>WLWD01002600.1_pt1 | contig 39675 bp, 26 predicted proteins | sample 6712731 | NCBI WGS metagenome assembly WLWD01 (sample SAMN12718690, study PRJNA576275) | sponge metagenome | isolation source: marine sponge | host: Mycale hentscheli | place: New Zealand: South Island, Marlborough, Capsize Point | collected 2014-11-01
TCCATGTTAGAATTGGGAGTCATTGAACCCTCTGTTTCTAAGTGGGCGAGTCCGCCCATCCCAGTCAAGAAAAAGGACGGAGGCATTCGCATTGTGATTGACTTTAGAAAGCTGAACCAAGTCACGGTTAGAGAACCCTTCACAATGCCGTCCATTGATGATATTTTGTCTCACCTTGGTAATGCGACCATCCTTTCGAAAATGGACCTGCTTAAAGGTTTTTATCAGGTGCCCATGGAAGAATCTTCTAAACAATACACGGCTTTTACCTGCTTACAGGGAAAATTCCAGTTTCGTGTTATGCCCTTCGGGTTAACTAATGCACCTTCGACCTTTCAATTGCTTATGCAATCGGTGCTTCGAGGTTTAGAACGCTTCTGCTTACCATACATTGACGACCTTGTTCTCTTTAGTTCCTCCTTTGACGACCACTTAGCCCACATTTCTGCCGTTCTGTCCCGACTCAGTGTAGCAGGCCTAACGGTTAAGCAGGAAAAGTGTTCTTGGGCGTTTGCATCCTTCGACTTTCTCGGTTTCCATGTTGGTAGGCAACGCCTTTCGATTCCTTCTGACAAAGTTTCTTCTATTACCTCCTACCCTTTACCTCTTACTAAATCTAATCTTCGTTCGTTTCTTGGACTGGTGTCATTTTATTCACGCTTCATCCCTCAACTCTCTCACCATACCACTATCCTCAATAGCCATACGACGAAGACTATGCCTGACAAGATTGTATGTGATGACGACTATGTCAGTTCATTCAAAGCCATTATTCATTTCATCTCTAATCACTCGTCACTAATCATTCCGTCACCTAATGATGTTCTCTCTGTGTTCTCCGATGCCTCTTGTTTGGGCATCGGAGGTACTCTATGTGTTTTTAGGGACGAGCATTGGGTCCCAGCCGAGTTCTATTCGAGACAGCTGTCCCCAGCAGAGAAAAACTATGCCATCCTAGACTTAGAAGCCGCTGCTCTGTTGGCGACCATCGAACATTTCAGATTTCAGTTGGCCGGTCGCTTCTTCAAGGCATTCACCGACCATAGACCACTTGTGAACATCCTATCTGGCCCCGCCCCTTCCTCTCGCCTGACGCGGTGGAAGATCAGACTGTTGGAATACACCTTCGATCTCCATCACATCCAAGGCGCCGCTAACCCAGTTGCGGACGCTCTCTCCAGACAGTCTTGGCCAAATGAAGATCGGCCATGACAGTCGTTTAGAACTATTGAACTGTTGAACTATTTGCATGTATCTAAGGTTTGTTTACTTACCTATTGTATCATTAACACTTTGCATCTTATTTCTATCTACACGCTCTCGCTCCATTAGGGGGGGGAGATGTGGTGGTACGGGGCCACCACATTCACAGTACGCACACACTTCAATCATTACGAACTCTTTCCGTTTAACAATAGCTTCTTTATCTATTTCTAATTCCTCATCACGCACACCACCACCTGATCGTTATGTCACCTAATACGCATGCTTGTGGGTTTCCTATATCATGGCCTGCAGGTATGCGCAGCCTTTCAGTCGTGCCTCGTTGAATCTTTATCAAAGCTAACTCTTGTCACTCGCTCGGGTTGATAACCGAGGGTTTGAAGGCTTTAGAAAGCCTAGGGAAGCTAGCGTAGAGATTTGGCGTGACTCAGGTGGCAGCCTATACCTGTCCCGACCGGCCATCCCACCACAGGCTGTCTTCCCAACTGCCATATTGAGTGTGAGTGAGATTACTTGATGTGGATTAAATATTGCCTACTGAACAAATACTCTTTCATATAGCAAACAATTATTACCATAAGCATCCACTGCTCACACATGTTCTGCTGCTAATATGAACTGTTCTATACTATTCTTGTGGCAGTAAACCCTAATGCAATTAAAGTTATGACCAGTCATAGATTCAGTGCTGCCCGAAAACTCAAAGAACTTCACAGTAACCTGGCGAGATTCAGCTATTTGGATCAAAGAAGCCATTCTTCTGTGATGTGGCAGTTCATTATGGCCACTAAACCATTCTCAATGTGGAAGTAGTGAAGGTCAATTGTAGCAGTTATAGCTTATAGTAATGTTGAGCCTTCAAATAAAATGAGCCGAACCTGTGCTTCACTAATATAATATCAAAACATTCAGAAATGGCCAACACAAAGGCAAGAATTCTACCCTTTAATGCAACATTAATGAAGCCAAACTGAGAAACATTCTCAGTTCAGCACAAAGCCAAATTCTGTAGTGTCACATTTCACATTTATTGCCAATGTTAGTAATTTCACATTTATTGCCAATGTTAGTAATTTCACATTTATTGCTACTGTTAGTAATTTCACATTTATTGCCAAGGTTAGTAATTTCTTGCATGGTAATCAACTTAGCTAATAGCATGATTTTGATAACAATTTTCACGTCGTGAGCTTGCATCTAGTTGTGACATAAATATATAGTAAATGGTTAAAATAAATCATAGTCAAGAAAATGCACTCGATTCTAACTTGGAACAGAAACAGAATCCATACGGAGTTTAGCTTATGGCTTTTGTCAGCTTTTCCTTCACTAGTTCTAAGAAAAATCAACAAAACAAGTCTCCAAGTAGCTACTAGCGTAAGGGGACTAAACATCTCGCTCTACCCCCCCCCCCCTCTTGGCATTTTTTTTTGTTGCTTATAAGCAATTAATGCAGATAAAGTGCCCACTAAATTGCTTTCTTCGCATTACGACCGTCTTGATCGCTACGCCAATCTTAATTTCCCTCGCAGCGCTAACCCAGTGATATAGCTGTACCAGGTATAAAATGAAGTCCGGAGACGCCACGAGCAGCATACTGTTCTTGTTCCCAATACTCCTGGGCATTCTAACTAATGCAGATGGACAATGTAAGTTAGTAACACTGAAACATGTATTACTCAGTTGGCTAATAGATAGCTTAATTATATAGACAGGATGCTAGCTAGAAAATTATTATTATGAAAAGCTTTATGTACTAGCTACATATTTTAACTTTTAGGTATCATTACTATTAGCTATAATGATTGTAGATAATTCATAATCAACCCTAGCTAATGAGGACAGTCAGTAGCTAGGGAAGTGCTTACAGCATAAAATAGGTACACCAACTTTACACTGTGAGTTACCAATCCTAGCAGCTATATACAAACTACTGACAAACATTACCACAATAAGTGAATAGGTTTGCAGGAGGTGAGAGTAATTATATTGAAAGTAGTGGGGCCAGTTTCATTTTCACTACGTGACACAAATGATAATGAATAAATCCATAGCATGAATCATGATGGACCTTTTATTCACACACTCTACCTCTCTCCTTTCTTCCCCTCTTTCTCTCTTATTCTTTCCCTCCTTTATGTTCACTATTGTTAATATCTTATCCACAGACTCATTGTCAATGTTAAGACAACAATTTCAGTGCAAAATTTGTTATCTTTAAGTAAATGATGTATCCTCTAATCTTAACTATAATAAATATAATAATATTTTATGATACATAATAATTATATTAGTTGAGTCAGAGTGTGATATGGTGAATACTTTCATGAGCAAGATAATTTATTTTCACGAGCCAGTGGCAGTTGGCATACCTGAATATACCATTGTGAATATATCTAAGGTGGAATAATATATATATATATACAGTGGCGTAGGAAGGGGAGTTGGAGCCCCCCCCCCCCCCCCCCCCCACATAATTTTGGGGCACAATTTGAAGAGGTGATTCCTCACATGAACATTGTTAACCTTTCCACGCCGACTTTCTTCAACATTTGGGGCGTCTTATAGAATTTGAATTTGATTTTTGAATTTCTACCGCAAAGCAACTGCAAAATTCACAACAAACAGCAAAAATTAGCTTCTATAAGCCTGAAAATGAACTATAAAACCTGTCCATTCTTACAACAAGTTCGAGGAGACTCCGAGAAACTAGCCCAATCGATTGCACTTGATGTCCGGTAGGAAAAACTTTATCCATATTCTTCATAAATGCTGAGGGACTGTCTATAGGCTTCATACTTTCTATTCTGAGTGTTTGAAGTCCATAGGCAACAAAAAATGTGGGTGCTCGGCGTCTTGAAAATTCCGTTTGCAGACAATTAAAAAAATACTTAACCTTCCCACGGGTTCAATATTTTTAAACAAGGAAGTACCTACTTTACATATAAAAAAGAAATGACGGTTTAATCTAAAATAGATTTTTTTATTTGGAGAACGTGGACCTGTTCTCGCCTGCATATAAGTGGTTACGCATTGAAAGGGTTAAACCACAAAACACATGCTCCTGGAAACCCCTCTTCATACCGATACATCTTCCTCATCACTAATATTATATATTATATTTATATAAATATATTTAAAAAAAAGCTATATATATAATACTTATAGCACGAGTCAGAGTACAATATGGGAAAATATTTTACGAGCACGCAAAATATTTTCACGAGCCAAAGGCGAGTGAAAATGTGGCGTGAGAGTAAAATATCATTTCCATATTGTACGACGAGTGTGATAAGTGATTTATTGCTGCCTTGATATTTTTTCTCAACCGGTTACAATTCAATTTTCATTGATTTTACTCGATACGCGCATGCGTAGTGTACCGTACAATATAAACCGTACAATATGGGAGAATACAGAACGCTCGCGTGATGCGGAAATATTCAATTAAAAATATCAAAACTGCAATAAATACATATATATATATAATATTGGTACATATACATCTGCACATGTCTTCAGGGATTTGAGTAGAGATATTTCAGGTTCTAAAATATATAATTGTTAACAAAAAAAAAATTCTGTATTGTGACTTCATTGATTGATAATTTTAGGTGCTATCACCAGTGCTACTATATTGATTGATGGTAATCCACAATTAGTAAATCGTAATAGCCTAGAAGTAGGCATAGTAGGAGTAACTACAGGAGCGCGAGCTACGTCAGTGACTTGGAGAAGGAATGGAAGTATGATTACTAATGGTGGGGGATTCTTTATAGGAGGAGGAGAGACTAGACATACAGGCAATCCTCCATGTGCTAGTCAGATGTACAGAGTTGCTCTACATATTGGGGGATATCTTCCAGGAAATTACACATACACTGTTGATAATGCCGAAACAAGGGATCCTGGAGTGACTTCATCATTTCTGGAAATACAAGGTCTGGGTTTTGTAAGTGTATGCTAATTCCATATAATTTGTATTTCACTAGTCATAAATGTCTTTTTTATAAAGTACACAAACCTTTCAACCATTTTTCAATAATGATGACCATTGAATAATGACTGAAATGTTTGTGTATTTTATAAAAAATATTTATGGCTAGTAAAATACAAAATATATGGAATTAACTAGTGTACCTAGTCACAGAAGAATTTTCAAATAAGTTAATATCTCATTGATCTCACAAATTCCTGCAACATATATTTTGACTCATCCGAACTCCTAAAATTGAACAATTTTGATCCACATTGTAATGATGTTGAATTAATTATACTTCACTGTGTAAAACTCTCTTATGTGGTAGGTAGTATGGTTTACATGTATTTGCACACGACCAATAAACTCCTAGTATTCTGTATGTGACACTACAAGAACACTGAAGAAATGGTGATAGATGAGCAAGTGCTGGTTACAGTAACGAGAACAAATTGTATTTTGTATTGTATTTTATAATTTTTCAACTTTCAATCTGCACAGTATTCATGTGAACTTGGAACAAACTTTTAACCATTAGTGGGTTAGCATCTTAGCAACAACAGCTCACAATTATCACGTTTCCCCGCATTGACTTGGTGCTAATTGCAATGTGCAATCAAAAACTTTGTAGTCTCATGTAAAACTTATTTTTTTTGGAAAAAGGTACTAAAAATGATTATAATAGCCTTCAACATGAAGTTAATAGTTCATTAAAAGTAAATTAAAAATGTAAACTGTAAGAATTGAAGCTGGGATCTTTATTGATTAATTATGATAGATTGATATCACTGAAATGGGTACGACATTGAGTATCTGCTGAATAGTTTGGGAATCAATGTAGTCATAAGTAGTGTAGGTCTGAGATTAGAGCAAAGGTATTATTGCTAAAGACAGTGTAGTTCAAATAACAATAATGTGTTATAATTTTTGCCTTTCCTTAGACTCTTGCTATAGACAAGTTGAAGTCTTCACAAAGAATCACGACTTATTTTAATTGTGTGTGTCCAATATTATTTTATGAGATTTATAGCAGCAAATAGTATAAGATAAAATTTAAGCAGAATTCATGTGTTTTATTGTACTTATGAATGCTGTTAAATCTGTAGATACAGGCCCTCCTACTAATGTTACATTGAGACAGATTAGTAATAGGAGAGTACAGGCCACCTGGACTCCTCCAGCTGGTTTCTCTGGAGCTACATATCGTGTGTATATAAACACTCTGGATGTCAATACTGGTGGTACTGAAGTGACTGGAACTACTTTTACTAGTGCCAGTTATACTACTGGCTTCACTGTCACTCTTCGTATAAGAGCTACTACTGGCACATATTTCAGTGTTCCAGCTGTGTCTGAAACATTGACTGTTAAAGGTAAGGATTCCAAGTACAATATTATTGAATCACCATCTATAAGATTCATTAAAGTGCTCAAAGAACTAATTTATTACTGTTATTAAAATTTAATACACAACAAGTGTGTAAGTTTAATGAATCCTCCAAGCATACCATTGCTCACACATAGCTTTGTGTCAGAACAGTTTAGCTATAGACTTCCCATTACATTATATTTAGTTGAATTTGATGAAGAATTGCTAATGCCAAGTCTCGCTTGAACTATAGTGAACCAGTAACAGTTGAAAGGCTGACCTGTAGAATAATCAAGTATATTTTGATTTATTATTATCATTCTCATTACTGTATTTTACATCACGAAGTAGAGGGTTGGTAAGGGATATACATGACTGAGGGCCAAAGGCTTGAGGATTGTGTATACTGAGCCACGTGAATGAAATTCTCCTATTCTAGTAGTCCAACTAGTGGTGCCACCACCCGGGATATTAATCAGGAAAACTGTTTGAGTATATAATGCAGTAACACACTGTACACAATTACATTTACTGACTCCCAGTGACTTGACAAAGATGTCTTCTTATAAGGTATTTTACACTATACATTCTGCAATGACATAACAAATATTAAAAAATGCTAATATATATTCAAGGTTAGTGAGTTTACCTGATGATAAGAATGAACTGTAATGATAATTAGTTTAAGTAAGTATGATAATCTTTTGCATGCTGTTATTGTTTTATTAGAATGAGTGTCTGTTAGTAGCAGAGATGACTGATGGTGACAATGACAGTATTTATATTCATGCATAATTAATGAACTGAGCAGGGTTGGTATGCGTCGTCATAATGGGTTGGTAAAGCATCATCAGAAAAAATAGACGATCGTTGTGTGTGTATTCATGATGAAGCTGTGCTTGGTCACTCTTCTTTGTTATTCATTTTTACATTTCGCATATGTTTAAGAATTGATTTATAAGAAACTAAGTCCATCAGGTTATGGGCCCAGGATATGTCCTGAGTTACTGTTGCTAATCATTGTGTATGGTTATTGCTGACTTTATAATAGAACCTGACATGATTGATAAACTCACGAGTTGAATTGGGTTACCATACTGCGACTTATTGAGTAAACTTTTCTTTCTGCTCACTGAATATCATGTCATTAGATTTTTTCTAAGATTCTCATGCAAAATGGCAGTAACTACATCCATTTGATGTATAAACATTTGGTGTTCCAAGGAACTTGTACGGAGAAGAAAGTGGACCACAGGCAAGAAGGTACCCTCGTAGTGAACTCCAGGTTTTTGAGCATATTCATTTGCCACAAGTTGTCCCAATGCTTCCATTATGAATGCACTTTATCTTGAACACCCATTTACATGGGATGGCTCCTCTATCATCATGAGGCAGCTCCACAAGGTCCCAGGTGTGATTTTAAGCAATGATTTGTATTAAGTATCTACAGTAGCTAGCCATTCATCATCATCAGTACATGATGAAGCTTCCTCAATGGTATAGGGCTAAAATTTGCATGTGACATCATAGCAGGAGCTGACCAGCTTTATAACCCATGTGATCAACAAAGTCTACATACTCATCAAATTCATATCGAACTGTTCAGTTTTCATTCTTGAAGATTGACGTACAGATTGTTGTTAAGGTTCCTTGTTAAAACACTACTTTTGTCTGGTAAGGTGCTCTAGTCGAGATTGATGGATGTTTGCAGACTCTGAGACAGAGTGAAGTTCAATTTGTGACTCTCTGCATCATACAGTCGATACCTTTTATAGTCCTAATTGTAGACTGCATCCAAACTCTCACAAATGACAGATATCTGGTTTCCTGCTGAACTATTTCTCATATGGTAAAGTATCTTTGAATGTCAATGACTCCCACCATTTTTTTAAATACATTGCTGTGTTCAGCCCATAACAAACCTGCTAAATTTGCATGTGACATCATAGCAGGAGCTGACTCCATATTACGTTCATACGCTCAGCAACTCCATTATGCTCAGGATTATGATGTTAAGTAGTCTTTAACACTTTAGATACGTACTTACAATAATTATTTGTTCTAATAATTCTATTTGGTTGTCCACACTCATTAGAACTCTTTGAATTTACTCAACATTTCACCTTTGCTTTTCATGAAGTAGACAGCACAAAAAAGGGAGTAATCATCCATAAATGATTCATTCATGGGACCACACACATACATCACTGTGCATGAGCTGAAGCATCTTCAAAATAATATTCACCCCAGCTTATAATGCTGACAATGCATTTTCCCTTAAACCCAGCCCTCACAGAATGACCTTGTTTAAAGGAGAAGTCCTTTTGAGGGGTCGATGATGTTAATTCATCATCAGGACTTTTGCAGGAAGTTGAAATGTTGAGCTAAGTTTTATATTTATATACTGGTGGTTAAATGAAGACAATTGCTACAGCTCAGAATAATTGAACAAACAATAAATGTTACTGTAAATACAATGTTTCTTACAGATGTATTGCCCCCAATGATATCTTCATCAGTGACTGCTACATCAGCTACTCTGTCTTTCTCTCAACCTAACAATAGTTTATCAGTAGATATGTCTTCAGTTACATTGAATAGTACTACTTGTAATGGAGTCCCTACTGCAACAGTATCTACTACCAGTAATTCAGTAACTATCATTAGGCTGGAGGCTGGTATTCAATACTCCGTAACTACTGTTGCTAGAAATATTTTGGCAGAATTAGAAGGCACTGGAACCACAACTCTGACTACAAATAAGACAGGTAAAATGTTGCAGTGAATCTGTTTGTAATTCACCAATAATGCACCGTTAAGACATGATCCATATCAAAATTCACTTATTCTAAGTTTATAATTGTATTGTTGAAAATTGCAAGTTAAATGGTGAAAATACACTCAGTGAATATAAAATAGTCTAGAAAATGTTTCATGTAATTTATTGACAAGGTATTCCACAAATTGCTTAAGCTGACAAAATTAATTAGTATCACTAATTACTTAGTAAATATATATAAGGTTTCCACGTGATTGGCTTTATAACAGCATAGGTATTTATTTGTTATAGCTTTCTTTTGAGGTGGCATTTATTCACAGAATTATTTATTGCAAGCCTTCAGAGATATTTAGTTTGTTTTTAAAGAAATGTAATAGTTGGCAAAACCAGTCACCATGGTGATTAAAAGAGTTCTAAAAATTTTAGCTTATTAACAATAATATTCTTTCATCTTGTTTTATTTATGAATTATTAATATTGGTTACTTGTAATATCGTTGCCAAAGGTCCTAGAAAATTTGATAATTTTCAATTAAAACTCCCAATGTGTGTTTTGATGATGCAATAATGGATATAATGGATATAGTAAGATATTAACATATCTAGCTAGCTTGCTAGTTATGGCCTTTTGTGGACAACTTCAGTATTCATGAGGAAGTTAATCTTGACAACCTGATGTGGCTCTAGTAACTTCCATCTGTGCAATAACCACAGGAACATTTGACATGCATGCTACACAAACACTTGGGCACACTTTTGAAGAATAGGCAAACTTACAGTCAATGAAAGAATTGACTTCCTAGCATAAAATACACAAGATGAAATAATCAGCACTGGAACCTTAACCCAGGAACTGTACTAAATCGGCTGTGACCGCATAATGTCACTAACATAGTGTGTGCCGTTTATCTTGTTTTCCCCCAAAACTGAAGATACCTTGTAACCGCATTTCTAAAAATTCATTTCCTTTTGTTGTAGAAGGAAATGAACCGTAATTATGGATTATATAAATTGATTACTGTTTATTATTCTTTTTATAATTAATTAATATTTAACCCTCAGTGTGCATGCACGAGAGGGTTACAGTATTCAATTTGTCAGTCTGTCTGTCAGACAGTCAGTCATTCTGTCACACAATAAAAAATGGGTCAAAAAAATGGCAGTGTCACCAAGATTAAAACAAGCATCAAAATGTTGCACTGGACATTTTAAGTCCATTTATTGTGCCGAGTTTTTTTGTTTAGCCTAATTTTTTCTGAGAAAGCTATTTATTTTTAGGCTGTAAAATCTAAGCAATTGTTGGTAAAGCCTGCAATTGTCACTCCATACTCAAGTGAGTAAATAATTTCTGGTCCCCGGCCACGATAGTTTTGTTACATAGTCTCGTTTGTTTACCATTTGGAGTTCCCCGTTGAAACTACCTGGCCGGTAGGTGAGCGTCTCTTGCATGTTTCTAATGAAGACAGAATTAATGTCTACAGTTTCCTTTTAAGGGGGGTACATATAGATTTGCATGAGCCACATAAGGTATTGACTTTCATGAGCTACATATCGACATATTGATACTAAACCAAATTAATTATTCTTTGATTCTTTGTAATAACTAAGTAACTACTTTATAGTAATTCTGATGGACCTTCATTCCACCATGCAATTTCATGTCTACTATTCAATATAAATACTTGCATAATTTCGCGGGGCTTAAAGTTGATACAGTTTGCATTTTATGTATTTAAGCTAATCTATAATGTTTTACATCGTTGTAGCTCCTAGTAGCAGTCCTGCTGAACCAACACCTAGTGCTACTACATCAAATAGTATCACCATCACATGGACTGAGATATCATGTCAAGGCAGGAATGGAGTGATCACTGGATATACTATTAGATATGGACTTGTTAACACTTCACCTACAACAATAGATCATACATCTACTGATAGAAGTAGAGAAATATCTGGTCTGACTCCCTTTATTTTCTACACATTCTCAGTGAGAGGAGTAAATAGTGCTGGACCTGGAGGCTATTCAGAAGAGGCTATTTTAGGGACAGATGAAGCTCGTGAGTATTATATATATAATATGTTGAAATAAATGAATTGCACAATCTAAAGTGTAACTACAAAAATAATTTATAAAGTTATTAAAAATAACGTATAATGTCACTAGGCATTATACAAAAACAATTCTCTAACAGTAATATAGCTTGTGGCAATATGCACATACACAATGCCAAAAGTCAAATGTATATAATTGTAAGCATTTTTCCACAATATACACTATGACTTTAGTTTAATTGCCAAATCTATCATTCTAGCTATTATTATAATTATATCTGCTCTAAAGGTCTAAGAAATTACTATTACTAAATCCAAACTATTTTTATCATTTTGAAGCAAATATATAATTTGCTGCTGCAATGATGGAAGTGTTATAGTGGTAGATAGTTAAGTGATAGGTATACCACAACCTTCTTTAAATGTGATTTTGACTCGTGTTGAAGCTGTGCACAATGTGCTTCCAATTTCATATTGGAAATGTTGTTCTTTGATACCATTTACAAACAGTTATTGGTGAGCAAGCGAAGTGAGCAAGACACTATACAGTGGTGTCAAATTGAAAATAGGATGTATTTGTTTAATATGTGTGGAGGTACATAATATGAAATTTTGTAGTTTGACTTTCATTTTTTGTGTATATTTGGAAGTCGGCACATCCCCATACTCCACAAAATGGAATCATTTGGTTTATTGATCTTTACCCATATCATCAATTGTTCAGCCCTTTGGAATTAGGTTGTGTTTGCAGTATCTGATTTTTTGCAGAACAGTTATGTCTTACAAACTTAGAGTCCATTTTCTATTTGAATTAGTGGCAGTGGTAAGTTATTTCGGCAAATACGCTGTTTGTCATAGTTGTAGCTCTACACAATACTTAAAAATCCATTGTCCACTAGTCAAGTTACAGAAGTAAGTCTTGTGTTGGTATATTCAGTTAACGAGTGTGTGAGCAAGTCTGGAGTGTTTCAGCTATTGCTGAGCTAAACAATAGAGCAACAACTAAATAGACATATCAGCTGACTTTACACAGCTGTTCGGCTACTGCAGTATTAAGCAAGTCACCATTTAGGGTAAGGCTATAAACTGTATGGTAAATCCTTAGAAATGCATTTGTTTTGTGTTTTTTACACCAAATAGTTGCGGAGAGTGGTTAATACGGCATTGAAACCCTTTACCGTATGTACCATAAGTCATTTAAAAACTAGTAGCTGAAGTTCTTTTAGTCAGGAATACATACAGGTCATTTAGATGAAGCTATTATTACTATGGTCAAATGGCCGCATTGATATTTGTAGCTTTTAGGACTAAAATAGACTGAATGATACCTTCTAAAACTAGTGAACAGTATTTAATACATTAACTACAGGCAAACTAAATGAATGCAGTCTTATTGTTACTTCTGTATACAAATTTTGTAACTAACTTTTATGAGATTCTGCTTTGTGTGAATTACTTGTGGACAATGGCTTGCTCGCCATTTGCGCTGAAGCACATCACTAGTTAGTTTGTGATGTATTATTTTGGGAAACTTGTGTCAGAAATTACAAAGTTAAGGATATACAACATAGTGCCATACTGTATTTGAAAGCTGCCAAATAACTTGTAGGCTCTGAAGACACTACAGTTGCATAGCCTTGCTTTTAATGATGTGATATTTCAATCATAAACATGGTGGCTAGTGTGTAACATGCTTCAAATTGCAGTCCTATACCCTTCACTATCTGCCTCGAAGATATTCCAACAATTTAAAGAGTCCTACAGTTAGTTGCCAGCTATTGAATTACAGCACCGCACTGTGAATTTTGTTGCATCTATGCGAACAGCTGAAAATCTTATTTTTCACTCCAGTATAATTATTTGCCAGAAAAGTATACTACACGTGTCTAAAATATTAAGGATGTCTAAATTATGTTATAAATAAATGCAATATGCCACACGTAGTGCCTAAAGTATACTTTCCCCACTTGTTTTAGCACCTTCTGCTGTGAGAAACTTGAAAGGAATGGCTGTGTTCTTCAGTGTTCTCCTGACATGGAGTGAGCCAGCCCCTCTCAATGGCATTCTCAACAGATACACTATCAGATACTCAGTGAATGGCAGCAGTGAGATAACTAACACAACAAGGGACACCACTTTCTCTATTACAGATCTTAACCCAAACACTGTAGTGTCTAATATCAGAGTCATAGCTGCTACAGGAGCAGGAGATGGTCCTTCACAGATGTTAAATGATATCACTTTGAACAGACCAGGTTAGTGTTTTTTTGTTACAATCAAATTTATTGAACTTTTAATAAAACTAATAATTGTACACACATCATTTGCTCTTAATACAATTTTAATGAATGTAATGTATATTAAAAGAATTGGTTGGAGTTAAGCAAACCTGCTATTTTCAAATAATCTTTATAATCGTTATTATTGTAGCTACTTCATAATATATTTCTCAGCCTTCTTTTACTCATTAGAAGTACTCTCTCTTTCATAGATTAAACAAATTTAATGAATAAAAAAAATATTTGTAAAAAGAAGAGAATTTTGGTTGGTCTGTTGAGAGTGAGACTGTAGCATGGCAGTACTCCTTAACAGTATAAATATGGAATTGGAGTGTTTGTTTGCCGGGTGGTTGTCGTAGCTCAGAGGCAGTGCTTGTGCACTATACAAGCGGTCCTGGGTTAGATTCCCGGTTGCGACCAAATATTTTTAATACTGTATTGTTTAAAAAGCCTGTGAAAGAGAGAGAATGCATTCACATAATAGCTAGCAAGACAGCCTATTGTTTAAAATGCGAAGCTTTACCATTCCAAATTGATTTGAATTATATTATTTGTCTACAAAAAATATTAAAATAATACTCAGCTAAATACAGCAAAGAATCTTTGTTTCACATGTGTCTATTATGATGCATAGTCTATTTGGTTATGGCTTAGTTTATATACCTGAAGGTAATATTTCGTATTTTTCTTAGATTTTTTTTTAATTGAATTGTGTGAATCAAATAGTATTATGATAAACGATGCTATTCCAAGTGTATAATTACCGTATTTTTCCTATTAGTTGTAATAACTTCACTTGCTGCATGTATTTAATTGGTTTGTACTGAGGTAAAAATAATATCCAATGACCATTGTTTGATATTATTGTAGTTCCAGTACAGAATGTTGTAATTGAAGTCTTAACAGACATTACCGTGAGAGTTTCCTGGGACAGAGTACAACACATCACTGATTATGTAGTCTACTACAGACAGACTAACAATATACAGAGACCAGACCAGGAAATAAGTAAAGTGGTGTCATCATCTGAGAAGTCTGTCATTATTGATGGTTTGGTCAGTGGAGCAACATATGTATTCCAAGTGATTGCTAGAGTTACTGTAGGAGACAGGTCAGTGTCTGGAATTAGGGTTGCATCAATTACATCCTCATTGACGACTCCCACTCAGAATGAATGTCCAGTTCAAAGTTATGGAGTATGTAAGTTTGTAGTGTTTTGCTCTGCTATATCATCTTTAGCACAGAGTACATACACTTGATGCAGCTGCAGTGTCCAGGGGGTAGATCAAGTGCTAATGACAGAATGGGGCCCAACTATAATTTTTTGAAACTTAAGAAATGGATTACAATATTAATTAATTATGGAAATGCTAAGTGAACTATATTCGATTGAAACTTTCTCACCTAAAGGTGTCTGAAAAAAAGCAAAGGAAAAAAGTGAAAAAATCTTGGTTGTCACTGGGGAATTGAGCCCACGACCACTGGCTTTAGCCACCAATGCTCTAACCACTGTACTACGTCAACCCTCGACTTCTAAGACCTTCACATTTTCCTTTATACTGTTGAGTAGTACTACTTGCTGCAGTCTCGTACTCAACAGACTACCAATTATGTGCCGTCAGAACACCTTTTCGATATCGACCGGAAAAACCTCCCTCTCCGGAGAGGAGCCGTAATTAGTAGATTGAATAGGCTTTATCATCACATTACCCGGCAACAACTAATATTTTTTCACATTTTCCCTTTGCTTTTTTCCAGACCCCTTTACGTGAGAAAGTTTCAATCTAGTTTTTATGAAGCATAGCATCTAATGAATTCCAATTGTTATGCCAGTTAATCAAGTTCAATATTAAATGTATAGATTTTGCAATCACAGCCATTGTCACACTGGTCATCACCGTGCTCGTATACTCAATTATACTAGTTATAATTATTACAGTAAGGAGATATTCAAACAAGAACAAAGGGTAAGAAAATGAAGTCAGTAAAAGCTGGTATTATTGATTAATTGCATATTATTTATATTATTATAAAAAAATCCCATTTCTTGTGAATTTAAAGAGGCTTAGCTAGCTCACTAATAGGTGGAGAAAATAATATGAATTATAATAAGTTAATGTGAATTTATAGAGACTTAGCTAGCTCACTAATAGGTGGAGAAAATAATATGAATTATAATAAGTTAATGTGAATTCATAGAGACTTAACTAGCTCACTAATAGGTGGAGTAACTAATGAATTAATAAGTTAATGTGATGTAAAATTCATTATAGAAATTATTTATTATGGGAAAATTCCTAAATAGTTGATGATGTCACATTACTAAAGTTAACCATCAAGGCACATGAGCAAAAGTAGTTATCCTGTCTATTTTTCTGTTTGCGAACCCTCAGCATTACTTTACACTAGGTAGCTATTACAATTATAATCATTGCTACTATTATAAATGCTATCTTTGTAAGAGAAGTAGATACACAGACCAGAAACACCCACCAGTAGTGTGTTTTCAACAATGGACTCTCTTTCTCATTAGATTAGCTTCCCAGCTATTTAGCCAAACACCCACCAGTAGTGTGTTTTCAACAATGGACTCTCTTCCTCACTAGATTAGCTTCCCAGCTATTTAGCCAATCACCCACCAGTAGTGTGTTTTCAACAATGAACTCTCTTCCTCACTAGATTAGCTTCCCAGCTATTTAGCCAAACTACTGCAGGCAGCAACAATTGATTTGCTCACGTAACTATAATGTAACAATACCCACAAATGTTAGTACCTACAGAGTTAATATCTTTGCATTCTCTCCAAAATTAGCCTGAAATTAAAAAAAATAGCACAATAAAATGTCTTTAATTATTGTTGTCCTGAGTAAGTTCAAATCTAAATAACAGTTAATTGTCAGCAGTTTAAACAATCAGAACATGACAGAAATTCAAACAGACAGAGAGGCAGGAAAACCTCAATTACTCTCTTGCACATGTGTGCTGAGGGTAAATGAAACATGTACTTATTGCAACAGTTGATTTATGGACATTTTATTAGGGAAGATTCACTTTGTTCCATTAACTTTAATTAATTTTAATCAGTATTCAAAATAAGAGAGAGAATACATCAATGTAGTAATAATTATGAATTGTTTGCTGTAAGTCATAGAGATAGATTGAAGTAGATGAAATGTGACTGCTATTTGTTCTCAAGTTGCTTATTTTATGTTTCATCCTATCTCATAACTTTGAACTATAACAATTTTAATTGAGAGAAACTATTTAATGAAGTACTAAAGCAATCGTCTGTAGCAACATAATAATAGTATATAGGATCTATTTCATAACAATGTGAGTCTAATATTATACTAATATAGAAGTTTAGTTCATTTAGACATTAAATGGTTGATTAGCTATCTATTAAAATATTTTAATATCTACATTATAGGACAAAGTAATATACCACACTTACATGGATGAGTAAGTGTAGTGACAGTATTGTGGAGTGTCACTGGTGGACCAGTTCCTGCTGCAGTACTAGCAGATACTGTGATATTAGACACTGCAGTACTAGCATCTAGACTCAGTACTGTGAAGCCAGTAGTGGTGGATGTGTTGCTAATAGCAACACTTCCATTCACAGAGTATGTGATGATGTAGTGGGTAATAATTGCATTAGTTGGATCAGGTTCCCTCCAGGTAATGTCCACTGAGTTCAACTGGGGAGTAGCTGTTATGTTCATAACCCTGGTGGACTCTAATAATTATATGTATATTATGTATATATATAATATAGCAAGACATCACACATATTTAAGAGAATAACGAGCTGTTTTTATCAAACAGTTGGTTACAAATTATTTAACTATAGATTTACACAGTGAAAATGGATTAGTCTTCTTTCTCACACATATAGCTCCATCATTAAAAACAACAAGAAGATATACCCTTTCTTCATAGACCTAATACAAATCTATAGATTAAACTTGTGTATGACTTTAGTCCTAAATATTTTTGACAGGTGAATTGTTTATAAAGTGATTTTCCAATACAATAACTATATCTTGTTAATAGTACAAGATACAATGTAATTTCATACCAATTTACATAGAAAATTATTTTATAATGATAGTCTAGATGAACATGTCCAATCCAGCACACTATACTTTGTAGAAAACATATATTAATTTTAATTAATTTTAATAGCAAAGATCAAATCGGAGGTAGTTCTAGATTTATTTTAATCCATATGTGATTATATTTAAGTGTATGAGAGTCACAATTGAATCATAAAATTATATATATAATGATTAGATTATTAAATCTCACTGTCCTCAGAAGTCATGAGTCGAATGGCAGTGGAGAATCCTCCATTATCTTCACCGCACACTCCAGCTACTTGGAATGTGTACAGTGTATATGGAGTCAATTCAGTAATTGTGTATTTACTGGCAGTTGAGTTGGTGTTTATTGTAGTTGTTGTAACTAGACCTGATCCATACTGTACCACATAGTCAGACAGAGAGGAATTTAGTAAAGAACAGTTCACTGGATTCCACTGAAGCTCTAAGGTAGTTGATGTAGTGTTTAACATGTGAAGATGGGAAGGATAATCAAACATTTCTGAAACAATGTAATAATAATTCGACATTGTTGACAGTAATCAATATGTCTGAATGTAATCAAAACAGAATGCAATTATAGATTGGTAGATTTTTAACCAACAATCGTACATCATAAAAAATACAATTACAATTTAATATTTCAATGTTGCATTATTGCAGCATATTTTATGTAACACATGACCAATATACATGTTATATACATTTAGTAAGTGGATAATTATTGTTTGCAATAATGTACTTTTTAAACTGATAAATATTATATTTATATCACAAAATATTTTGTACTTCATGTCAGATAAATTTTCAAAATTTCATAGCAAAGTCTCATTTTCAGTAGAGATAATTATGTCAATGCAAAGAGTAACCTGCAGAACTCCATAGCAGCAGAGGATCTGAGCTGACAAGCATTGGAGCAGAGCATAATAAGTGGAAAATGAAGCATAATTGGCTAGGCTAGTCTGGTCACACTAAACCAAGCAGAATGCCTGATAAGGCATTTACACTTTATTTAATTATATACACCTTCCGATTAACCCTTTCAGTGCAATGGTCAGTACACATTCATCCAATATAAGCTGCATAACTTGTAATTCATTAATTCTTTAGCTTAAATAATAATGTCAGTTAGGCGCTTTCTCTCTATAAATATTGAAGTCTATGTTTTACCTAGCAATGATGTCTGTCTTTAATGTGTCTCAGTCAACCTCACCTTAGCCATTGTAGATAGATTACTTGTTTAGGATAAGCTTAGCTTGGTTTAGCTATCTAGCCATATATAGATCTTTTAAACTAATGTAACAGGTCATTGGACTAAAAACTAACCTTTGTCTATAACTAATGGTTAACTACAACCCGTATTCTGTAGTATACACCCACATGTGCCCTATCATAACAACTTTGGTATGAATAACATACTTTGTATTTTATGTCGCTATTTCCAATAATTCCATTACGTACATACATTTTTTTTACTTTTTTGGGTTTATTCAACAACAAAAGTTTTTAATTACATGTAGTGCAATACACAATTTATAAAGTAGATATAATAACTTTATTTGCTAGAGTTGATAATGAGGTAAATTGCTAACTACTTATAGGCTTACCTGTTTCACTTGTAGTCAGAGTTGCAGTTCCAGTGCCTTCTGATTCTGCCAAATTATTTCTACCAGTAACACTAACAGAGTATTGAATACCAGCCTCCAGACTACCAATAGTTACTGAGTTACTGGTAGTAGATCCTGTTCTAGTAGGGACTCCATTACAAGTAGTACTAGTCAATGTAACTGTGTAAATATCTACTGATAAACTATTGGTAGGTTGAGAGAAGGACAGAGTAGCTGATGTAGCAGTCACTGATGAAGATATCGTTGGGGGTAATACATCTGTATAATATACAGATATTATAATATATAAGTTTAAAGCTAATATAGCACATATTTTTATGTGTTCTCTTTCCACGAACTATAATTGATACAGGATAAGTTGCTGCTTTCTTCATTATGGGGAGTTACAATAAAATATAAGATTTGGAAAGTAAGTAGTTCAAGCCTAAATTTCTGTAGTATACATTTTTAACTTGCTCTAAATTGCACTCACATTGTAAGAATCACATGGTCTCCCTGTTTACTAATGAAATATTGTATGAAATTATGTCTGTAGTAGTATTGTAGTTGGTGAGTGAGCAAAATTTGTGAGAGACTATCAGGAGTAACACAATTGAAAATTGGTGGCAGATTTGCTGGTTTGTATATTTGTATGAACGTATGTATACCATTTTGTACTTTGACCCTCACATTTTTGTGTTTGTTTTGTGGTCTACCCCTTCCCATATTTCCACTAAACAGAATCTTTCGGTTTAGCAATCCTGTATCATTCAAAGAAATTTAATTATTTCTTTGAACTAAATACCATAAAATGCACATAGGTCTTAATAAAACTTACCATTATACTCAACACTGTGCAGTAATTCTTTAGAACTGTTAGGTTTTTTTCAAGTCGCAAAATGTTATGGCAAACCCATTACCAGACATAATTTCAAAACCTTGGCCAATTATAGTAGCTGTACGTGTTTATTGTCAAAAGCTACTGATAACTCAGATAGTCTTGCAGATTGCAATATTAGAGACTACAGATAATACCAGTGCTCGGGAAATTAAGGTAAGAAAGTAGTTCTGTATTTTTTAGATAAAGTATTGTCACAATGGCTACATACTTAGAAATGGAATGATAAATTCTTTTAAAGTGTTTTGTCTGTGCACAGGCTCACTCGCCAGTGCTCAAGAACATCACTAGTATTATAATAATTTTAAAAGTTGTATTGTATGATGCACTATAATGAATATTTGATAGAGTTCTTATCTGGTGTGATACAAGATGATGTAATGTGAAATATACACTATATTTAGAATCATTACTATAATTGCTGGTTCATATAATACTTATAATCATCATATCTAAAAACCCCAAAAGAAAGCATTATAATGAAACACATCATCCTTTGTGTATTTCTTAACTATTTGAAAGGCATATTTAAGCACACAATTGTTGGGTTTAATAGAGTTTAATCATTGTCACTTTTCAAACTTGATTCTAGAAGAAATATTCCGCCTAAGTTACTATTTACTAATTATTAGTGGCACTTAAAAAATAATCTTATTGATGGTGATACAATATTGTACTTGGAATTCTTACCACTAACAGTCAATGTTTCAGACACAGCTGGTACACTGAAATATGTGCCAGTAGTAGCTCTTATACGAAGAGTGACAGTGAAGCCTGTAGTATAACTAGGACTAGTAAATGTAGTTCCAGTCACTTCAGTACCACCAGTATTGACCATGTCAGTGTTTATAAACAAACGATATGTAGCTCCAGAGAAACCAGCTGGAGGAGTCCAGGTGGCCCGTACTCTCCTATTACTAATCTGACTGAATACAATATTAGTAGGAGGACCTGGATCTGGAATATAAACTGCACTCAGTATTTGTACTGATAAAAAATTAAGTATGATGTAAATTAGAAATATGTACTAAATAAATAATATCTTCAAGCTGCTTATTTCTTTACATCATACTCTGTATTCATAAAACAGACTTGTACATTAGGGTGAAAAATACAATTATGATAATAAATTTTGTTTTCATTAAACTATCAGTGACATCACACCATTATAATGCTTGCCTTTCTATAGTAATAATTGGCTAATTTTCTCAGCAACAATGAGTTTTGTTTTTGCTGTAATCTTCATTCTCTTTTTAACAAGTCCAAATTGTATGAAGAGTTTATTTGTATTGGTCAAACTTCATTATAATTTACGATGTATAATCATATTTTTTTTTTACTCCAGTGTTCATGTTTGTAATTTGGATGTAAGGTCAATGAAAGATAGAGTAGATACATAATGTAACTAAATTCTAATGTATACCTTGTATTAATACTGTTGATGAAGTCACTCCAGGATCTTCTGTATCAGCATTATTAACAGTGTATGTGTAACTTCCAGGTAGATATCCATCAACTTGTAAAGAAACTCTGTACATCCTACTCTCACATGGAGGATTGCCTTGTATAGTATCTCCTCCTCCTATAAAGAATACACCGACCATATGAGTAATCATACTTCCATTCCTTCTCCAAGTCACTGATGTAGCTTGTGCTCCTGTAGTTATTCCTTCTATGACTAGCTGTAGATCATTACGATCTAGTAATCGTTGATCATTGTTGTCAATATTTATAGTAGCACGAGTGATGGCACCTATACAAGTTAAAATATAGCCAGATATTAATTATGTATGTGACGTTATTATTGGAAAATCCAGAAGAGCTATCAATATATATAATTGTGTGCATGAACACAAATGGCAAGAGAGTCATTGTGCATATGTAATTCAGACAACAGGTAGTTTGTAGTTTAATTTTAACAACAACTGTAATTTTAACTTAAATCTGGTCAAGGTTACCATTTTCATGAGACTCAAGCTCTAGCTAATTAGTTTTAGCTGACAATCCGGAACCTTGTTTCTTATTAAGCTATTGATTTAGATGGTTCTAATAACTAGTAGATCATGACATAAAACACTCAGCTGCCAAATGCACGGCCGAGCATTTGAAATTATGTATAGAGTTTTAAATGCCATAGTAATCCCTCACATCCTATTTATGTACGGCTACTTATAAAACATTATACAATGTTTCACATGTTCATCATTATCAATGTAATAAAATGAAATGCTACTAAAATGTTATTATCAAGTAATTTTTTTACTTACAAATTTACAAATATTTATAAGTACTAATGATAACAAGCTAAAAATATAAGCTTACAAGGCTGAGTACTAGGTCAAAGTTGTACTTTTCTTTAATAGTAGAAATGTTGTCAAGCTTAATTTGAAAGTTAGCCAAATCTTATTAATGTGGCTAGATTGATTTGGTATAAGTTTTAAGTTGAAGTTAGTTATACACATAATAGTATTCAGTATAATGCATGATATAATCCTATTAATAATGTTTAAAAAGCTCAAAATTAATACATACAGCAGCATTGTTTAAAGGATGATCTATTTGTTATAAATTTTTTTACTAATATTCATAGTTAGTGCATACATTTGAGTTACCAGAACTATATTTTCTAGGAGTATTTAGAAAATATATTACATAAGCTTTGTCTGATGGATTGAAACTACATTGTGCTTTGTCTTAGCTTTGTAAATGACCTCTTCTTACTAATCTAACATAATATTTATGCAATATTTATATATATATAATATTATATATATTAAAGGAGTCAGGGTGTGATATGGCAAAATATGTAATGACAGGCAAATTTATTTTCAAGAGCCAGAGGCAAGTGAAAATAAAGCCTTTGAGTAAAATATCTTGCTATATCACTCTGCTGATTGTAATAAGTGGTTTATTCCACACTAGATATCTTCACTGCTTAGTTAGTCCTAAGGACTGGCAACTCACAGTGTAAAGTTGGTTGTAAATAAGTATGAATCAAAATATCATATTTCATACACTCTACTGCTGACTCATCATAATAAATCACTTATGCTACAACTCACATTGTCCTTGAACTTTCAATATGAAATCTATGATAAGCAGGAGGAGAATCATTTCTGAAAAAGACATGTGACATTATATTAAAATCAAACAACAACTCTGGCTCCTATTGAGCAACTCAGAAGAAGACCAACAACACTCAGAAGATGCATGTTTAGATTACTCAGCAAACAGAGAACAATGCTTTTAATTACAATTGCTTATTTTTTCAATACCAATGCATTGCTGTTGAAGGAACAGTGTACATAATAAAGTGCAGTGTTCTTTAGTCTTGTTGGAAGGTAAAAGTATTATTTTATGTCTGTTCAAGGTTAGTCTTATTATCTTGCTTATGAAATAAAACAGTATATTTTTTATACCTGGTTGTTTGTAACAACATATCAACTAACTACACACATACATGCAATCGTAAAAATTCTTTGAATACCCACTAGGCAATTCCTAACAGATTAAGTAATAGCTTGCTGTTTCTCGGATTAATTTTGTGTAGTAAATAAAAGTCATTGTATTTGGAATTCATGTATCTGTTATTGATTTATGCAGCTTACTGAATAAGTAGAGACATTGGATACAAATAAAATATATCTCCTCAAGTCTTCAGTGGGTGTGATTTATCTTATAGATTCAATGCTGAACATTCAATAGGTCCAAGTTGTAGTGGTTTCCGTAATTGAGTAAATATAGTTTTTCTTTCTTTCTAACTAAAGTTATTTCTATCCTCATGCAAACTATGATAAACATGCAAACTATGATAAACATGCAAGAAACCTGCTATGAGCTTGTCTAATCAGTAGCTACAAGACACTTGCTGCTCAATGCCAGTAGGTCCTCAGCAATTACTAGAGCTGGAGTTTTGCAATAATCGTGATTGAGCAAACATGGCTATATCTAGTTTTCTTGTGCAAATTTTGGCAGCAGTTTACAGTGGAATTCATGTTCACCAAGCTTAAGATAGTGTGATCTGCTGAAATTTTTAAGGACGCTTGCATGATTCCCGTAGGTATTGTTCATCAAGATTGATCACAGTGATAATAGAGTTCAAGTAAGTGACCCAGATCATTATAGTACAGCTAAGTGGTTATGAACCTGTCACAGCACACTAATATTCTCGTCCGATCTATACTACAATGAATAATATTTTAGTAATCATAAACCTTTCATGTATATCCTACAGTAGCAGCTAAATTACTTATTATGTCTGTATATAATGTAATAAAGACAAAGGAAATGTATTTCATATGTACATTGTGACAAAGCTATTCTGATGTCTTCCTATATTAATCATATAGAAAAATCATCTTTGTGTATTGTTACAAATTTCTTATGTTACTACAACAACTGTCTATACATCAGCAGATGTTGAATGTTAAAATGGGAAATGTTTTGAAATACTGCAGGAGCATTCTCCTCTCAGGCTCATGGAGTCTGCAAGTCATATGGAGGATAATGCAAAACTGTTTTTTTTAGCAACTATACTAACATACTGCATCCGAATTTGACAAAAAATTGCTAAGTTCTTACCAACCTACCTATGAATTTGAAGGGAAGAAAATGTGCATGCACAGCTGAGCATATTAAAATTCTTCACCCTAATCCACATTTCCCCCCAAATGTCTGGTAAGGTTTGTCATAATTATTGGGGGGGTTTTCAGCTGCAGGAGAGCATATTTTCTACATTTTATGGGGCAGTTAAGGTATTCAAAGTTAAGCAAGCCATATTAAATCCTTTATATTGAGTAACAGTACAACAGTAAGAGAGGCTGACTTTTATTTCATTTCATAGCGTAGCTACCAACTCTACAACTACTGCAATCATCACCATTTAATTGGAGTAATAAGAAAATTTATGGAATACTATAGCTAAGAACAATAACACAATTTTTTGAGTAAAAAAGAAAGAATAATTCTTAAAGTTTCTAGCATATAATCTGGCAGGTCCTACTCCTAGTCCTCTTAACTTGAATGTCTATGAACTAACCTTTTAAAATGGTTGAGTAGAAAAAATAGGTAGAGAGCAACTTTTTGTCCACACTTTCCCTGTGGGCTTACCCGAAATTTGCTATACTTTTATTAACCCTCATCACGCATGTGCGAGAGGGTTACAGTACTCGAGATGGGTCAGTTCTCAGTTGGGTCTATCAGTCAGTCAGTCAGTCAGTCGGTCAGTGACACAATAAAGAAGAGGATCTCTTAGATGGCAGCTTCCTAACGAGCACTGGACATTTTAAATCGCTTTAATGTGCATGAATATTTTTTCGACTTATTGCTTCAGAAAAAAGCTAGCAAGTTATTTTTAGGCCGTATGATAGCAAGCCAGCCCCTATAGTAATGCAGTAGTCACGTGAGATTGGAGTTTACCATTGAAACTACTGGTGAGGTGAGTGTCATACTACTACTGTACGCGTTCTAAAATTGTGTCAGCACGCTACTTTCTTTTTTACGAGAAGTCCACGTTCTGGAGATTTAACAACCTATTCTAAATCCTGGTTGCGTAACACAATGAAGTGTAATAATCGGAATGGATCCAAATTATCCGCCATTCCATCCGTGGTGTGTAAATTGTGGGTAAATTATTAGGCGAGGTTGTGGATATGCGGTAAACAAACAACCACCAACAAACTGCCCCCACACCAGCAAATTCCCCGTCTACATTGTTTTTAAGTTTAGCTCCCCTGACTTCGGCCTGATTATTACCTAGATCGCCGTAGCTAACGTTGTATCGTGTGAACGCGTCTAACATTATTCCCAGTTATGATAATCGTACTGTTCTTGTTAGAGATACTGGACATAGCAAGTTATGCAGATGGACAATGTAAGTTAGTCATACTATATTTCAGAAAGCACTTTTTTCAGTGGGTCAAATATTACTTTGTATAGCATGATGCTAGCTATTCAAATAACATAATAGGCAGATTCTCCACCAGTAAGGACATTCCCATGAAAGGGAGGAAGTCATACTTCCCCAATACTTCCTTAATAGAACAAAAAACAACAACAACAGTTTAAACAAAGTAGCTAGCACGTTTCAAATTTGTCTTTCCATAGTAGGAGAAGCATCTGCTTATTGTTATTTATGCTCTTTTCTGACTAACATAGCTAATATGATTTAACATAAAAATATGCAATCAAGCACTCTACCCGATAAAAACTCACAATCCGCTTAACCCCCATTTCTCAACTTAGCTAATTTCAGTTCAAAAGCAATGAAATTGAGAACTAAATCTGTATACCAAAAGAAATACCCTCTTCTATAAAATTAGCCTGAAATATTCTTGTAAATGATTTCCAGTGGAAAAAAAAGTAGGAACCATAAACACAAACTGCAAATTCTAATACACACATCAATTTGAACACTCAAGCAAAAATGGCTGGGAATTTGGGTTTCTGCATTCTCCGATTAACAACCCAATAAAAATATTTCTCAGTGGATGATTCTAATTAGCCAGATATTATCTGCAAAATGCTACTAACAGCTGATATTAATTTATCTGCTATTTGCAGGTGCCATCACTAGTGCTACTATAAAAATTGCTAGTAGTGGTCAACAATTACTAGATCGTAATAATCTAAAATAAATGCAATTTGAATTAAGCTGAGGTATCAGTAATTGAGTGTTTCACCTTTACAAATAGAGTATACTCAAGTCTGTTAAATTCCAAATATAAGTCAGATTTATTTAGAAATCTTAAAAATTTCAGACATTTCTTCTATAGTTATTAAAATGAGCTTTAAACAGCAATAAAATTTAAAAAAAAAGGGAAATACGCTTGAAAAAATTAGAGACTAAGAGAATGTTTATGGTGGGCTACTCTATTCTTAGAGTAGCCCCACCTCATTTTAGTATTAAAAAAAAAAAGTACATACATACCTACATAAATAATAAGTATACATACAAAAAATAAGTATACATACAAAAAAAATAAGTTCCATGCTATTAAAAGTGAGTTATTGTAGCTAACATTACCTAGTCTAAGATTGGTAGTCAATTGGGAAATCAAAGTGCTCTCGTTGTGTTTATTTTTACTTTTATTTTTTCTACAATTACTGAGTGTTGTATAATGTTCAGATCCAGGTCCTCCTACTAATATTGTATTCAGTCAGATTAGTAATAGGAGAGTACGGGCCACCTGGACTCCTCCAGCTGGTTTATCTGGAGCTACATACCGTGTGTATATAAACACTATGGATGTCAATACTGGAGGTACTGACATTAATGATGGAACTACATTTACTAGTGCTAGTTATGCTGTTGGCTTCACTGTCACTCTTCGTACAAGAGCTACTACTGGCACATATTACAGTGTACCAGCTATGTCTGAAGAGTTCACTGTTAGAGGTGAGACATACCATGAATATAATTATTACTTAACATGTCTCAACTTCCCCTTTGTAATATTTTAATTGTAAAATTGTGCAAAAATTAAATGTCTTTCTTGACTTCTACTATAGTAAGCAATATAAATACAGAATTTGCTGAATCTACTTATTACACTGCAATAAAATTATTTAACAGTTTTACAAAATTAATAAATATAGGATTTACATCACACAGTATATTTTTGACACATCATTATTTTTTTGTAGTAATGAAGCAATTGTTTATTGATCTAAAATAATAGTCTTTCTCACAATACTTTATTTAGCAATGATGACTATAATTGAGATGGACTGAAATATGACACTATTAGTTGTATACTAATATGAGTCCATGTGACATTATTTGAAGTGCACGGGATGAAGTAATGAAAAGCGCCATTACGGTGTAAATAGGTCAAGGTTTGCGAAGTGGTCTATCCAGTCTTGGAGCAGAAGTAATGTGTTTGGATGATTGGTTCCTTAGTCAACTTCCTGACTATGCTTTACAAACTGTAAAATTGCACTTATCTTTGTCACTGATAAAAAATGAGAACTTTGAATTATGGTACTACTTAGCAACACTGATTCTTTTTTATTCAGAAGCTAGCAATTGTAAAATCTACTTCTCTTTAATGCTGCTATAAGGTAGATACTTAATAATTGAATACAGAACTTCAAAAACTCAGTGATTTCTATGCACATAATTATTTTGACAGTTGTTGGTATATAGTTTATTGATGCACACTGACAGTTTACTGATTCTTTGCTGGTAGATCTTACAGACTAATACCATACAGGAACAAAAAATCTTTTAATTAGCCTTATACTGAAAGTTTTCCATAAAATGTTCCAGAATTATAATTTATAACGTCATTCTTGAAGCAGTGTATTAAAAATATTGTATGTACATTAACAATAATTTTGCTTTAACCAATATTAGTGAACTATATTGACTGTTTTAACATTCAACAATATTACCAGTGGTCAGAAAATTAAGTGTAGCCTGAAATTGAATTGTTGCATAACACTACAGATTACTTGGTAAAATAAAAATATGAACAAAGTAGCCTACAATTATGTATTTACAAAATGGAGGGATTATTCATACAATATTGTTTGGTTGGAGAAGTAACATCAGGAAAACTATGTTGTTTATAATAGTAGAATACTCAGAGCAACAATAAAATGTGAAATCGGCTTGGAATCGGTTTTTGTTAACACTCAGTAGTGTTATACATAAGGTTTCATATTATACAATTATAATTTGGGTTGGGGGGAAGGGGGGAGAATTTCTGAATGCAAACACCAAATCCTGTGTTTTGTTTGTTCAGAAATTCTTTTAAGAAAAAAGAAAGAAGTCACAACTGCAACCTATACATCAAGAAAAGACACAAAATAACAAAATAAAGTGAATGTACATTTATAAAACTCGCCTGTTTTTACACTCCCGAAATAGAATCTGTGCAGTTATAGGAAGGCTGGGAATCTGAGTCTTTTGTATGACTGGAATGGAAATGTACATGTTATCATACACATTATCTGCTGATGATAAACCTACTCCCATAGAAGATAATGTGAAATGATGGCTATAAAAATGGAAATTTGCAGGCATTCTTCTGTCTTGCACTTATTAGCATAAAGAATAAAATGTAAGATATTTTGAATGTTTAATTTTGTCTATTTTTGTTATTTGTGTCATTGATGAATGTATAAACAGTTGTGACATAGACTGTTGCTTTGATTTTTTCTTTAGAAACCTTGTATATGATAAAATTTCAAACTAGTCTTGTTGCTTTTCTATCTCCTCTCAGCCATCTTCTCTTCCACCTTTCAACTCAGACAGCTCTTTCACTAGCTCCTCATAGTCAACTCTCCAGTCTAGCTCAGCTCCCCACAGTCAGCTACCCAGCCTTGCTCCACACAGACAGTACTCCATCTAGCTCAGCTCCCCACAGTCAGCTACCCAGCCTTGCTCCACACAGACAGTACTTCATCTAGCTCAGCTCCCCACAGTCAACTTTCCAAGCCTTGCTCCACACAGACAGTACTCCATCTAGCTCAGCTCCCTACAGTCAGCTACCCAGCCTTGGTCCACACAGACAGTACTCCATCTAGCTCTGCTCCCCTCAGTCAGCTACACAGCCTTGGTCCACACAGACAGTACTCCATCTAGCTCAGCTCCCCACAGTCAGCTACACAGCCTTGCTCCACACAGACAGTACTCCATCTAGCTCAGCTCCCCACAGTCAGCTACCCAGCCTTGCTCCACACAGACAGTACTCCATCTAGCTCAGCTCCTCACAGTCAGCTTTCCAAGCCTTGCTCCACACAGACAGTACTCCATCTAGCTCAGCTCCCTACAGTCAGCTACCCAGCCTTGGTCCACACAGACAGTACTCCATCTAGCTCAGCTCCCTACAGTCAGCTACACAGCCTTGCTCCACACAGACGGTACTCCATCTAGCTCATCCACACAGTCAGCTACCAAGCCTTGCTCCACATAAATAGTACTCCAGCTAGCTCAGCTCCCCACAGTCAGCTACCCAGCCTTGCTCCACACAGACAGTACTCCAGCTAGCTCAGCTCCCCACAGTCAGCTACAGTCAGCTCCCCAGCCTTGCTGATGTTCTTTTAACCTATGCCCTAGCGTTTGTCCATATGTATGTCTATATAAACCATTTGTGCAAGTCTTACAAGTTATTTGATAGACCACTTCTCTCTTTTTAATTGGTGGAAGTCTGTCCTTCGGATGATACAATATATTTTTTAGTGTCCGGTATAGTCTGAAAGCAGTTTTGATGTCAAGGCGATGTAGAATTCTCTTTATATTTCTGACAGGTTTTTCACATACGGTATTACTACTGCACTTTTGAAGTATCATCCTTGGTTTGTTGTTCCTTGTGACTCTTGCCTGCTTAGCAATCCTCTGAATGAAGTGAATGGGATAGCCATTCTCTTTCAAAGCAGTTTTCACATGTATATTCTCTTTTACTTCAGCCTCATTAGTGCTGCAGATCTTACCTGTTCTGTTGAACAGTGTTTTGGTAACAGCATTTTTGTGTTCTAACGGATGATGGAAGTCAAATGAGAGACTTGTCCAAGCCTTGCTCCACACAGACAGTACTTCATCTAGCTCAGCTCCCCACAGTCAGCTACACAGCCTTGCTCCACACAGACAGTACTCCATCTAGCTCAGCTCCCCACAGTCAGCTACACAGCATTGCACCACACAGACAGTACTCCATCTAGCTCAGCTCCCCACAGTCAGCTACACAGCCTTGCTCCACACAGACAGTACTCCATCTAGCTCAGCTCCCCTCAGTCAGCTACACAGCATTGCACCACACAGACAGTACTCCATCTAGCTCATCCCCACAGTCAGCTACACAGCCTTGCTCCACACAGACAGTACTCCATCTAGCTCAGCTCCCCACAGTCAGCTACACAGCCTTGCACCACACAGACAGTACTCCATCTAGCTCATCCCCACAGTCAGCTACACAGCCTTGCACCACACAGACAGTACTCCATCTAGCTCATCCCCACAGTCAGCTACACAGCCTTGCTCCACACAGACAGTACTCCATCTAGCTCAGCTCCCCACAGTCAGCTACACAGCCTTGCACCACACAGACAGTACTCTATCTAGCTCATCCCCACAGTCAGCTACACAGCCTTGCTCCACACAAACAGTACTCCATCTAGCTCAGCTCCCCACAGTCAGCTACCCAGCCTTGCTCCACACAGACAGTACTCCATCTAGCTCAGCTCCCCACAGTCAGCTACACAGCCTTGGTCCACACAGACAGTACTCCATCTAGCTCAGCTCCCCACAGTCAGCTACACAGCCTTGCTCCACACAGACAGTACTCCATCTAGCTCAGCTCCCCACAGTCAGCTACAGTCAGCTCCCCAGCCTTGCTGATGTTCTTTTAACCTATGCCCTAGCGTTTGTCCATATATATGTCTATATAAACCATTTGTGCAAGTCTTACACGTTATTTGATAGACCACTTCTCTCTTTTTAATTGGTGGAAGTCTGTCCTTCGGATGAAACAATATATTTCTTAGTGTCCGGTATAGTCTGAAAGCAGTTTTGATGTCAAGGCGATGTAGAATTCTCTTTATATTTCTGACAGGTTTTTCACATACGGTATTACTACTGCACTTTTGAAGTATCATCCTTGGTTTGTTGTTCCTTGTGACTCCTTCCATCTTAGCAATCCTCTGAATGAAGTGAATGGGATAGCCATTCTCTTTCAAAGCAGTTTTCATGTGTATAATTCTCTTTTACTTCAGCCTCATTAGTGCTGCAGATCTTACCTGCTCTGTTGAACAGTGTTTTGGTAACAGCATTTTTGTGTTCTAACGGATGATGGAAGTCAAATGAGAGACTTGTCCAAGCCTTGCTCCACACAGACAGTACTTCATCTAGCTCAGCTCCCCACAGTCAGCTACACAGCCTTGCTCCACACAGACAGTACTCCATCTAGCTCAGCTCCCCACAGTCAGCTACACAGCCTTGCTCCACACAGACAGTACTCCATCTAGCTCAGCTCCCCACAGTCAGCTACACAGCCTTGCTCCACACAGACAGTACTCCATCTAGCCCAGCTCCCCACAGTCAGCTACCCGCAGCCTTGCTCCACACAGACAGTACTCCATCTAGCTCAGCTCCCCACAGTCAGCTACACAGCCTTGCTCCACACAGACAGTACTCCATCTAGCTCAGCTCCTCACAGTCAGCTACACAGCCTTGCTCCACACAGACAGTTCTCCAGTCTAGCTCAGCTCCCCACAGTCAGCTACACAGCCTTGCTCCACACAGACAGTTCTCCAGTCTAGCTCAGCTCCCCACAGTCAGCTACACAGCCTTGCTCCACACAGACAGTTCTCCAGTCTAGCTCAGCTCCCCACAGTCAGCTTTCCAAGCCTTGCTTCACACAGACAGCTTTGGATTAAATGTTTGGTCAACCTATTATGATGATAAAAATTTGAAAACTTTTATGAAGGCTTTCTAAAAATGAACTCATCACCTCATGTTTATAGCTGTTTATCAGGCATTGATAAAAAGTTTGTGATGGAACATACTAGACACAGAAGTTCTGGAATTTCTCAGCAAATTAAGATGCAAAATATAAAGTTGTGGACATTCTTAATACAGGAAAAAATAACATGAGACTTCGTGCTACTATGAATGCACAATATTTCAACTAGAAGATGTTCCTTGAGTTTTTATAATAGTAGTCATATAGACATAATTTTTAAGAACAGTTACTGATAACATCAATTACATTGTTTGTTTGTGCCTGTTCATTATGTTATTGCTTTTCTTACTCATTTTTTGTGCCAATCATCTGTGTTCTTCGTTAATTATTAAATATATTAAAAGATTGCAAATTAAAGCGTGTGATGATCATTACAATCATATCTTCATCATCTGGCAAGATTCCACACAAATAACTTTCTTGTAGTACTCGTAAGTATAAACTGAAAACTAATTAAATTTAGAAGGGAAGATACTATTAGCCAGAATGGAAAACTATCAGTAGTACTCTCCCTTCTGGCACTTACTATTCTTGTGCTCTCACTTGAACAACACTATGCTGGATAGAATCCCTATTTCAAAATACAATGGGCTCAAAGTCAATCACACTATACAGAACTGTAGAAGGCTCTTTGCGTCTTAACAAAAAGATAAATTTCATTAGGGTGAATAATAATAATACTATTTGAAACATTAATACAAGATTAAATAGGTAAAAAGATGAAACTGAATTTGTATCAGTAAGGTAATGATAGATAAAAAGGCTACATAAAGATGATAATGTGTTTGTAGAATATGAAGTCTGATAGTTTGATTACATAAACACAGATAGACAAGAAAACTTGACTGAAAATTATACCTGGATTACATACATACAGTATTGTGTGTGTTCTCTAGTGTGTGTGGAAGAATTACCACATGTTTCTAATGTGTATTTACAGATGTACTACAACCAACGATATATTCATCAGTGAGTGCTACATCAGCTACTATGTCCTTCTCTCAACCTACCAATAGTTTATCAGTAGATATGTACACAGTTACATTGACTAGTACTACTTGTAATGGATTCCCTACTAGAACAGTATCTACTACGACAAACTCTGTCACAATTGATAATCTGGAGGCTGGTATTCGATACTCTGTATCTGCTGTTGGTAGAAATAATTTGGCTGAATTGGAAGGCACTGGAAGTGCAACTCTAACTACAAGTGAGGCAGGTAATAATATTCAGAGTAATTGTTCACTTAATAGATTGAGATGCTGCTATGGGTCAGTGTTTTGGTAATTTATTATTCAATAATACAGTCCAGAGTTTAACTCATTATCATCCAACCACTTTTTAAAAGTAGGACTGTTAATCATTAACATTGTAATAAATAAGCCATTTATATAATTGATCCAATTATATATATTATCATATTGCTGCAGCTCCAAGTGGCAGTCCTGGTATACCAACATCTAGTTCTACTACATCAACTAGTATTACCTTCACATGGACTGAGATATCATGTCTAGACAGGAATGGAGTAATCACTGGATATACTATTAGATATACCTGTTAACACTTCACCTACAACAATAGATACATCTACTGATAGAAGTAGAGTAATATCTGGTCTGACACCCTTCACCAACTACACTTTCTCTGTGAGAGGAGTGAATAGTGCAGGACCTGGAATCTATTCTACAGAAGCTGTCATAAGGACTGATGAAGCTGGTGAGTGCATTATATAATTGTACTTTTGCTTGTAGGAAAAGATTATTAACCAAAACTATTTTCTTCGCTACTTGGATTTAATATTATAATATATATATAATATATAATATATATATATATATATATAGATAGATAGAGTAAAGGGTTAGGTATAGGATTGATTTCTTATAACTAATTATATAATACAATTTTCTTATAACTTAATGTCAATTGTTTAAGCACCTACTGCTGTGAGAAACTTAAAGGGAGTGGCAATGTTGTTCAGTGTTCTCCTGACCTGGAGTGAGCCAGTCCCTCTCAATGTCATTCTCAACAGATACACTATCAGATACTCAGTGAATGGCAGCAGTGAGATAACTAACACAACAAGGGACACCACTATCTCTATTACAGATCTGAACCCAAACACTGTCGTGTCTAATATCAGAGTCATAGCTGCTACAGGAGCAGGAGATGGTCCTCCTCAGATGTTAAATGAAATCACTACTCTAGACAGACCATGTGAGTATGGTATAATGACCCTTTTTCTACTTATTAGATATATTGTATTTTGTAGTTTTGTTACTATTATTAAATTATTTTTAATTCCAATAGTAACACAAATTGAAACTGTATTACTATTGGTGTGTTTGAGCACAGGTAGTGAGCGAGCCTGCCTAGTTAGGTTACATAAAGCATTGATAAAATAATTCTGCTGGGATTGTAAATGGATCATGTGCACCCGTAGAAACTGTATAAAATGCTAATTATTTAGGCATGTAACATTTCTCACATTCATTGGCGTTTCGCAAAGCTTTAACAACCTCCCCAGAGCTGCATAAGGCAAGCTAACTCAGGGAATAACTACTTCTTGGTATGGATATAATCTAATGTATAAAAACATTTGTGCTTGAAAGAATCGTTACCCTACTAACACCTTCAATTAAAGTGTGTAATGTTTGTGTTACAATCCCTTTGCTAGATAGCTAACTGTTACTGATACAATAATAATTGAATCTTATGTGTAATGTACTAATAAATGCAATAAGCATCATGATTTTGATCCCTTTCATGGTACAGGGATATGCCTAGAAAGTTTACATTAATAAAGCTTTAATTAGCATAAGAGATCATTTAAAATAATTATGTTCATGTATACTATAATAATGCAACTGAGCAACCTTAACATTAATTAACTCAAGTACATTTGTGATCATCCATGAATTATGCACAAGGATTAAACAGTTTCATGTACTCCCAATTGGATATACTTCTAGAAGATTAGTAAATGATTTATTCCTGACTTCAACTACCTGATTCAAGTGCTAATGGTGGGTACTGCAGATAATACAGTCTCAGTGTCACTAGCTGTCATTTTGAACTCAGCAGAAAAAATTGAGAAAGTTGAAAAAATAAATCAGATACGCACGTATTGTTACAGCACCCATTGTGTAATGGCTACTGGGCGTTTCCAATCCTGATAAATTCTTTTATCAATGCTTAAAGCGGTTATACATGATGTATTATTAGCTAGCTTCATTCATGACATAGCAGTTGACCATTAATGGAACAAATACTGAAACACTTTTGTACCTTTAAGTAAGCTTCTGTAGTATCCAATACTAAGTCAATATGGTTATTTGAAATAACAGTCACTCTTGACAGCAAGCACTCTGACTCCGCTACAAACACATGCCAGAGTTTTTAATTTGCAAACAATTATACAGGATGATGAACAAACCTCAGTTATTCTGAGTAGTAGTAGCCACATTTATCTTTAGTATCTATCTGAATTACCAGTGGCTCTTGACAACAAGCACTTAGATACAAAAGAAATTGCCGAGCTTTTGAAATTACATCTGATAAAAGATTTCAATGCCAAAGCAACCACTAGCCTCTGCTTTCTGTGACCTGAAGGCAAAAAATGAGTAATTCTAAGAAATGTTTACACAGTTTCTAGCTTAACTCTTAAATTTCTATACTATCGGAAGAAACGGGATAAATTATAAAAGCTGTTTTTTTTAAAGAAAAGGAACCCTGAGAGTGCATTTAACCCTTTCACCACCATAACGTCGTACAACACTTTGAACTATCACCTGAGGAAAATCATTGTGTGCCTCCATCGAATGATGTAGCCTCAAGAAATAAACTAGTCAGCTAGTAAGTGATGTTCGCATCCTTGCAGTGGTATCTCTAAACTTATAGTGCAAACATTAAGGTAGCTTTCGAAATCTGAGTTTTGACTTACTTCAAAATGGCAACCAGGCGGTTGTTGAGGTAGCTACTACTCAGAACTATACACATAGTTTAGTATCAGATATGGAAAACTGTATAATTATGTATTTGCACTTCATATTTATTTTATAGACATTTTTGGACAAAGTTTAAAACATTTTGATTACAATTCAGCAGTGAAAGGGTTAAGGGGTGTACATACCATCCATGCAATATATAACATATACATGATTTTGCATTGTCCACAACTAATACTGTCTCGCTCCTCTGCTCGTTCACTATATTAATTATGCTATTAACATAATAAACTTCTTAAATGATGTTTATATACCTCTTACTACCAATTATGTACGTTATTGCCATTATTTTTTGCACTGTATTGGAGCCAGCAATTCATACCTAAGTTCAACTCAGTGGATTATCTATTGTTGAACTTGCATCACAGTATGATGTAAGTTAGACAATATTATGACAGAAAATTTCTACTCATGTTATCACTAATGATAATAACAGTAATGTTCATTTTGTAGCTCCAGTACAGAATATTATTGCAATTGAAGTTTTATCAGACACCACAGTGAGAGTTTCCTGGGACAGAGTAGGAGACATCACTGATTATGTAGTCTACTACAGACAGACCAACAATATACAGAGACCAGACCAGGAAATGAGTAAAGTGGTGTCATCATCTGAGAAGTCTGTCATTATTGATGGTTTGGTCAGTGGAGCAACATATGTATTTCAAGTGGTGGCTAGAGTTACTGTAGGAGACAGGTTGGTGTCTGGCAAACTAATTGAATCAAGTCTGCCCATAATAACTGCCTCATTGATGACTCCTACTCAGAATGAATGTCCAGTTCAAAGTCATGGAGTATGTAAGTTAAAAATGTTATGTCACCAAATTCAATTTTATAAAATGGGTGCAGAAATACACATATAGCTATGTACATAATCTAGCAGTGATGTTTCAGATATGGTGAGCAAGATGCAAGACAAAATTTGTGTTTTCATTTGATGTCAATAGCTAATAATGAACAAACAATATGCACACACATTCAAGGAAATGTAGCACAAGACTTATGTTGTATTCTCTTCATGATTGGACAATGGATTTTCAAATGAGAACAATTTTATTGGTAGGGCCATATAGCTATGACAAATTACACCTTCACTTGCAACCAGCACTAATGAACTCTGCTAAGCTTGTGAAACCTAACTGTGTCAAGTAACATTTCAGAAACAACATAACTCATATTATAATAATTAAGTTTCACGGGTAGGGATCAATAAGACTAATTAAGTTAGATGCCTTTCCAAATACACACTATTAAAAATGATCTACTCTACCAGAGCACTAGTAGACTTACATTGTATTCTCTTACTGACTTGACTATGGCGCAATGAAATTTCAAGAACAATACTATTATTCAGTCAATATCTCGGCTGAAATAAGACACTAAGATCACATCTTACTAAAGTCAAAGATACTATACCCATAAGCATCTAGTCATCCATAGTGTACAGTATACCCTGCAGCTATGGTAAAGTATATAATATAGGTGAAACAACTAGAAGGCCTGAGCAGAAAGTGAAAGACATCAGGATGCTTGTAAATACAGGTGATGAGAAGGTTTTAGTCATTGCTGAACATGCTTAGCAGCAGTCTCACCCCATTAAATGGGAAGAGGTAAGAGTTGTAGACAGAGCCAGTAAGAATCGTGAGTTAAAGATCAAGGAAGCTCTACACATACAGATGACACCTGACAACAACAAGTTTAATAGAGACATAGACTGGATGCTGGTTGTGTATGCTGTGTGCAAATTATCCTCCAGGGTATAATAAACAGTAAGACCCTCCAGTTACCTTGCTGTTTACATTGTGTCTATTAAATCACCATGGAGGGTTAAACCCTCAGTTGACCCCCGATGGGGACTTCAGCAAAAAATGGAAACATCAGGTTAAGTCTTAATTAACAAAGTATTGGCTGTTAGAATGAGAAAATTTTCTATTATCACTTTCTGTTGTGATGGCGTATAGCTAGCGCATTAACCTAGAAACTTACAACTGCCAGTAATTTGAATAGAAAATGAACTCCACTCAGTTTGTAAACCCAACCGTGAACGTCCCTCCTCTTCTGTCTTTCTTTGCCATTTTTTTCTGGCATTGTTTCAAAGTCTCCTTCTGATTACTTCTTGTGCCTGTGCTGTGCTAATGTATTTAAAAAGCCTCTGCAGGAGTTGGCACATTGACCTCTCTAAACTTTGCTACATAATCATAATAATATATAATTAAAATCTCAATTGAGACTCGATTGTGACGGGCTCACTTCGCTTGCCCAATAATATAATAATCTGTATAGTTATAGTAGCTATAGGCACACATAGTGCATGTTCACTTAATTCGTACACCTAGTAACTACAGCAACAGGATGTAACAAATCAAGCTAATAATTTAAGAATGCAATACTCAATATTGGGTACCAGAAAAATATGTTTTTCTATCTGCCTTCACTTTTTGTGCACTGAAGCATAAGAATACTCAATACTAAAAGGTCAAATACAACTTCCTTATAATTAACTTTATTAAATTTGACTTGTACTTAACATAATTATACAGAATATTTTTGTACAATTTTTTATAGTTATTCAATATTCTATATAGATGTTGCTATCACTGCAGTTGTCACACTGGTTGCCACGGTGATAGTGTATTCTATTATACTAGTTATATCGATTACATTATGGAAATGTTCAAACAAGAACAAAATGTAAGTGGAAAAGTCAATATATGTGTTACCATTATTGTACAATTAAAGCAATGAGAAGTCAGATAACTCATGATGTAAAGTTAGCAGTAGAACTGAGAGTTAGTTCATAGGAGCCACACCACCAGCTAATATTTTAGCAGCTGCCCTGTTAGTTCATAGGGGCTCCCCACACCCCCAGCTATTATAGCAGCTGGTCTGACTTGGTTGAGCAGGCTTCT
>WLWD01000296.1_pt1 | contig 39635 bp, 29 predicted proteins | sample 6712731 | NCBI WGS metagenome assembly WLWD01 (sample SAMN12718690, study PRJNA576275) | sponge metagenome | isolation source: marine sponge | host: Mycale hentscheli | place: New Zealand: South Island, Marlborough, Capsize Point | collected 2014-11-01
TCTCTCTCTCTCTCTAGAATCAAGGTGACACGAAAGATTCCATTCATATCAGTGCATCTAAGAGACCCAACAAGAGACGGCCAATCAGCAGAGGACGTCCTTCCTAACATCGACCTGGTGGAGGAAGAAGGACCGGAAGGCAAGCTGTTGTCAAGCGAAGGATTGCCCGGGCAACAGCAACAAGTCGGTGACGGGAGGTTGGAGGCTACCCCTGCACTTTTCTCCAGACTGGAGGATTGCGGGAATGGTAAAGGATCATCATCAATGCCTAGAGACTTGGAACAGAGTACTAGTAGTGAGAGCAAGCGGAAGAAGCAGAAGAGAAATGGGTGTAGTATAGGAGGAAGCAGATCCAGGAAGTCATTGAGCACAGGGGTCAGGGTTCAAAGTAAAGAACAAGATGTTGAGGCTTCTCACAGGACACATAATTACTAAATGTTTATAATCTAACTTCACCTTCTTTTTTTTTTTAAAGCTTATGAATTTTATGGTGCAGTCTCTGTCTCATGAACTCTTACTCTTTACATGAATTGAATATTATACATCAAAAGCCTGATTAGAGTCGAGGTAAAGGCTTGTTGTGACATGTGCATGTACCTCTAATAGAAATACATTTTTATTCCCTTTTTCATATTTTTGAATCAATCTTAGAACTTCAGAGGTGGTTCAATACCCCAAAGATATATATTAATTAATATTTCACAGCTCATCGTTCTGGATATAATTAATCTTGTATGTTCAACACACAAAAAGTATATTTTTTTGGATGGCTTGTTCATATCAAGTTGCTCGATATTTATTTCATTTCTTTTTTAGTTCAATAGTAGATGTAACTTCCACCTTCTAGTTGGAGACCACACCCACCATGACTCACAAGAAATGTGTGACTTACGGTATTATTGTACGTCCATCACATTCAAACAATCGTGACCAGTCACACTTTCATAATGTCAGATCTGTTTGGTGCTACATTGCTGCACCATACATCCAACCACAATTTACTTTAATTATTGTTTAGCATACACTCAATGCTTTATCCCACCCCTCCCCACTCCACTTCACCCCTCCCCACTCCATCGCACCCTTCCCCACTCCTCTCCACTTCATCCTACTCCACCCTACCCATCTCCACTTTACCTCACCCCTCCCCACTCCATCCCAACCCTCCCTACTCAACCCCACTCCACCCCACTTCACCCTACCCTTCCCCACTTCACCCCAACCCCACTTCCAGCCCAGGGAAGGGCTAGAGGAGGGAGGGATTAGAGGAGGAAACGGACAAGAAAGGTATTAAATGGTGTGCATGAAAACGAAGTTCAGAACGTCAATATTAATTTTATTTCCATGACATTAGTTTGTACTGGTACCCATTCACTGCGGATAACCGATGGCCCAGACGTGGTCCACTTGGAGACAGTGGCCAAATTAGAACTACAACAACAACTAGCCAAACTGAGCAAATTCACATACTTTCCTTTTGTTAAGAATTGATTAATACAATGTGAGTGTTTCCTTAGATGCTTTATGTATCAGCCACTGATGTTAGCTTGGTGAGAGAGGGGAAACCCCCAGCCACTCTTAGCATGTAGAGAGGGGAAATCCCTATTGTGATATATTATTATAATAATGATAAGAGTTATTATAATAATGATAAGTAGTTGACATTTTGCTGGAGTTGTACAGGCGATAATTGGTTACTAAAGTTCCAACAACTTGTCTGCTGGTATGCTACAATACAATGCTTTGTTAAAATAAAGTTGTGGTTAAAATACAGTTAATAATTTTATTAAAAAAATAACAATAGAAAGAAATCCACAATGTTTAAATTTGAAATATGGGATATGATATATAAAGTATAAAACACAATGAGTGTTTTCAAATGTATGTCCATGTAGTGTTGATAGAATTCAATCCACAGAAATTCTATTACACAAACAATACAATAATTCAAATGCTACAATAATAACAATATACTTACTGGAGCTGTCGCTGTATTTTATCTGCCACTTGTCTACAATAGTCCACTTGAGACAATACAGTAACAAACTCCTTGAGGGCAGTAGGTCTAGTTGATAAGACTGTACGAATGCTACTCAGAAGGTTCCTTGTCTTCTCTACATCAATCCAGTTCTGACGTTGAAGGAGCTGGTCATACATGTCAGGAGATATGAGTCCAATACTGTAGCAGTGATCAGCTACTGTCATAACACAAGGCTTCACTGAGAGGACCAAGCCAGGATACACATTCAGAAATATACTCAAGCTATTGCCACCTAATAAAATATTGTAATGATACCAAATAAAAACAATAATTTGACTTACTTTCAGAGACCTCTACCACAGGATCTTTCTTCTCTACCACAGGATCTTTCTTCTCTACCACAGAATCTTTATTTTCTACCATACGATCTTTCTTCTCTACCACAGGATCTTTCTTCTCTATCACAGGATCTTTCTTCTCTACCACAGGATCTTTCTTCTCTACCACAGGATCTTTCTTCTCGTATTTCTAAAACCAAATAAAAAATTGTTAGTTATAGCAAGTTACAATACATAAGTTTATTTCTACATACCTGTCCATACCAAATGAGGTGTCTATTCTGAAGTGCAATTCCTTGGGAATTGTTGACACATGTCATGGCTGAAGGAATAGACTCGACTTCATGAACTATCCTGAGATGATTCCCTCCTTCATGTGAGCGACAGTCAAAGGCAAACTGGTAGTCCATGGAGCTGTTGTAGTTCATTCTGGAACTAGCCTCCTTTAGAGTATCTTCTATTTCTTGTTTTAGAGCAGCACATTCATGATGAATGGAGTCTTGGAAAGTAGGATCACACGAAACTACGACTTCAAAATATTTGCATTGAGATAAAAATGTTACACGAATTCGTTTAGATCCATACAAAAAGTGCACCATGTTTTTCTTGACTCCTTCTGTAATAAAAGTGAAGGACTTGTTGGATACGAGACATGCCATTGCAGCAGGAAAGAGTCCCATAGGAGTAAACCCACTACTGAAGTACATCAAGAGAGGTTCCACGAAACTTGAGCTACAGGATTCTTTGTGGAATAGGTCAAGTTCCTTTGCACTAGTGTTTTCTAACACGCAAGGCATGATGTATTTTTTCTCCTCTTCTAAAACTGAGTTAGTATCAGAAGATTCGACTGACGACGCAATCTCAGCTATCAAGTGAAGATATGCAAGCAAAGCTACCAGTTGCTCTGGTGGAATCAGATCTCCTGAAATGTCAGCTGTAGCTGTCTTCAAATCTGTCATAGAGAATTGACCTGTCTTCCTGAACCTCTCGGATGTGGCCTGACCTACGCTTTCAAAGCTCATGGCTTTGAGAATGACACCAGTGATACTGTCATACACTACCTGGGTGTCTATGATGACCAGGTCCTCCAAACCAGGCACACTGGGGAAGTACATCAGAACACCGGCATGGTGGTGAAGAAACCACAGAGCTGCTTTGGTCTCGTAGGGTGTCATATTGAAGGCATGGGACAAGGCCAAGCAGGTCTCCAGACTGGCTGTCCTCACTTTTCTCATGCGAAGACACAAGCTGAACAGAAGCCACACAGCTGGAATTTTCAGCTTTTTAAAGTGTTTCTCCATGGCATTCTCCAGTAGCTGATGCAAGTGATGGATCTCTTCTACTCCGCCTCCCATGTTGTCTAAAGAAACAACAAGCTTGTCTCTTGAGCAGAACTGAACTATGCCTTTTTTGAAGGAGTCGGTGTCTCGAATCACTTTTTGAAGTTGTGAGTCGACTGTAGCGATGACTTCCTCAGAAACCTTGTCTTTGTGAGTGCCCACTATATACACTACTGACTTGGAGGACTCCAGTATCTCACCAATGGCTGAGTTGTCTGGTCCTGGTAGAGGTTGAAGATGGGTGGAGGAACTGAAGCAAGATATACTGGCCAGAGTACGCAAAAGCATCTCTTGCAGAGTAAACTCAGATTTCTCTGGTGCAGTTGTCTCTCCTGAAGCTCTTTGATAAAAGACCCGATACTCCTCATCTAGTTGGAACTTGTAGCTAAAGAACAGCAAGTAGAGGCCAGGTCCTATGGTGAGTGCTGGTAGCATGTCCATCAGCTCAGGCTGACCTCCGGTGTCCTCCATTCTCAAAAAAACTTTAAAAGAATGCTTCACATTTTCTGCAAAGTGTGGTTGTTTGGACACTGTCTCGAATATGGCAGCTATTTCAGAATAATCTGGTAATGATACTGCCTGATCAGCTGGTTGGTCATGTGCTGTTGAGAGTGGAGTGATTCCCTTATGTCTGGGTTGCTTATTTCTGGTAAAAGATTGCAATCTTGCCATCATCTTCTGTAATAATGAAGGTTGGGGTGGCTCTACCACAGAGTGAGAATGCCTTGTACTGCTAGCCTGACTGACCTCTGCCCTGGTGTCAGTACCTCTATGGGAATCAGCTGTAGCATCAGAAGTGGATTCAATCTGAAAACTATCTTTGAGAGTGTGAAAGAGTAGAGATGCTTCCTCAATGAGATTCTTTACAATGGTCCACTTTGTGGTTCTTTCTGCTGTAGTTGGATCAGACTTGCCTTGGACTAGCATATTGGAGCAACACTGTACTGTGCCTGTGCTGCCATGAATCTGCTCCTCTTCTTTTGCTGACAGAAGATCTATGATCTCTTTTTGAATTCTCCTGAGAGTTGTACTCTTGCCTTGTCTTGGAGGACCAAGGGACATAAACTTTAAAGACAGAAGCTCCAACACTTCCTTGGAAACAATGTAGTGTTTGTATGCATCTTCATACTTGAAAGCTATTGAACATAAATAAAATATGAATTATAAAATATTGCAAATAAAACACTAATTACATGTAGATACATGTATTAAGGTCCCATTGGTTATACTATACAAGTAACCCACACACTGCACCCCAGTACCATTAGCTGGCTCCAGCAATACAAAGTGTGGGCAGCTGGTTTTATAGCCTGGAGCTAAGCCAGTAGAGCAGCTGCCAGTAGAAGCAGCTGCATTCCAGCACTTGCAATTTTGGCAAAGACAATCAATTACCTTACTTATTATAATTTCATAATTAATACAATAAATATTTAGTTTTAACATAATTAACACAATAATAAACAATAATATTCTAGTTATACTATAGTACAAGTTTTAATACCTAACTTTAGTTTCCCATACAATCTATAAATGGGACATTCTAAAGAGAAGCCAATATCACTGAAGGCAAGATGGCTTTCTAGAGATGCTGCTATTTACTTACACTAACCTGACAGAGTTTCTTTGTATACTCCAACACTATTAGCAACCAGCAACTGTCCAGTAGACAAGACTGCAGTAGCTATCCACATACTAACATGTTGTGGTCTATCTCCCTCACTAGTAGTCTCAATCCACTCCTCTGTCTTGTTGGAGTAACTGCTAATGGTAGCTCTATCGATGCCGATTAGATTCGATACATAGGAGACGATAGCGAAGATCTTAGTAAGTGTGGTTACTGTCCTCCATATTGTTTGTCTTCTTGTCCTGCCATTACTAGCAGATGCTATGAGAGACTCTAGACTGCATATAAATAGAATCTTCTCCTTGTAATATCCTCCTGTGAAGTAGAAGTTGCCTTCATGGAATGTTGATCGCATGTTCCAGCATGAAGAAGGAAGTGAGTCTGCAGTCGTCCAATGGTCGTTGAGTAGAACTTCCACTATGTCCAAGTACTCGCCAGGTGAGACACACCCACCAGCCACGACCAGGACTTCTGGTGATCCTCCACTAACTGATGATGGCAAGTAGCGACGAGTAGGCATGGCACGTAGCGATGGCTTCCAGTCTAGACCAGTAGTACTAGTCAACAGAGAATTAGTGAGTTTGCCAGTGGAGGTATGCAGTCCACCAACCAATACAAACTTAGACTGGTAGGTAGTTAGGGACGACCAGTAATATGGTGCTTCAGTAGTAGTCCATGAGTGAAGGTCAGTAGAGATGTGAAGTGTGCGATAATTAGAATCCATAACTAGCAGTTTATCATGTAGTACTGCACATTGTTTAGGCTCGACATTCTTACTCCATGTATGGCAGTGCTCCCAGTGAAGTGAGACTGGAGGATGGAGATCTCTCTAAATACAAACAAATAAATACATAATTAAAGTGATAAATAAACAAACACACAAACAAACAGCACTAAGTGCTATTTAAATGAGACTTTAACATGCAAACACACAAACAAACTTTTATAAGACTTACAAATATTATATTATAGACAAACACACAAACAATTTTATTCCTATATCAGCAATGATAACAACAGCAACTACATGCTAACACACAAACATACAATTTCTCACACAATGATTAATACAATACAATAATATTTTAATAAATGAAATAGTAAAAAACAATGCTGAGAAATGTAAAATAAACAAACACACAAACATACAACTGGTACAATGCGTAAATATGTGCACACAAACACACAATAACAACACCATATTCCAAACACATAATAAGTAATGTATTGTTTCTTCCTGTGCTAAAATAATGTACAGTAGGCACCAGAAAAATAGGTTTTTAATTTTGCTCAGTAGAACAATTTTTTTTTGCACAGAAGGATATATAGTAGAAAAAACAAACACAAGGATATGGTAGTTGATAAAATATAGTTTTTTGGTTCGACGATGTTAATGTTTTAATCTTCACTGTTTACCGCATGCATCACTTCTAGATGGAAAAAAAGATGCTTTTTAAATATTGGGCCATCAGTGGCTTAGATATTCTTACTTCTAGAGACCCAACTGTAGCTGGTAGAAAGGCTAAGAAGTAGGGACCTGTTAGAACAGCAAGTTCAGCAAAAATACAGTCAGTCTGCTTAATTGAAGCGAGTCAGTTTTGTTGTTGTTGTGCAAGCTGTTTAGCATGATACCTATAGCATTTAGAAGGTAGTACAAGGCTTTAGCTTGCTGATATAGCTGTGGAAGAGTTTCTAGCTTTTAGCAGTAAATCAACAGAAATGAAAACTTGACTGTTAAAATTTTCATGTAGTGGTACCAACTGTTTAGTCAAAATGGAAAAAAAATGGAAAAAAAGCTTTTTTTCTTTTCGAAAGAAACCTGCTGTTGATTATAAAAATTCTAACACATGAACATATACATTAAAAAATTACAAAAACATAATCTTCCTATAAAAGTGCACAAACATACAAATACCTCCCAAATACAAATTCAATACTACACACTGTAAGAAAGTTTAAATTAAAGGATAACAAGCACAACAACAGCAACAATAACAACAAAAAAACAAAAAACAAAACAAAAAAACAACAAGCAGATAAATAACATTACAACAAATATATATTCTTATGTGCTATTAACACACAACTTACCGTATTTCTGGAACAAACTAGACTTCAAATGGAACCAACTATTATAGACTTCAAATGACTAGAGTAAAATAGTTACAAACTATATAGCAAATAGAGAGGGATAGTCTTGTCTAACTATCCTCAAAAACACACTAGCAACTAAAAACCTGGTGTTTATTTTCAAGAGCATGCTCAGGAACATGACTTTTACCCTCTCTTTTTTCCAGTTGCCAGTGCATTTGTTGTGAGCATGCTCAGACATTACTTTCCCTCTCTTTTCCAGTTGTTAGTATTTTTATGAGCATGCTCAGACATACAGCTATTCCCCTCTATTTTTCCAGTTGCTGATGCCTAGTTTTATCGAATCCTCAGACTTAATTTTTCTCTTTCTTTTACTTCAATTGTTGGAAAAAGCATGCTTGAAATTATGCTAATCACTTGGCATGTGTGTAGGTAGTAAGTGTTTTCCCTTCTTTCAACCCTTTTGTAAAAGTTATCTATACAAACAGTGGGCTAGTGAAAAAGACTGGATCTAAAACAAACAATGGATCTAGTAACTAGGTAAATCAAACACTTGATCTATTAAGCTAGGGATTAGCTATGTGCTCACCTTATTACGAACTTGCGGCTGGCTTTCCGCCATAACTGGCTAACCGTTTTCCAAAATTGGGCGTTCCCGCATTCTCTGTTTTTATCTCTGACCCACCACACCCAAAATGCAGGTTGTAAGTAGATTCATAAGAATGCATTATTGGAAATAATCCACGCGATATAATTATGTCACGACCGTCTGTGCAGCAAAGGATGACCTCCACCGTTTGACCTCAATCGCTATTGGAAGCGCACTTGATCATGCTCCTCGCACTGTTGAAATTGATAGTGTGGTAAGGTGTTCTATATGTGTGTTTGGTAGTATGTGATAATTATGTGGTTCCACTATGTCTACTTTCGAGATGATTATTTCGCATCACCAATACTGAGTGCTATTCCTGACACTAGCTAGCTCCTTGTATAACCTGACCACAGCGTGTATGTTTGTGTGTTAATTATACATGTGCAGTGGAACATCAGTTACTGGACACAATCATTCCAATCATCCATTAACCGGAACAGAACAAAGACTAGCTTGCACATTTAAAAATTGCCCCAAAGCCTGAAAAAGGGAGGAGCTACAGAGAAAGGCACGGGTATGGTAATTTATCTTGAGAAAAAAGAGTGTGTTTGTTTTTGTGATTAGAAAAAGTGTGTATGGTTGAGCAGAAAAGAGCGTGCGTTGTTTTGTGTGTGATCAGAAAAAGAGCGAGTTTATGTGTGAGTAGAAAAAAGAGTGTGTTTGTGTGTGTGCGTGAGTAGAAAAAGAGTGTGTTTGTGTGTGTGCGTGAGTAGAAAAAAGAGTGTGTTTGTGTGTGTGCGTGAGTAGAAAAAAGAGTGTGTTTGTGTGTGCGTGAGTAGAAAAAGAGTGTGTTTGTGTGTGTGCGTGAGTAGAAAAAGAGTGTGTTTGTGTGTGTGCGTGAGTAGAAAAAAGAGTGTGTTTGTGTGTGCGTGAGTAGAAAAAGAGTGTGTTTGTGTGTGCGTGAGTAGAAAAAGAGTGTTTGTGAGTGCGTGAGTAGAAAAAGAGCGTGTTTGTATGTGTGTGAGTAGAAAAAGAGTGTGTTTGTATGTGTGTGAGTAGAAAAAGAGTGTGTTTGTGTGAGTAGAAAAAAGATTGTGTTTGTGTGTGCGTGTGAGTAGTAAAAGAGCGTGTTTGTGTGTGAGTAGAAAAAGAGTGTGTTTGTATGTGTGTGAGTAGAAAAAGAGTGTGTTTGTATGTGTGTGAGTAGAAAAAGAGTGTGTTTGTATGTGTGTGAGTAGAAAAAGAGTGTGTTTGTATGTGCGTGAGTAGAAAAAGAGCGTGTTTGTATGTGTGTGAGTAGAAAAAGAGTGTGTTTGTATGTGTGTGAGTAGAAAAAGAGTGTGTTTGTGTGAGTAGAAAAAAGAGTGTGTTTGTGTGTGCGTGTGAGTAGAAAAAGAGCGTGTTTGTGTGTGAGTAGAAAAGTGTGTTTGTGTGTGCGTGTGAGTAGAAAAAGAGCGTGTTTGTGTGTGAGTAGAAAAAAGAATGTGTTTGTGTGTGCGTGTGAGTAGAAAAAAGAGCGTGTTTGTGTGTGAGTAGAAAAAAGAATGTGTGTGAGTAAAAAGAGCGTGTTTGTGTGTGCGCGTGAGTAGAAAAAGAGTGCTTGTGTGTGAGTAAAAAAATAGAGTAGAAAAAGAGTGTGTTTGTGTGTGTGTATGAGTAGAAAATGAGCGTGTTTGTGTGTGAGTAGAAAAGTGTGTTTGTGTGTGCGTGTGAGTAGAAAAAGAGCGTGTTTGTGTGTGAGTAGAAAAAGAGCGTGTTTGTGTGTGCGCGTGAGTAGAAAAAGAGTGCTTGTGTGTGAGTAGAAAAAAAGAGTGTGTTTGTGTGTGAGTAGAAAAAAGAGTATTTGTGTGTGAGTAGAAAAAGAGTGTGTTTGTGTGCGAGTAGAAAAAGAGTGTGTTTGTGTGTGCGTGTGAGTAGAAAAAGAGTGTATTTGTGTGTGAGTAGAAAAAAGATTGTGTGTGCGTGTGAGTAGAAAAAGAGCGTGTTTGTGTGTGTGAGTAGAAAAAGCGTGTGATAGATGAGTGTGACCTAGCGAGTACCCCGCCATGTAGTAGCTTTTGACGTATTTCAAAATGCAGTAGCAATAGTTATTTATATTCATGTTATCATTCTCTACAGGTATTAATTTCATTTTTATTCATTGTTTATAAATATTACCTTCTCTTCCCCCAGGCTAGTTGGTGGTGTCAGAACACGATGGTTTTGCTGGACAAGAAATACCAGCAGTGTGCCGACATCCGTACGTCTGGGGAGGCGTCGGCTCTGGTGATCAACTATGGACTACATGGCCACACACGAGGACCAGCAAGAAGCCAGGAAAGAGCAGGTGAGAGGGGAGGAGCTGAGCTCTCTGTGGGACAGTGTATGAATGAATGTTCAATGTACCTAACTTGAAGTTTGTACTGAAAGGATTTATATCAGAGACTTTCTTTGTATCACACAGTTTGTATGTTTGAATTAATGGACGCCAAGATGGTGAAATTATTGTAAAATAATTTTTTGTATCAATAACTAAACACGTAGGATTAAAATATAGCAGTTCAATTTGTGACAGGATCTGAGAAAACAGCCCACTTGGAGCACTCCATCAAAATTTTATTTTTGTATTTGCTATGTACTCCTTAAAATTAGCTTCAAAATGAGCCATAAATAATTAGCAGGCTGTCTGTAGTTTTCGAGTTATGAGCCATTAAAGTTTCGCCTGTTCTACCACGCTATTTAGGAAAATTGAGAAAAACGCGTTTGAAAGACCACAAGAGAAAGGAGTGAGGCATTTCTAACGACACGCTCGCCATGAAATACTTGTCGTTGACACTTCAAATTTTGTCAGAAGGTATAGGCAAAGGGTTTTAGATTGGTATGAACAAATAAAAAAATTTTCCAATTACTATGCCCAACTCGATGTTTTTGCCTGTATCTCAATTTCATGTTTTGCGCGAAGTGGGCTGTTTTCTCAGATCCTGTCACATTTGTCTCAATCTATCAACAACGCCGTTCTCTCACCTCTTTAATTTAAAAGATCATTATTAATGTCCAGACATACATGTGGTTACAGGAATCACATGATAAACATGTGACACAGAGTTCAGGGGTTGTTTGCTGGTCACAACTTTACCCATAAATTATAGTTAAACGAGAAGGTCACGTATATAAGGGCATATAGCTGGGGACTTATTTTGCGATAAGTGGAAGGCAGCTGACAGTTTTTGTCACCGACTTCCCGGAGACCATTTTAGTATGCATTACAGCAACTTAGCGCACAAAAGCTGGGAAACAGTGTCACATGTAAGTCATGAGCATCTTAAGAAGACAAAACAATAAACAAACAAACATAAAAAAAGAAAGGAAAAACAACAAATGGCGGGCTCTAAATAGAGAAAGAATAAAAGTACTGTTTGTCATTGACACGTCAGCTAAATTCAACTGTAAATATTATTCAGCATGCTATCAGTTTTGCAAGATACTATCCTGAGGGTTCATCTTCAATTAGGTCACACACGGCATTGATAGATAGTATTAATTGCAAAAATGATTACATATAGAGTAGGAGACGAAATAAAGTTCTGAAATCCGTTCCATAGTACGGTTGTAAAACGGTGTGTGTGTTTTTACCGTAGTTTTTATCATTGCGCTCCTTACCAATTTGGCTCAACGGCCGACACCGTTTACTAAAACGGTAAAAAAAAAGGTTATAAGCTTTTCTATCGATTCACAGATATTTTCTAGAGCTAGAAACTCTTCCATAGTTATTTAGAATTTGAATAGAAGGAGCTTGAGGTCAAAGGACATGCCGGTATTCTTCCTTTTATACCCAGACCTCCGGAAGGAGTTCAGAAATGTAAATGAGGCCACAGATTTCTACGTACAGAGAATAGCATTGAATTATAAACGCGACCTCTACGTGTAAGGGAGGAGACCCATAGCAACCATTGTCAAGGCTGAATAGAAGTGATAAGTACTATCAACCACAGGACATCTCGCCTCAAACTTTGCTCCTAACTCACCGTGCAAACTTAATTGAGATTTGTATATTAGCGATCGGTGGTTGTCTGCAATTACCCAGTAGCTTAGTAATCAATTTACCAATTGTGGTAGAGTTTATCATTGAAATTTAACCTAAATATATATATAGCCAAAGAAGCTTTTTATTCATATTTGCAATGACACAACTATAATTATCACATGGAATGTATAAAAATCAAGGTATTATTCTGACAAAGGATGAAAGGAGGGTGTCATTCTCTACTCCAAGTCCTGAAACTGCTGCATGTAGAATAGAGAAGTCACAACTCACCAGTGTTACTCGGATTAAGTCCTACATACAAAAATAAAGCAATATGTAGTTCATAATGCATGCCTACAAATATAGACATTGTTCTAAACTAACTGAAATGATGAGGCTAAGCTAATATCCATAACAATTGTTATGGATATTAGCTTAGAAAACTCTTGAGTTCCTTAGCTTATTTTGAAATACGAAGCGTCAAACTTGAACACTATCAGACTGGAAGCAGATTCTAAGCAGCTAAATACTGTCATTAGTCTCTTACTCACGATTCAGTGATTCCTTCAATCTTCTGTTTAGTTCACTATCCACTGGCAAAAAAGCATAATCCAACCTTTCTTTCGGACAAGAAATTCAAGTTGTACGAAAATGCTGAGCTGTCTAAAATTCAGAACAAAAGGCTTGGGTGGGGCGCGCCTATTACTTGTGGGAGGAGCGTTTTTAGTTTCACGCACACTTAGAATAGAAGCTGCTGCAATTCGTGGCGGTAAAGCTTTTGACTGCAAGAAATTCCAGGTTCCAGGCGAGAGGCTCCCGGCGCGGGTAAAGTTAAATGTGTGCGTCAATTTTTACCGTACTACTCCCGTCGCACAGTGCGAAAACCGGCACATTACTTTGACGCCTACTACTGTACATGGTGATTTGATGGCCTAATATAAAGGACCACCATGCAGGGTATCATGTGATTTTTCACTGGGGGTGGGGACACTGTGTGTAATTAACCACACCCACATTGTTTGTTTAAAAGTGTATACTTCACAATGATCAGCACATGCATAATTTTACTGCTCATATAACTTTAGAACATGTAGCTGGTGTACTTCTTGTACGGTGACAGAGCGACTTTAAATTCCTTAGGTCCTTCAGGACAGGGCTTCTATATGTAAAGACCCTCAGATTGAGTTGATAGGAGTTAGGACACCATGGTGTCCACTTAATATGGTCACCATGTGTCCACTTCACTAGGTCACCATGTGTCCACTTCATTAGGTCACCATGTGTCCACTTCACTAGGTCACCATGTGTCCACTTCATTAGGTCACCATGTGTCCACTTCATTAGGTCACCATGTGTCCACTTCATTAGGTCACCATGGTGTTCACTTTGTTGCCTTGGTGTCCACTTCATTATCACCATGGTGTTTATTATTTATTTCATTTTATATAAATTTGACTTGATTTTCATTATTGGGGAATGAGATGATTGACTGTAGCTGTGCTTTATACACTGATGCTCTAGCTTGCAGTAGTTGATGGAGTGCCAGCCAGTGGAATGGACTAAGTTTGGAGTTTGTGGTGCAATGCAGTCATGTGGGGATTCCTATTGCTGGGCATTGATATCTGTATGATGTGTGTTCAGTCATGTCATGTGCAGTCCTGTGTTGCTGGACTTTGAAATTTGTGTGTGTATTTTGTGCAGTTATGTGGTAGACCCATTGTTGCTGGGAGTTGTAGTCAATACGTGTATGTATGTGTGTTATTGGATATATGAGTTGCTGCTGAAACTTTTATATTCAGTTGCTAGGGTATAGTCACACCACATGGACAGAATGTTTGTGTGGATGTTTGTACTTCACACATTGTAATGGAGGTTCTTATGTGACCAGTGACTAGAGGTAATGAAGATGTTCTTGTGTGACCAGTGACTAGAGGTAGTGATGGGGTTCTTATGTGGCAGTGGCTAGAGGTAGTGATGAGGTTCTTATGTGGCAGTGACTAGAGGTAGTGATGAGGTTCTTATATGATCAGTGACTAGAGGTAGTGATGAGGTTCTTATGTGGCAGTGACTAGAGGTAGTGATGAGGTTCTTATATGATCAGTGAGTAGAGGTAGAGATGGGGTTCTCATGTGACCAGTGACTAGAGGTAGTGATGGGGTTCTCGTGTGACCAGTGACTAGAGGTAGAGATGGGGTTCTCATGTGACCAGTGACTAGAGGTAGTGATGAGGTTCTCATGTGACCAGTGACTAGAGGTAGTGATGAGTTTCTCATTTGACCAGTGACTAGAGGTAGTGATGGGGTTCTTGTATGACCACTAACTAGAGGTAGTGATGGGGTTCTCATGTGACCAGTGACTAGTGGTAGTGATGGGGTTCTTGTGTCCAGTGACTAGAGGTAGTGATGGGGTTCTCATGTGACCAGTGACTAGAGGTAGTGATGAAGTTCTCATGTGACCAGTGACTAGAGGTAGTGATGGGGTTCTCATGTGACCAGTGACTAGAGGTAGTGATGGGGTTCTCATGTGACCAGTGACTAGAGGTAGTGATGGGGTTCTCATGTGACCAGTGACTAGAGGTAGTGATGAAGTTCTCATGTGACCAGTGACTAGAGGTAGTGATGGGGTTCTCATGTGACCAGTGACTAGAGGTAGTGATGGGGTTCTCATGTGACCAGTAACTAGAGGTAGTGATGGGGTTCTCATGTGACCAGTGACTAGAGGTAGTGATGGGGTTCTCATGTGACCAGTAACTAGAGGTAGTGATGGTGTTTTGTGTGACCAGTGACTAGATGTGGTGATGGGGTTCTTGTGTCCAGTGACTAGAGGTAGTGATGGGGTTCTCATGTGACCAGTGACTAGAGGTAGTGATGGGGTCTCATGTGACCAGTGACTAAATGTAGTGATGGGGTTCTTGTGTGACCAGTGACTATAGGTAGTGATGAGGTTCTTATGTGACCAGTGGCTAGTGATGAAGTTGTGACCAGTGACTAGAGGTAGTGATGAGGTTATCCCATTCAAGGCAAGAGTCACTAAAAACAACACAACGAAGTATGTACTTCAAATGGGACAGTAGTAGTACCGTATGTGAAAAACCTGTCAGAAAATATAAAGAGAATTCTACATCGCCTTGACATCAGAACGGCTTTCACACCATACCGGACACTAAGAAATATATTGGGTTCATCCGAAGTAAACACTTCCACCAATTAGAAAAAGAGGAGTGGTTTATCAAATAACGTGTAAGACTTGCCCAGTGGTTTATATAGGCCCAACTGGACGGACGCTAGAGCACAGACTAAAAGAACCTCAATGAGCATTGAAATTGCTAGACACCAACACATCTGCAGTTGCTCAACATGCAATTCAGCAATATCACCGCATTGATTGGGAGAATGCTAAAATAGTAAATCACCAGCAAGAACTGCACAAGAGATGTTACTCAGAGTCTTGGCCAATAGGAAGGAGTGGACTATCAATGAACAGGGATATGGTTTATTGCCTCCAGTATATAATTGCCTAACAAGAATATAGCTTGTAACCAGGACTTTCTTTTTTGTTATAGCTCTGTCATGACAACAAGTTCCTCAGGACATTATTTTTGACTATTATTATTGGCGAGCGAGCGTAGCGAGCGAGACACTTACAGGGGTAACACAATTGAAAATCGGGGATGTTTGTTTATTTATTTATTTGTATATATGTATGGACGTACGTAGGTCATTTTGTACTTTGACCCTCATGTTTTTGTGTTAGTATTTACTTGAAAATACATTGTCCACTAGACTACCGCGAAGGTAAGTCTGTGTAGGTGCATGTCCAGTTGTGTCAAAGCATTGTGTGTTACAACCACTACTTAGCTAAAGAATATCACAAAGAAAACTTTTAAATAACGTGTATTGTTTTGTTGTTGTTTTTTCCCCCTTCAATTCAAGCAGTTGCAGAGAGTTGTTACTATGCACTGAAATCCCTTTACCCTATAAGCTAAATTTAAAAAACTGGACCTTTTTTCAGTAGCTTCAGTGTTAGAAGTCAAAATCATTCATATAAAAATAGTATAGTCTTTAGGCTCGCTCGCCATTTGTGCTCAAGCACATCACTAGTTATCATCCACACACTGATGATGACCATTGTAAAATGGTTGAAACGTTTGTGCTTTTTGTAAATATTTTATGATTAGTGAAAATACAAAGTATATGGAACTAATAATAATAACAATAATAACAATAATAATAATAATCTATATAATGCACTTGTGTGTCAGTTATGACGATTATGACCGATGATGTCTATTCATGAATAATTCATGAGAGTTTGGTAAAGCATCGTCATTACATGAATAGGTAAAGCGTCCTCGCCTTCAGTAGAAAGTATTGTAACTAAAAAGTGGGTGTAATAGTAGATGAGAGAAGGTGGCATAGGTTTAAAAAAGGAAGGTGAAATTATGAAAGAGAAGGCAAAAGGTGATTAATTTAAAAAGCGGTTGGAATTGGCGAGGTAAGGCAACGTTGGTTTAAGAGAAGGGAAAATGGTTAGCGGGTGGAATCGACAGTAAAGGTCGCATCAGTTTAAAAAAGGAAGGTGAAAGTACAAAAATGAAGTCCAAAACTTTAAGTCCACTATCATGATAGTAGGACAGAGAGATTCAGAAGCAGGAGAGGTAGAAAACAGCTGAAGGTGGGGTACTTGCTATTACCACAGAAATAATTTAATATTTCTGAGTACCATTAAATCATGGGATGTGTGTGTGTATGTTGAGTGTGTGTATGTGTGTATGTTGGAGGAAGGCTGCATTGAACATGGTTTGTTGGAGCGGCAGTTGATGCTGCTTATGTAAGGTGCTAAGTGGTGTTAATTAATTACTCTCACCACTTAGCAATCCCCTTTTGGTTGGTCAGATTGGGTGCTAAGAGGTGTTAGTTGTTAACACCGCTTAGCACTGATTTGCTCTCTTCTTTGTGCAAATTCAGACTCCAAAGACTCCCCAATCTACAAACTTTGTTGTGTGTTCCCTCCCCCCAACTATTCCACTTCATCACCCTCACCTCTCTCTCTCTCTCTCTCTTTTATTTTATTTTATTTTTGGCACATCATACACATGTGGGTTGCCAGGGTGACTTGACATGAACACAGATTTGAAATTCTTTTCAAAGCCAGACGCTGACTGTTACCGCAAATTAGGTGAGGGTTGTGGTGTTTGTATTGTATGGTGCTAAGTGGTGTTAATTCATTACTCCTCACCACCTGGCACTCCCTTTTTGGTTGGTCAGATTGGGTGCTAAGTGGTGTTAGTTGTTAACACCGCTTACCACTGATTGCATGTAGTTGTTGTTGTTTTTTACTAATTCAGACTCCCCCTGCTCTTCTTCACACTAGGGTTCCTTCTATTAGCAATTTATTTATTTATTTATTTATTTATTTATTTTTGTATCTCTAAGGCAATGTCAGTAAATTGGTCAGTTTCTGTAAGCACACAAGTGCTAATATCACAGCATCAGAAGCACAGTGTCATATTAGCTTGTATAACCAGGTTTTGTGCCGAAGTGGTAGGGGCACCCTGAAATACCCCACTCCCTCCAAGCCGTAGTTCCCCCCAGAATTTTAATTTAGTAAGTAGCTACAATAGCTGTAAGCTTGAATTATGTGACAAAACACAGATCAGTGTAAGGTACATACACCTTCACATAGGGATGCCCATCAAAGCAGTGTTGGTTTAAAAAATGAGTGTGGCTAAGTACACCACCCCCAGCGCAGAATCCTGTATGGCACTTTGATAGCTTAGTCATCATATGCTTTTTCTGAAGTAAAAGTATGTTCTTTCTCCTATTTCTAATGTCACTATGAAGCATTTGTGCATTTGTCAGCTGATGTTGTGAGAATAGGGAACAAGAATTTTCTTCCGTTGGCCAAATATATTGGCTTCCAGTATTCAGATGTGCAGTGATGGAAAGAAAAATGGCCATTTTTCACATGCAGTTCATAGAATAAGACTAGGACAAGTCATAGGAGCCATGACAACCGCTAAGGCCATAAGCAACTTGTCATGATACAGTATAGTATTGATGACCATTACCAAATGCAAGTCTTATGACCTCATAGAGGTAGTTGCAGATCTTATAAGTCACGATGTGGGTTTGGGACTGGTAAACAATTAATTTGCTAATTTTTTCGACAGACAATGTTGGTTGGTTGTTGTTTGTTTGTTTGTTTGTTTGTTTGTTTGTACCCTCAGCGCACATGTACGAGAGGGTTGTAGTAGTTGCCCTATCTGTCTGTAATGCTCTGATTTTGGAGATTACTGACAATGAACCGTTGATTTAGGTATGAACTTATTCAGAAAGAAAACTTAGGACCTTTTATTGTGCTACTTTTTTTAATTTGGGGCTAATTGTTGATAAAATGTGAAGCTTTCAGCTCCGCGTTGGTACCAGCTGGGTAGTGTCATGTCATAATCATGTGAGCATATAATTTCTTGCAGCCCTTAGTGTAGTTTGCTTTATGCTCAGGGAAGTTAACCGACAAAGTTGAAAGAAGTGAAGTTTCACGTTGAAAATTATAACAGTGAGTGTTTCTGGCTAGTTTAGCTTCTCTTATAAAGACAGCATTTCCATGTACTGTTTTCTTTGCTCGGTCCATTTTGACGCCTCATTAAAATAGCTAACAGATTGTTTTGTTCATTTTGGTCTGAGATTATATTATTATAATAGCTAGGTAATGTTTAATAGCACTGAGGGTTCGCACCTTTGCTGCTTCAATTGTTTTGTTTTTGTTTTGTTTCTTGTGCTTGTTTAAAGCTTATCTGTACATAATTTATAGCCAGTACACAATGTTTTTCGTATGGTTATGAAGAGGTGGTGTTGTTTCACTGACACACACGCCCTTCCTTCTGCTGTAGCTCAAGTACGCAAGCACACAATCATACACACCCACTCATATACAGTCCTAGGGGGAAAGGCATTATACTTGTGATGTGCTTCAGTTAAAAAAATTGACATACAAGGTGAAAGGGAAAAATTCATCTTAAATATAAAATCATCATGCACAATTTATTCAAACTACATGGCTGACTTTTTTAAATTAGCGTACGAGACCATACACAATTTTTGGGACTTTAAGAATTATTGCGCCGTGTAGATCCTAACTCTGTATAAAGGCTTTGCTTACTAACAAAAGAAACACAAAAAGCAGCAAATATTATTTTTATTGTTTGTTCTTAGCTAGTCAGCACATGTAACACACAACACTCTCACATGCACTCATTCACTGGATATACCAACACAAGATTTACATTGTAGTCTCACGGTGGCTTGACTTGTTGGGCAATGGATTTTCAAGTACGAACAGCGATGACAAACAGCATGTTAACCAAGGTAACGAGCGAACACAAAAAACGTGAGAGTCAAAGTACAAACATGACATACATACGTCCAAGCATATAATATAGTAGTATGTACTAGTGGTGTGCTTGAGCACAAATGGCGAGCGAACCTAAACTACACTATTGTTAAATGATTGATTTTAACTTCTAACACTCAAGCTACTAAAATATTGTCGAGTTTTTTAATTGCGTATATATGGTAAAGTCATTCAATGCCATAGTAACCACTCCCCGCAACTGTTTGAATTAAAATAAAAAAGCAAACAAAATCAAGTCACTTTAAACATTTTCTTTGTGATATTCTTAGTAGTAGTTGTAACGCACAATACTTTCACAAAACTGAACATACCTACGCAAGACTTACCTACAAGGTTTGTCTAGTAAATACTGTTGTGTAGGGCTTATAACTATGACAAATAGTGTATTAACTTCCACCGCCACTAACTCAAATAGAAGTAGATCTCCAGTAAGTCAGTGACTTAAAAATGTTTTGCTTGTGGTTTTTGAGGTGTGGCTTTGCACCTGAAATTAATTCTTCAATTGCCAAAAAATAGATGCTATTTGGTAACACATAGAATGTCATTATCCAAACACTTCAGTTAACTGAACATTATAAGTCTAATTGGCGAGTGAGCGAAGCGAGCTAGACACTAGTAGGGGTAACTCCAATAGAAAACCGGGGATGTTTGTTTATATATATGTATATCCAAACATATATAAACAAATATCCTCGATTTTCAATTGCGTTACCCCTGATAGTGTCTCGCTTGCTTTGCTCACTCACCAATTATACAAACAGCTTTGTCCCTAGCAGCTGTTTACTGAAACACCACTTTGGCATGCATGCATGTGTGTGTATGTGTATATATGAGTGAAGTTTCCCATACACACCTCAATTTTTGTATTGTTTCAATTGCGACAGCACAGCCAAAGCTCTTTGTAAATGTATTGTGTTGTGTTGAAGACCAAAGCCAAAGCTCCTTCCACTTGTCAATATTTTTTAGTTATCATTTCACTATCATTCCACATTTATAATTATCTAGCATGCAAAATTTTTCCGTATTTGTACATATGTTTTATCACTTTCGCATATCACCTGATGTTAGTAGCAACAACAAAAATGGTGTTTATTCATGAATAATTCATGTGCTTAAACGAATTGAATGAATGGGTATATTTTTAGTTTCTCACCTCTAGTTTCTTGAATCTAAGTGAAGTGTTTCACACACACTGAAATTGAAATTTATCAATACTCTTGAGGTCAGAGTGCACTCTCCATGTAATAGTAATATTTTATCAGGAGCTCATATAGTGCTATGCTTTTAAAGCGGTAATTTTTGATCCAGCTGTGCTTGCTGTGTAATGACACTAATATGGTGGTGCAGTCTTATGATAGGTCTCATAGTCGACTATGTGCTGTTGATCGACAAGGTGAACTAAATTTCATGTCCTCATGTCTACCCCAAGGATAGCCAGCTTTTATAGGCACAAACTTTAATTCATTAGGATTCTTACGATGGCACAAGAATTAAAGGCAGCTGAACTCACTGGCTTGCCAATTATTGTTGTTATTATTGTTATCGCAGTGTACAGGGTAATCACCCACTGTCATGAAAGCGCCCACTCTGTCCATTTCTCTGATATAATGAACGTCCACGTACGTTTTAAATTGCTCACGAACAGATATTCATTGTCAATATTCATTGTCAATTATGTGACCAGCAATAGAAATCTACTATAGCATTCCAAGCATTGACGGCAGTGAAACCACATTTCTGATGAGGATAGTGATGGCAAAATCGAGAGAGCCTTCCAGACTAAACCACAACTGAACTGGACTGAGCTGGGTCAGTCCATTATATAATGTAGCTCAGTCCAAGGGGGTGTTTATGTGAAAGTAATGAGTGTGTGTGTGTGTGTGTGTGTGAATGTATGTTGTCCTCATGTTCAGTCATGTGTGAAGTATTAAGTAATAGTTTACTGTTTGTGTCATCTGGCCTATGTTTGTCCTTTGCTTGCTTGTTCCTCCATCATGCCGATCTTACTCGCTCACTCCAACTTTACTTCTTTTGTGTAATAGTAGAGGGTCTGGTGTTGATGTGCTTAAAAAATTCAATTCTTGCTGAAATGCCTTTACAGAAACGAAATACAAAATAAAATATTCATACATTTTTGAAGCTAAAAATTCGGACTTGCCTTTTATGATGGTTTGATCTTAACCTCAGTCATGACGCTGCTACAGAGTTCAAACACAGTTCACAGCTTGTTCACTTTCTAGTTACTAAATTCTGAGCTTCAGAGCCTTGTACCATACAAAAAAAATTGGGCTGACTGACGTTCAAAGGTAAGCGTTACGGCAACCATAATTTTTAAAAGTATTCTAAAAAATAAACTACTGATGCTTTCATTTCCAATGTTTTTTATTACAGGTAGTGCTACGTCACAGCAATGTAAAAAAAAAATTAGAATGTTACATTGGATAATCGATTTTTTTTTTTAATCAGAGAAGTGCTGACTGAATGATCAGTGCCATGTGCGCTTATGCCTGTGAATGGGTTAAGGAAATGACAACTTGGGTGTAGCTAAGAACAAGTGAGGATTCAACAGGGAAGGCTAAGTACACAATCACGGATTGAAGTACAGTGAGACTGAGAATCAGGAAGAGGTACAGACGAAGGAGAAGAAGGGAATCCATTACTCTTGAAGAAAGAGCTCAAGAAGGAAGAGCAGGAGAGGGAAAGTGATGTAATAAACCAAGTGGTGCAGAATATAAGAGATAAAAGTTTATGCATTCCTAATTTGTAAAACATGTTATATCAAGCGCCGTTGTGTGGTAGGGTACTTGCTACTTATTATTATTTTATTTATTTATTAATTATTATTGTTGTTGTTGTTATTATTATTATTATTATTACTATTTTTGTTGCTTTTGTTGTTATTATTTTTCTTGTTATTATTATTCGTTGGGGGGACTTGGTATTTAATCCTGCAGCATGACCCTGTAACTCCCAAGTTCACTGCCAGTTCCCGATGCCCTGGCCATGAACCATCTTATTCCATTAATTATGCATGCCTACTTACCTGTCATCCATCAACTCTCACCCCATCCATCGCCGCAGCTCTAGTAGCAGAGTTGTGTGGCACAGGCGGGGCCGGAAACCCCAACCCCTAATCAGCTTGGGCTGACTGGGGCATAATTAATGGGCGGGACAAGCCCCTTTAATTCTGGCACCCACGTTTTCACGATAAGCAGGCTAGCTGTTTACTGGAGCTTAGAATAATAATAATAAACAAATAGAAATAAATAATAAGGACCTCATCCCCCTCTCCTAGTTATCAAGTAAGGTTTGGGTGGGTGGGGAATTGCAACGCTCTCCCCTAGTTCCTCACCTGAACGCGTGCGCTGTTGTTTGCTCTACAACCTCACCACACCACTCACTACTAAAGCACTGGCCAGGAAGTGTTGAGTGGTGTGGTTGAAAGGGTAAATTCTAATTGACTAGCAAATAAAGTCAGGGCAGTGCAAATTTTGAAAATCTCTTACCACACTTACCCCTCTCTTTCCCCACCCCCTACCCCCCTCCCTCCTTAATTATAGTTCCCAACATTCCGATGACGGACCACACCCACCAACATGCCTATGAATTAAATTAATTAAATTTTCCATTGACTACAATACTGAGATGGTGCAATGACAGATAATATTACACTGTATTACAATTAGAACTTCAAGATATCTGGCAATTGCCTATGGTTGGCATCTAAACCTTTAGCACTCAAATAAATGCTTGCATATTAAAACATTGATCCACTCACATTCTTTAAACCCTTTGCGGACGAACGCGGGCGAGCAATTATGTAATTAAATACGCGCACGCCGTAAAACCAATTAGTTGCCCGAGACGACGACGTTTTACCAGTGGAGTTCGGCACGTGGAAAAAGAAAACGGGCGAGTGTTTCTTTTGTGTTAGGCCTCAAATAATCGGCCTCTAGCGTTGTAGCTATGGTAATTCGTTAGTTTATAGTTTATAGAGTTGTTTTGAATACAAACTTAGTTGGAATTATCGAGGAGGCCATAGTTTGTTAGCTATTTTTTTAGCTTATATTTATGAAAGGAGAAATCACACCCAAGTGTAAGTTCTAGTTTTAGTTTGCTTATTTCTAGCTACTTTAGGCCTTTACTTCTTAGTAGATGTTCTATTTGAAAATAGCTAGACACAAAGTGTAGGAAAATTTTTTTTTATTTAGTTGGGGCACTTGATATAAGTTATACTTATTTTATAAGACTTATTTTGTAGAATAGAGATTGCAAAATGTATACTATGTAAGCTACTGAAAGTTTTAGCGCGCTACGCGCTCTGTAACTGTAATAACAGAGCAAAAAAGAGCTTGTCACGAATTCGTGACAGCCGTATTCTCTTGACGCACCCGGTGTGTCACAGATTCGTGACCATCGTACGCACCCGTTAAGTTACGGCGGTCACGATTGCGTGACGATCGTACGCAAAGGGTTAAGTTTGTTCGTCTGTTTATTATTTTATTTGTTTCTTGGTGGGGGGGGGGGGGTGGCTGTTTTAAATGATTTGTACTTCAACATGATGATGTATTTAGGGTGCCATGTTGTTGATGTTTTTTTTTGTTTTTGTTTATTGTTGTTGTTGTTTTTTTTTGTTGTTTTTTTGGTATGGTTGAGTTTACAACATGGTTGTGTTGTATTTAGATTATTGAGCTAGAGCAACTGATTTTTATTGAGATGGTGTGCAGTGCGATGCTGTTACAATGAAGTTTGTGAAGCTTGTGTGAGGCTTCAAGTTGTGAATTATATCCGCTTGCGAGTAAGTGAAATTAATACTCATTTTGGTCTATTTTAGTTGGGTTTTTAATGTTATCTTTAGAGAAAGTATGTCACATCAAGACAGTGGCAGTATCTGGGATCACTCCAGGACAGTGGCAACCAATTCATGTCTGGGATCACAGCAGGATGTGTCTATTGATGAGTGGAATTTCTTGATATCTGATTTGGGATTGTTCATGCAGGACCAACTTATTACAGTAATATATCATGTTGTATATTGTCGTCATCTATATTTTTGGCTCACACTGAATGATGTTGTAGAAACAGCACAAATATTATAATATTACTAAAGGCCAGTTAGTGGGGGCAAAGATCTGTGATGCATGGGCGCAGGATTGCACAGTTTATGTATTTGTAGGAGGTGATCGCCAACTGATGCTGGGGTCAGATGAAGTCCCTAGAGTTCTCAGACATGTGCATATAAAATCAATATAGTGGAACCTCCGAAGTGAGAATAATTTGGGACCAGGCTATCAGTTCACAAGTTACGGGTCGTTTGCCTTCGGAAGTTGTTTATACAGTAATATGTTGTTGCAGAAGATGATTGCTTTAAGGGGGGATAGGCCATATGTTTTCTATTGGGAGTGAGTAAGAGGCAAGCGGAAAGTTCACTAATAGAGCTGGTGATTTACTTAGATAGTGTAGCATGATCAGACAGTCTCCTAGACGTTGTCACAGATAGTTCACTATCAGAGGTTTCACTGGTGCTGCTAACTGCTGCGTGGAAGTCCTCATACTGCATATAGGGATGATTGCACATACATAATTTATTGCTGCACAATGCAGTTTTTGGCCACTGTTTTGTTGCTATCTTAGTATTAATGTACTGTACAAACTAATGTATATTATTATTGCTGTACTGGGTATATGCATTTACAGTGGAACCACCAACAGTGAACTATGTAACGAGCAACACCATGCAAATATACTTGGATATACACCAGTGTATGTATAGTCATATACTTTGTTATACACATGGAATACTCCAGTGACTCTATCTTGTTTACATCAGTGAATATCTGTTGTAACAGACCACAATACTGGAGTATACTGTGTGTATTATTTACACTAGATGTATACCAAACTATAATATGTGTACTAGATATGTTGCTGGAGTATACCCTATGCATTCATGATGTTGTCTTACTGCAGCATGCAGTGTATAGATACTAAGTATACTATATGTATTCCAAGTGTACTCATAATGACATAATTATGTAGCAGTAATGCTGTTTATTAAATAAATTTCTTAGCTGGATAATGTGGTAAAAAAATTAATATAAAACCCACGTCTATAAAGTTCTGAACAGTTCAATGAATCCACTATCCAGGGCCATGCTTGACGTGCTGTCTGTCACCATCCCGAGCTACTCTGGTTTCTGTCATAGCTGCAGTCCTCATCAAAGCTCCACTTACATCTCACCTTCTGCCAATAGGTTTCTGAGGGACAATTAAAAAAAAAATAAAAAAAAAATTATAGCCCGTTACCCGAGCGACCGCGCTTGTCGTTAAGAACTATAAATTGGATACAGTCTGGTATGCTCGTAAGAAAATGTATTAGCGGGGAAAAGTCTGATATAGTTCTTAGCAACCATAATTATGGTGGAAGGCAGATCAAAGCAAAATGGAATAATGAAGAGTTTGGGTACTTGTTTGTATTTCGATTTATAAATCGCATACAAACCTCAATTTTGGTTTATAACTATAACATATATATATATAAGTGGCTGCAATACCCATTAAAAATGAACCTGGTAAACAATAACACAATAAAAAATTAAAAATGTATTTTTCTGTGTAAATTACTCCTGCATGAGGCAAATAACATGAGATAACTTCAAAAAGAAGTGTCAATCCACAAACAAAGAAACTCCACCATCACAATCATCCCACACACAACTTCCAATTCTGACAAATCATAGCTACGGGTCTAATCACCACGAGTTCAGGAAAACTGAGCACACAAAAAATTAGCAAAAACCATAAAATGAGCAGTTTAAATGCAACTACATGTCATTTTTAAAAACAACAGCAAAAGACAAAGGGAGATATAGAGGGGAAAAAACACACCAACGAACGAAAAAAAAAAAAAAATATAGATATAAAAAATAAAAAAATGTTGTCAACACACCTGATTGTTTATTAAATTATAGTAATCACATAACTACGGCTGAACATTAACAAGAAGTTCAAGAAAAGCTCAAGAAAATTATTCAGGTAAATAAGGTGAGTTTTTTGTTGTTGTTGTAGTGAAAAAAATTGTGAAGAATGACAGACATGCAAGACAATGTACACTACACACAACTAACAAACAGCAACAACAACAACAACAAAAACAAAACAAGAAAAATAAAAAGTGTCATATAGAGTAAGCCGCCTATAACCCGGTGCATTTTATCAACCATCCCGGTCCTATCGACCGGCATAGTTTCCGGACATCATGGGAAAATGTATTATCAACTGGTGTAGTGTACAGACGAGACCTTCACAAAAGAAGAATGGCTGTTGAACGATTAAAAAACGGGGGGGGGGGGGGAAGGGGGAAACGGTACGTCGTTTGGTAAAAAATGGCCGTTCCGTTCGACCGGCGTTACCATTTTAATCTTTCTTTTTCAATGCATGCCTCACTCAAAGAAATATAAAAAATTGTTTATCCAATAAAATGTTCTGATTTTTTTTTTGTTTACAGGCTCCAGAGGCGGAGCTTTTCCGGTAAAATTTTTTTTGAAGCTGTCCTATTCGAAATTGTCTCGCAGAGAATAGTTAGCTCGACTACTGCACAGTATCGATGTTTTCTCGATGTTAGGCTTAGATTTTTACTACTGAAAGTCCATCAGTAGCCAACAGAAGACCTGCGAAGTGCGGACCTGGTTATAGCTCTCTGCCCATTGAAACTTCGGTCTGAAGCTTTATTGAAGCAAGTTAAATTTGTAGGAGCTTTTTTGCACTATCTCCGTAGCATTTAACGGGCGATACAAGGCCTTAGCTTGCTGATATAACTATGGAAGAGTTTCTAGCTAGAAAACATCAGTGAATCGACGGAAAAGCCTAACTGTTTTAAAAAAAAAACCGTTTTATTATATGATGTCGGCCATTTAGTCAAAACGGTACAGAACGCAATGGTAAAACCTACTAAAAAGACTACGGTTTTACGGCCATACTACGGAACGGAATCCGGAACTTTATTTTGTCTCCTACTGTATAACCTCACTCAGATAACCTGATTATTAGTAACTAAATAGACTTTGAGAGTCATTCAATGAAACAGTGTGCTGCATACTAAGTATTGAAACCACATTGAAAACTGAATTCTTATCACAATGCTTCAACTTCATGCTGCCATGAGAGGGGGTCTAAGGTGGAACTTTTAGTGGTGACCATATAAAAAACAAACAAAAGACAGCTAACTGGTAACATTGCTTGGGTATAGTTAAGTATAAATTTACATTATATAGAAAAGAGAGAGTGAGAACTGATGTTATAATGAGAGAGTCATGGAAGAGTTTCTGGATAGAGCTCGACTATTTTTAATAACACTTTATTACGTTAATGTAGTGATAATGCAGTCTGATTGTACGGAATGTAATAGTAAGTGAAGCACCAAAGGTGCGAACTCAGCACTACTATAACTAGTTATAATCGTTATTCAGACCTATGAGGTATCAATAAAGCTGTGCAATGAAAAAGGTACATAGATGTAAATGCTGTCTTTTAAGATAATCTAAACAGGTAAGGGACACACCCTGATAATTTCAACAAGAAACTTCAATTCAAGTACTCGGTTAACTTTTCAGCACAAAGCAAATCTACTGGATATTAAGGAAATGGAGCATTAAGGTGCGAACCCTCAGCATTACTATACATTAGCTAGCTAATACACGTATGTCAATATAAAGCTTGAGTAAGTCGAGCAACTCGTGCAATGACTGCTTTCTCCATGAGAGTAACTTATCAGCGACACTCACCTCACCAGTAGTGTCAATGGGAAACTCCAAGCACTCAGGCAAACCGCTGAGAAAAATGTAATGAAAAAACTACCACGGGCAGCAAAGAAATTATCCGTCCACATGAGTATGGCGTGACTACTATAGGGGGCATTACCAATAATCACTTACGATCGTACAGCCTATAAATAAATAGTTAACCACAATTCACCTTATTGGTATGGTTACCTGCTGTCATCCTCCTAAACTACAGATTGGCAGTCTGAGCTGATGTGATCCCGCGGTCATGTGTGCGCATGCTCCTTGCGTGAGGCAGCAGTATGACCTTGGAACCACCCCCCTGTGTGGCTTTGGGGGTGAGAGACTCGGCAGGTCAGTGGCAATTAGCGTTAATTGCCCTGCATCGCCGGAGTCCCCCCAGCTCAAATCACATCCAAAGAAATGGATGGAGTATTTCTAGCCATCCTTAATTAGGTGGTTTGAAATGGGGAGGTGGTGGACTAAGAACAGTGGCTATCAGTAGCTGCTAGCTATCGGGACTAATATACTTGTGTCTGGGTGCCATTGCTCCACGTGTGACTGCTAAGCGCATGGTTGCAGTACTCGCAGGTCTTCGGCCGACCTTTACCTGGGCGCATGTGATGCGTGGGCTACTACATATTTTAAGTCCAAATGAACAATTCTGGCACATATGGGACATAAAATGTCTAGTGCAGCATTTTGATGCTTGTTTCATTCTTTGGGAGGTTGCCATCTTTGAGATCCGTGTGACAGAATGACTGACTGACTGATTGACAGACAAATCGAGTACTGTAACCCTCTCTCGCATGCGTGTTAAGGGTTAATTATTAGCTCATGTGATTATAACTTGATGAAAAGAGTACACACAGAGTTGATAGCTTTGCGTTTTCTCAAAAATCAGCCCAAATTTAAAAGTAACAAAATAAAAGGTCTTAAATCTTTGTTCTGAGTAAGTTCCTACCTAAATCAATGGTAAATTGTCAGTATCTCTAAAACCACAGCATGACAGACATACAGACACACAAACTGACAGGACAACAACTAGAACGCTGTCATGCATGCACACAACGTTTAATAAATACAGTGAATGAATGGCTGACTGCACTCATTTACAGTTCTTCCACAAAATGAAATTCAGAACCGTGCATAGGACCTACTGAACACTATTATAAAACAATGCATATCTTATCTACTATAATATTATGATATATAAATGGTTGACAACATACCTTCTTCTTCCAAGCTCACAGTCTACTTCTTCTTCATCATTAAGTTCCATCTCTCCCAAACCCTTACCGGGAAATTTGAAGCACTCCTAAAAAAGTAAAACATTAATAAATAAATAAATAAATAAATAAATAAATAAATAAATAAATAAATAAATAAATAAATAAATAAAATAATTGTATAACATCCTCCAATATATATTCATCTGTTGGCATTGTATGTGTGTCTTTGCATATATGGCTCTCTGTGTGTGTGCACGTGTTTGTCTTAAGCTTTTCCATACACACCTCAAAATTTGTATTGTTTCAATTGCGACAGCATAGCCAATGCTTTCTGTAAATATACAATATATTGTGTGTGTGTTGAAGACCAAAGCCAAATATTCCACTTGTCAATACTAGCTAGTCATTTCACTATCATTCCACATTTATACTTAGCTAGCATGCACAATTCTTCTGTATTTGTACATGTGTATGAATTCAGGGTTTGATACAGAGGGAGGGAACCCTGGGATTTCCCCCCCTTGAGCAGAGTTTCCCCCCCTATGATTTTCACCTATACTTATTAAAACGTACAAATAATACTTTTCCTCCCAACTTTTCTTGTAGGTAAGCCTAGATTTGTACAATTTCTTCAGGCTAGCCTTTGAATGCTTTAGGTTGGAGCTTAGTTTGGGATTGCCTCAGCCAATGTTCATCTTTATATTACGTCCCTCTGCTGCACTTCTTCCCTCTGCTGCACTCCTTCCCTCTGCTGCACTCCTTCCCTCTGCTGCCCTTCTTCCCTCTGCTGCCCTTCTTCCCTCTGCTGCACTTCTTTCCTCTGCTGCACTTCTTCCCTCTGCTGCACTCCTTCCCTCTGATGCACTCCTTCCCTCTGCTGCACTTCTTCCCTCTGCTGCCCTTCTTCCCTCTGCTGTACTCCTTCCCTCTGCTGCCCTTCTTCCCTCTGCTGCACTTCTTTCCTCTGCTGCACTTCTTCCCTCTGCTGTACTTCTTCCCTCTGCTGCCCTTCTTCCCTCTGCTGCCCTTCTTCCCTCTGCTGCACTTCTTTCCTCTGCTGCACTTCTTCCCTCTGCTGCACTCCTTCCCTCTGCTGCACTCCTCCCTCTGCTGCACTTCTTCCCTCTGCTGCCCTTCTTCCCTCTGCTGTACTCCTTCCCTCTGCTGCCCTTCTTCCCTCTGCTGCACTTCTTTCCTCTGCTGCACTTCTTCCCTCTGCTGTACTTCTTCCCTCTGCTGCCCTTCTTCCCTCTGCTGCCCTTCTTCCCTCTGCTGCACTTCTTTCCTCTGCTGCACTTCTTCCCTCTGCTGCACTCCTTCCCTCTGCTGCACTCCTTCCCTCTGCTGCACTTCTTCCCTCTGCTGCCCTTCTTCCCTCTGCTGTACTCCTTCCCTCTGCTGCCCTTCTTCCCTCTGCTGCACTTCTTTCCTCTGCTCTGCACGTTCCCTCTGCTGTTCTTTCCTCTCTGCCTTCTTCCTCTGCTGCCCTTTACTCTCTTCTCTCTTGCTGCCTCCTTCCCTCTGCTGCCCTTCTTCCCTCTGCTGCCCCTTCTTCCCTCTGCTGCCCTTCTTCCCTCTGCTGCTGCCCTTCTTCCCTCTGCTGCCCTTCTTCCCTCTGCTTCTTCCCTCTGCTGCCCTTCTCCCCTCTGCTGGCCCCTTCTTCCCTGCTGCACTTCTTCCCTCTGCGGCCCTTCCCTCTGCGGCCCTTCTTCCCTCTGCTGCCCTTCTTCCCTCTGCTGCACTCCTTCCCTCTGCTGCCCTTCTTCCCTCTGCTGCACTTCTTTCCTCTGCTGCCCTTCTTCCCTCTGCTGCCCTTCTTCCCTCTGCTGCACTTCTTCCCTCTGCTGCCCTTCTTCCCTCTGCTGCCCTTCTTCCCTCTGCGGCCCTTCTTCCCTCTGCTGCACTTCTTTCCTCACCTCTTCTCTCTTCCTCCCTCACCTCCTCACTCTCTCTCTGCTGCACTGCTCGAACCTGTTCCTTGTGTTCCACCGATTCATAACTATCACATTTGCTTTTTTTTGGTTCGGATTCACTTCCTTTGGAGCCACAAGGTCTCTTTTTCCTAAAATACTTTCTGATATCCATTAGCTACTACTCAGCAACTTCTACAGTCTGCCAAAGCAACAAATATACCCTTACCAACCAGGCAGCTGCTTCACAATGACCAGTGCTAAAAGCAACTTTCAAAACTGAAACTGGTGATCCATAAAATGATACACCTACTCCATTCAAAATAGAAGGATAACCTATTAGGAGTCTGGCTTAATTAATGTCAGAGCTATTCAGCTTTCAAAATGAACAAAGCTGTTTATTAGAGGTAATCAATTGATCAATACATAAATATAATAAAATAAGTTTAATTTTGCAAAAGTAAGATCTAATGCTACATTCCTTACCTTACTAGTATTGCAAGGACAAAAAAAATGCAACTATAAGGTTGCTATTTGACTTTCCCCCCCCTAGCAAACAATCCTGTATCAAACCCTGCTTAGTATCATGTCACTTTCACATATCACCTTGTTACTGTGTTATATCATTTCTAACTCCTCATTGTTAATATGTATCCGTACTTATCAAACCACAGCTAATGTAGTACTGCACAACGATGAGAGAGCTGGTCCGACTGAATGCCAGCCAATTATAATATTTATTTGTTAGTTATTTGTGCTATATTCTTGCATCACACAACACTTTTACACACATACATACTTGTTCACTGGATATACAACCAGCACAAGACTTGCATTGTATTCTCTACATGACTTGACTATTGGACAAAGGATTTTCAAGGTAAGAATCAAGATTCTTAGGATAATACAGGTAAGCATTGGTAAACCAGTGGTTTAAGCAAACCACTTGTCTGAAGTACGCTAGTTGAAAATGTTTTATTGTACCAAAACTCCAGTGGATAAAGCATTATGTTGTATTCTTGACTATTACACAATGGAATTTCAAGCTAGAACAAATCTGGTATGTAAGATTTATAACTGTGACAAAAGGCGTATTAACCAAGATAACCTACTACAGCCACATGTAGAATAGAAAATGAACTCTACTAAGTTTGTATGACCTCACTGCAAACTTCTCTCCTCTTCCGTCTCCGTAGTTCTTCGCCATGTTTTTTTTTCCTGGCATTATTTAAAAGTCTTTTCTCCAAATTTCTTGCACCTACGCTATTGCTAATGTTATAAAGCAGACTCCGGGGGTGGATACGCATCGACATCTTAGAACTTTGCCATATATACCAAAATCTCAATTGAGACTCGTCAGTGAGGGTCTCACTTTGCTCGCCCAATGCTAGTTAGTGGGAATCCAAATGGGGAACCAAATTCAGTAAACAATCCCTGTCTGATTACTATGAATGGAAGTCTCAGACGACAACCGAGAGCCCAGTTTTTACGACCTGACTCATTAGAGGTTGACCGTGCACGAGTATTTCTGTTTTAATATTGGGATGCAATGGTAGTTCTACAGGTAGTGTGATCTGTGCTATGCCACATATGTATACATCTACAACACTTGTCAGTTCACTCTATACTTCTCATTATACGATACACTGTTTACCCTCGCTGTTATAATTGTTAATATTGGACTAATTTTCCCATCAAAATATGCTATCATTTGGTTGTTTACATAGTATGAATGGAATAAAATAGTTAAACCACCACAGCAATTATCACTAGATAAAAACCCTCTCGGGCTGGAGCAATATTCAAACCAATGGCATAATTATTGTATACACATTACATAATAGTTAAACCATGCGTTTGAGGAATTATCGCTGATAACCAACCCAATCCTGAGGAGGAACTAGGGAGAGGGCGGCTATCTAGTAATAATTCCAAAGTTGCTGCCGTGGTTAAACTATTTTGTACCATAGTTACGATTGCAAATACTTTAAAAGATGACAGAATATTGTTCTTTAGAGGGGAAAGTAGTTTGATGACTGGCTATTCCATAAATCTCTGTAATACAAACTCTAGCGGAGCCCTGGATCACACCACCCAGCCCCTTCTTGCGCAAATCAAAAATAAATAAATAAATAAAAACTTAGATTGCATTATTAAATATCAGTTCCACTAACCATTTCATTTTGCCTATTCCTGCTGAAAGGTATCTTGAAAAATCTTCACTGATCCAATGTTTCTGGCATGTTCTACTTCTTGTTCATAGAACAAATAAATAATATAGCCACTCTATACTAAGTCACATCTTGGTAACTTACTGCTACTTGTTGCACAGTTAAGCCAGTATCATCAGCCGCTTCTTCCAACACATGCATATGCTTCACTGAAACACGCACCAGCCATCCAGCTTTGAATAGAGAATTTAAACGGGGAGTCTGAGCAGCACTAGATGCTTTCCCCCTCCCCCTAACCTCTACCCTTCCTCCCAAGTCGGCAGCCTGATCGCTATCACAGCTATCCAAACCGTGCTCTCTGTACTAAGGCTTCCCAAACGCAAAAAGGAGCTCACTACTTGGGTGAAAAGGCCATAGGTCAGAGAGAGGTGTGGCTTTAGTCGGCACTTTTCCGTTCAAAAAAGTCCAGTTCGAGGGTAGCGAAGACGAGTGTTCTCGTTAGACTTTTTCTGATGGGGTGACTGAGACTAGAATGTTGGAGTAGCCCACCACCTACGAATGTTGCAACATTCTACAGTAGTATTAGAATGGCCATGCCTGCTTAATTGAACAAATTATGCTAAGCTCACTGCTGGGTAGGTAATGGCGACGTGATAGAGGTTCCCAGGAGGCTGCAGTTCGATTCAGAGAGCCTGAGGTTGTATTTGACCAGGCTGCTCCAAGGCTTTTCCTGTGACCTGGCCCAGCTCAAAGTTCGCAAACTCAAGTAAATACTCAAGCTAGCTAGCCTACTTGCATTGCATTGCCAGCTAAGCTGCAAGCAACAGTTTTCATTAGTCCATTCTCCAGGTACGGAGAGTCTAATCCAACCTACCACCTGCAGACTTCAGGAGGTGCTCAGTATGTGCTGAGGAGAAGACCTCCTGGAAAACGACTGCCTGGAGCACACAGGGTGAGGAGAGAAGTAGGTGTGGCTGGATAGCAGGTAAAATGGTTTAGCCAGACCCTTTACCAGAGTCTGGTCAACTGATTGGGGTGACGTCACCCTGAGCATTGTGCGAGTATAAGTTTTTCCGTAGGGCAAGAGAACTCAAGTGAAACTGAAAGATGATCAGGATAGAGTTATTGTAATCAATTGTTACTACAAGACAGTTAAAGTATTGTAAATTACATGTATCGAGCACACACAATCACTTGCAAGTAGTGAATAATAATTAGATTCAAGGCTATCAGTCAACCTTCCATTTTGCAGGGAGCAAACCTTTTAATGCTTTCTTGTGCATTCATATATTAGACCGCCTGGTCTCACAGACTACCTTACCTTCTGTCACCTGGTCTCACAGACTACCTTACCTTCTGTCACCTGGTCTCACAGACTACCTTACCTTCTGTCACCTGGTCTCACAGACTACCTTACCTTCTGTCACCTGGTCTCACAGACTACCTTACCTTCTGTCACCTGGTCTCACAGACTACCTTACCTTCTGTCACCTGGTCTCACAGAATACCTTACCTTCTGTCACCTGGTCTCACAGACTACCTTACCTTCTGTCACCTGGTCTCACAGACTACCTTACCTTCTGTCACCTGGTCTCACAGACTACCTTACCTTCTGTCACCTGGTCTCACAGACTACCTTACCTTCTGTCACCTGGTCTCACAGAATACCTTACCTTCTGTCACCTGGTCTCACAGACTACCTTACCTTCTGTCACCTGGTCTCACAGACTACCTTACCTTCTGTCACCTGGTCTCACAGACTACCTTACCTTCTGTCACCTGGTCTCACAGACTACCTTACCTTCTGTCTATCATTTGTATCTTTACTGCAGCATTTGCTTATATTTGGAACGAGCAATTAAAATTTTCATTTATAAAATTTTACTGATTTTATTGTTAGGTGGACAGAGAGTTCAGAATACTGTCTGTACTACATAGCGTGTGAACTTCCCTGTTTCCAAGCCCCTCCTACTTTGTGAGGGCCCTCGGGTCATTGGCACAGAATTCTACATAATGGAACATGTGGAGGTAAGAGAGGGAGGGAGAGGAAGTAGGTGTGGCAGAAGGGGGTGAAAGACTGTGGGGAAGACTACTATTTTTTAGAATTAATCAGCACAAACACTTTGAGAATGGAAAGTTTCATTTTTTTCTCTCTCTCCATTTCCAGGGCAGGGTATTTAGGGACATCAATATGCCGGGAACTTCTCCCGCCGAGCGCCACGCTTTGTATGTTGCCATGGTGACAACCCTCGTGCAGCTGCATACACTGGACTGGAGAGACTTGGGATTAGAAGACTTTGGGAAGAAGGAAGAATATGCAGCGAGGCAGGTGTGTGTGTGTGTGTGTGTGTGTGTGTGTTAGCTGCATGATCTACATATTTGGTAAATGGTTGTCACTGCAAAACATTCTAAATAGATTAGCCCTGCATACATATATTGGAGGATTCACAGCAAACTATCCTGTTCAACTAAATGGTGATGTTTGGAAAGATTATAATTAATGGCTACAAGACATTAGTACACACATCAACACAAAAACATCTCGTGAACCAGCTGCATCTATTAGTTTGTTGTTGTTGTTATTTGTTTATTTTATCCGTTCTTATTTCCATCTGATGATGCATGTTTGTAACTATGATTGCTGGTTTTATTTCTTAGTATAGCTCCATTGTTCCTGCACAATAAGTCTGACCTTTCCTGATCTCAACTATCCAGAGTTACAAATTATTTGTTCATGTGAAAGGTCATCAAATCATACATGCTTTATTGGATGACTTCATGTGCAGTATGTGTGCCAGTATAAATCTGTCCTGACTTTATTACCACAACAAATGCTTAAAAAAGAATTAATAATATGGAATAGATGTTGTGCTCTGACGATTATGTTATTGTTTATTGTTTGTTAAAAATTAAACATGGTGTTAACGTTGTCACTCACACGATAGTGTTTGTTTGTTATTGTTTATTTCTTGTTAGGTATCAGTGTGGACGTAACAACTATAGGAAGGCAGTGGTGGAGGGAGAAGAAGTGGACCCAGCCATGGACAAGCTTGTCAAGTCTCTCACTCAGCACACACCCACCTCTCCTCAACCCACCAGTATGTTCCTGAGGGAAGCATACTGTAGTACACTACACATGTGATTACTAAGGCAACCATAAATGTTGTAATTCGCCAGTAGAGTTAAACTTAGCTGAATGTTTTTATATTATACTATTTTTTACACAATGTTTGAATGAGAGGGACTTTGGCAAAAGTCAAAACGTCGAGTTAATTTTTTTAATTAACAATATTGGCTGTTAGAATGAGAAACTTTGCTATCATTACAACTATTTCAGTTGAGAATGACTGAATATTTGAATGATTGAATTATTATACCTATCAGTAATTGTATTGGGTAAAGGGTTTATGTGTATGTTGAGTGGAACAAGTTTAGTCAGTAATTATTTTGTCCCTTTGATAATTACTTTTTGTTGTTGTAGCTATCATTCACGGAGACTACAGGATGGATAACATAATCTTTCATCCAACTGAGGTACGTATGGAAGATGACGTTATTGTTGATTGATATTTGAGAATGGGTGTGTTTGTTATCGTCCACATGTAGCCGCGAGTGTTGGCTGTTCTGGACTGGGAGTTGTGCACCATTGGCTGTCCTCTAGTAGACGTTGCCCAGGTCTTGTGCTTCTCTATCTATAGCCCGGGAGAGATGGTCTACTATGGCCTGTCTGGTGAGCTGCTTGGTGGTAGGAGGGGCTATTGAATCATTAGACACAGGATGTGGGAGGGGCTATTGAATTGTTAGACACAGGATGTGGGAGGGGCTATTGAATTGTTAGACACAGGATGTGGGAGGGGCTATTGAATCGTTAGACACAGGATGTGGGAGGGGCTATTGTTCAAAGCATTGCACACAAAATGTAGGAGGGGCTATTGAATCAGTAGATACCGGATGTGGGAGGGGCTATTGAATCAGTAGACGCAGGATGTGGGAGGGGCTATTGAATCATTAGACACCGGATGTGGGAGGCTGCTATCGTGTCATGCAAGATTCTGTGTTATATCATGTGACTCAAGAAACAGGCCCCTCCTACATCCTGTGACTAATTAATTAATAGTCCCATCCTCTATCCTATTGACTACCAAATTACTAGTCCCTCTTACATCCTGTGATTACCAAACAATTTATAGCCCCACCTACTCAGGTGCTATCATGAATTAAAAGCCACTCCTACTCATGAAATAGCCCCTCCCACATCCTGTGTCTAATGATTCAATAGCCCCTCCTACATCCTCTTCAATAGCTCCTCCCTCGGCTATTGAATCAGTAGACACCGGATGTGGGAGGGGCTATTGAATCAGTAGATGTAGGAGGGGCTATTGAATCGTTAGACACAGGATCATAACAGTAGTAGTGACTAGAATGACATTCCCCAAATCGGGCAGTATTGTGCTATAAATAGTATCACTCGGCCAGTATTGTGCTATAAATAGTATCACTCGGCCAGTATTGTGCTATAAATAGTGTCACATGTTTTTGACAACTAAGCCTACAACTGTATATTACAATGGCCCTGCCTATTCAACATGCCTCAGGCTGGTAACCTGGATACCATACCACCAGTCTGCTACACCTTGTGTCATGATTCAGGTGGCTGGTGAGGTTGAAGGAGTTCCTACAAGAGAGGATGCAGAACGCCTGTATTGTGCGCTGGCCAGGATCCCTTACCCGCAACCTGATATACCATTCTACAAGGCTCTCAGCTTCTTCAGAAGAGCAGCCATAGCTCAGGTGTGTGCTAAGTGAAGGTAATGGAGGCGTGTCTTGTGTCCAATGACTACAGTGATGTGTTAAGAGGTTTTTCCATTACTATTGTAGCTCTATCCTCTGTTGTTTTTTTTGTTGTTTTTTTCAGAAAGATTTATTCATCAAAATTCATACTGATTGTAAAATCATTGTAGTAATAAGCATTCATAAGTAAAAATCAAAACATTTCAGCTTGTGAATTTCTTTTCACTGACTTTGAAAGTAAAAATCAACATCAAGGAAGAAAGAAAAAGCAATTAACTTAGGCTGGGGTTTCAAAATTAGTCCAGTTTGAGCCGCCTCTACTTGGATAGGTAGGGGGTAGAGGCCCCCCCCCCCCCCCCCCCCCCCCTTTTGGATAGTAAAATATATTGCCTATTTTTTTATTAGGACCTAATAGCTAACCACCAACTTACAGCAGCGACACTATTTGTTTCTACTGTCAATTCATCTCGAATACAAATTTTCATCAGAATACTCAAACTCAGAGAGGATTGAAGTCTGCTTGACCTGGCCTGTCTCTTCCTAACCAGATGACTAATGTTTCTATAGTTGATTTTATAGTTAAGCCCCTCCCTCCCCCCACCCAACTTCAAACCACTTCCGCTGCCTGTGACTCTCCATGTACTATTGAGTTATGTTCTTATTTTAGGGTGTGTATTCCAGAGGGAAGAAGGGCAATGCTAGCAGTTCCATTGCTTCCATGTTCAAGTCTGTTGTGAATCCTATGGCAGAAGTTGGGCTAGCCTTCCTTGAGTAAGTATGGCTGCAGTTGTTTCATTCACATCTAACACAGATGTTCTTGATCTGTATGAGTGGTCAGTTAGAGTGTCTATTTTTGAATGACTCGCTACAGCATGTAAGTACTGTACATTTAAATTATTCTGAAGGTCATAGGAATTGTATTGTAAGATTATGAGATAACTAGTGGTGTGCCTAGCTTTGTAATCTATTTGGTGAGTGAAGTGAGCCAGACACTCTCAGGGGTAGCACAATCGAGTTTTTACGATCTTTATTGATTACTTACTTATACGGTATGGCAACCTTTCCCCAAACCCCCCCCCCCCCTTAAATATGGCAAGTGCACTTTGACTTCAGAGTTTGCTGCTGAATTTTGACTTCATACAGTATGTACAGTACATATGAGCCAGAGTGTGATATAGAGAAGTATTTCAGGAGCAGGCTAATTTATTTTCAGGAGCCAGAGGTGAGTGAAAATAAAGCCTGAGAGTGAAATGTCTAGCCATATCACTCTGAAGAGTGTAGTGGTTTATTCCATGCTAGATATCTTCACTGAAGTAGTTTGTTGGTAACTCTTTGTGTAAAGTTGGCAGTAAACCACTTTAATCCCGCG
>WLWD01003464.1_pt1 | contig 39633 bp, 20 predicted proteins | sample 6712731 | NCBI WGS metagenome assembly WLWD01 (sample SAMN12718690, study PRJNA576275) | sponge metagenome | isolation source: marine sponge | host: Mycale hentscheli | place: New Zealand: South Island, Marlborough, Capsize Point | collected 2014-11-01
AATATGCTAATGAAATGATTTATGCTAATTAAATGATTCTTCCCTCATTCATTTTGATCAGGTGAAGATGCCAAATCAAAACTTGCAATCAATATAATATTCACAATAAATATACCGCATTCCCTGGCTTTTTTTTGTAATTAGGCAAAATTTTTTTGTGTAATTCAAATAGGTGTTTCTTTTCTAAGTGCTAGGCACTGTTGAGCTGATAAAAGTAAACTCTTATAGCTTTAATTTTCTCACTCTAACACACTCTGCCACCTTTACATTCTTAAAATAGTGTGTCCGACACACTACTTTGTGAGCACACTTGTATTTTAGTGTGCTCAACACACTTCTTATAATTAGTGTGCTTGATAAAGCTAAAAAGTGTGCGCTTTTTACATAGTGGACATGCTTCTGCAGGAGCTATAGAATCTTGCACTTTTGACAGTGAAATATAATTATTTCTCCAATAGTGAGCATTGTCATTCAGTGGTTAGTGAAAGTAGTAACTTGGAACGGAATGTAAATAAAATATCTAGTGATGAACAAGAGTTTGAGTGTTTCGATGAAATTTCAATTAATTGTAATTATTAATTCCACCATCTTTTCTAGCAATTGTGATGAACTTCAACCAATTCGTTGGAGAAAAAGAGATACTTCTTTGATCACTTTTACTGCAAAGCTAGTTCATAACAACGTGACTTTAACAATAGTTAACTTAGTAGCTACCTATTTCTAAATGTTTTGTGCACATATTTCTTTGATCACTTTTACTGCAAAGCTAGTTCATAACAACGTGACTTTAACAATAGTTAACTTAGTAGCTACCTATTTCTAAATGTTTTGTGCACATATTACTGAAGGATAACAATGCTCTTTCAATTGGTAGTATTGGTTTAAATTTTATTAAAGTTTTGATGTGATAAATATTATAACATAAAACAATTAGAACTTTTTAATTAAACAATTTAATTCGTGGAAGAGGTAATATCATCTCACGAGTTACAGAAATAATGAAAAACTTTAATCTTCAGTGAACCTACTAATATTTTTGTTGTTTTTTTTGGTTATGTACTTAGTTTGCAATAAGAGAAGTAGTAAGCCTGCCAATTTTAGCTGGTACGAATAACTGAATCAAAGGATTCTGTTTATCACGTAGCCTTTCCATAATATGCTCTGTTGAAAATGCTCTATCGTACCATTGATCTGATCTACATCGCTATTGGAAAATGGATTTTCAAGAATGAACTATTGTAAAATAATTAAGCATACTTATACATGGACATGTTACGTATAAACTTTGCCCAGATGTGAAAGAATGGACACAGATTATGATAAGTTATGAAAAGAAAAAGAATATTATTATATTATTTTCTGTATTCTCTCTCTTTCAAAATGTTAACAATACAGAAAAAAATGTTTGCTATTTGAACCCAGACCACTTGCCACTATTCATACTTTCTATGTTCTAATCAAATCTTCCTTTACTGTCTGGATCTAAGGTCTACTTTTGGCAGTAAAGATGCTTACTCAAAACTATGTCATTTCTAGTTAAGGTGTTATTTTCACTACAAGTCTATTGCAAGTATTATCGTTTGGCCTTACTTGTAGATTTCTGATGGCAGTCTAACTAATTTCTGTAGCATTTTACATTTGTTTTACCAGCTTAGAGGTTTAGTGATCTCTGTAGTGACTGTTTAACTATACTATGTTATATTAAATTAGTAAGTACAAACTGTATTTATAGTATTTATTTATACATAATTTGTATGAATTTATAGAAAAAGTACAACTTTCAACAACTTCTACCAAATGGAAAATATCAGAAATTATTCACTCTTCAGAGTTGAGAGATAAAGATAGACTAACAGAAAAGAAATTACTAAAGAGTAAGATTGCAGAATAAGGTTGTAATTTATGGATTGGTTAAATCGAATTGATACAATAATGTTACTGGCATTGAGTATTTGTCATAGTTATGCATTTCAAAATGATTCATTTTAGTCTTTTTACTCATTTTGAACATGCATCGCGAATACTTTCATATCACATTGTTGTAACTGATGATAATATTTTCAACAATATACATGAAAGGATTCGAAAACATAGTCATTTGTGACGTCAAGGTTAGCACTACTTACTTTATGTATCTATGTATTTATGCATTTTTGATTTTATAATTTGCAATTGGCTGTGTAGATTCAAGTGTTTATTAACTTTTAACTAATACAATGCACTTATTTGTTCTTCTTGTTTATAAAAACTGTCGAGTTTTGTTATACTTTTTTATGTAAGTAATATTTGTAGTACTATAAAATTAATTAGTACGCAGGAATTTTTCTAAAATAAGATCTGTCCAAATGCAATTATTTATTGCTACAAACTTTAGATAGTACATAATGTTGACTGCAGCATCTGACAAACAGAATTTGAATAAGTTGTATAAAGTTTCGAGTTTCATGGTAGATCTATTAGAATTGAAATTTGAGATTGATGAATTGCAATCTTGTTACAAATAAATAAACCGACTGCAATTGTATTTCCTTTAATTTCTACGCCATCTCACTCTCCTTGTGCTGCTATACTTTTCTATGCTAATTCAATTGAACAGCAGTTCCATTTACTTTTTGAATGGGGAATGATAAACTGTTCAATTATTCACATAATATTTAATTAAGTTTGTGGTTAATTACAAATGAATTAATAAATAAGGGGCTGGCAGAACCAATTAGGATGAAGAAGGCTCACACTTTAGAAATAACTAGGCATTTATTACCGGAATAGACATAATGCTCATAAAGTATTCGAATTTTTTTTTTGCAAAAAGTAAAAAATATAAACATAATTATTCTCCTTAATTTTTAATAATGGGCATATATTATTTATCTTCTAATTGTAAGAGAGACAAGGTGTGTATAGTTTATTATAGTTTATTTGAATTAAACTGTTCAACTAATTAATGTTCAGGTGATCTTTGATGCTGCAACACAACTAGTAAAGAAGACATTTGTGTACAATAAAGCTGGACATCGAGCAGCAACAGCATTTAAGAACAAAGCTCAGTTCACAATGGCAGATCTACTGGAATCTACTAAAGAAGATGTTAAAAATTCCATTTCTATGGAAATGCTAATCACACTTTTTGAGCACCATAATATCTTAGCTTCCCTTCCAATTACAAGAAAAAGAAAAGAAATTACTTACTTCATGCCTAGTATTCTTAGAAGTGCTGCAAAAGATGAGCTCCAAAAGGTTCCTATTTCTATAGATGTGGCTCCTCTCGTGTATCGTTACAAGTGCGGCTACTTACCATTAGGAGTCTTCTCTTCTCTTATTATAGGCCTGGTCTCAAACACAGAACTAAATTGGACTTTCAAAGAAGACAGTCCATGTCGCAACAAGATTGAATTTCTAGTAGGAAAGGACTTGGACACAGTTACTATCATTAGCTATGCCACATATATTAAAGTGGTACTCTACAGAGAATCTCATCCGACAAAGCCCACTTCTGCAGTCTGTGCAGACATTAGAAATACTATCACTTCTATGTTAACACAAGTCAATCATAATCTCAAGTACCTCAATGCAAGACTTCAATATGGATTTGAATGTACAGACCATCCATCAGAAAAACAATCTTTTTGGAATTCAGTATTGAAGCGATCAGATGAAATTCCACCTCACTTATGCATACTAGAAGATGAAACCTCTCCTAAAATGAAGTGTCTGAAGGACCCAAATATTACTAAAGTAATTCCACTTATAGATTCAAGACAGACAATTTGGTTCAATAAGGTATGACAAGAACAATTCATTCGGCTTAGTTTAACATATATTAATTTTTTAAACACTACAGGAGATTTGTGTCAGTGTATTGACTACTGGAACACCACCTCATAAAGGTATTCATTGTAAAGCCATCAGAACTAGCATTCAATGTTTTTCTGTGTTAATTAAACATATAATTTAACATACGTTACTGTACCAATTGATTGTACGTGTTTTCATAGCATTATGGTATTTTATAACGATGTGCATATTTTACTCCAAATACATATAGAATAATCAATAGCTTCAATTTTTGTCAATTTAGTATTGTTACTTTGAATTTGTATTATTAATGGTTAGAAACCCATTTTGTGTCTAAGCTGCATTGAGATGATACAATCAAACAATTTGCATTAAGTTATGTATAATATGAATTTACAGAATTTGAAGTGGAGTTACAGGGTCGTGTTGAAATGAATGATGCAGTGGTGCAATGTTCAAGTGATCAAGGTGATTCTAATATTACCTGATATTTTATTGAGTTTTTATCTGTTAAATAATTCAATTATAAATGTATAAATATTCAATTTTTTTTAATTACAGTATCTAATTGGAAAGTTTTATAATGAATTGACATAAATTATTATTATATATTATGATTAGTGTTACCTCAAAATACATGTCGAGTTGTATGTTGATATTAATCATGTGTATTCACAGATTTAAATCTTAAGCAAATAAATGTACTTTAGTAGAAATGGATCAACTCAACATAATCATTAGCATTTGCATTTTAGTTCTATATTGTGTACTTCAGAGTTTACACCTCATGCAATTTTAGTTCTGTATTGTGTCCTTCAGAGTTTACACCTCATGTAATTTTAGTTCTATATTGTGTCCTTCAGAGTTTACACCTCATGTAATTTTAGTTCTATATTGTGTACTTCAGAGTTTACACCTCATGTAATTTTAGTTCTATATTGTGTCCTTCAGAGTTTACACCTCATGTAATTTTAGTTCTATATTGTGTACTTCAGAGTTTACACCTCATGTAATTTTAGTTCTATATTGTGTACTTCAGAGTTTACACCTCATGCAATTTTAGTTCTATATTGTGTCCTTCAGAGTTTACACCTCATGTAATTTTAGTTCTATATTGTGTACTTCAGAGTTTACACCTCATGCAATTTTAGTTCTATATTGTGTCCTTCAGAGTTTACACCTCATGTAATTTTAGTTCTATATTGTGTACTTCAGAGTTTACACCTCATGCAATTTTAGTTCTATATTGTGTCCTTCAGAGTTTACACCTCATGTAATTTTAGTTCTATATTGTGTACTTCAGAGTTTACACCTCATGCAATTTTAGTTCTATATTGTGTCCTTCAGAGTTTACACCTCATGTAATTTTAGTTCTATATTGTGTACTTCAGAGTTTACACCTCATGCAATTTTAGTTCTATATTGTGTCCTTCAGAGTTTACACCTCATGTAATTTTAGTTCTATATTGTGTACTTCAGAGTTTACACCTCATGCAATTTTAGTTCTATATTGTGTCCTTCAGAGTTTACACCTCATGTAATTTTAGTTCTATATTGTGTACTTCAGAGTTTACACCTCATGCAATTTTAGTTCTATATTGTGTACTTCAGAGTTTACACCTCATGTAATTTTAGTTCTATATAGTGTACTTCAGAGTTTACACCTCATGTAATTTTAGTTCTATATTGTGTACTTCAGAGTTTACACCTCATGTAATTTTAGTTCTATATGGTGTACTTCAGAGTTTACACCTCATGTAATTTTAGTTCTATATGGTGTACTTCAGAGTTTATACCTATGTAATTTTAGTTCTATATGGTGTACTTCAGAGTGTACACCTCATGTAATTTTAGTTCTATATGGTGTCCTTCAGAGTTTACACCTCATGTAATTTTAGTTCTATATTGTGTACTTCAGAGTGTACACCTCATGTAATTTTAGTTCTATATTGTGTCCTTCAGAGTTTACACCTCATGTAATTTTAGTTCTATATAGTGTACTTCAGAGTTTACACCTCATGTAATTTTAGTTCTATATTGTGTACTTCAGAGTTGTACACCTCATGTAATTTAAGTTCTATATTGTGTACTTCAGAGTTTACACCTCATGTAATTTAAGTTTGGCACATACAACAACTTCACTCTTTGTGAAGCCATTTTGTGACATTTTAAACTGCATAATTAGTTATTATGGATAAGATGTATGTCAGAAACATGAGTTCAGTTGATATTTTAACATTTTGTATTCAATTAGCATATTATTTTGCAGCAATCAAAGTAGAGCAACTTGGTCGTGTAGAGAACAATGTGGCAGCTGAGCAATGCTCAAACTATCAGGGTAATTCAACATGTTTTATTCTTAAGATTACAATAGTTTTGAGATTATATAGCCAACATGCTGGTATGAGTGTTAACACCATTTTTAGTTATTTTAATATATTATGTTGTTAAGAAAAGTAAATATATTTAGGATTAAATATAATCAGTTTAGAAAAACTGATCACAATAAGTAACTTTATAGATAATTGATCACAATTGACAGGATTTAAAGCTTACTTATGATTTAGTCATACTGAATGATAATCAGTTATCTTAATTTCAATCCAGTTTACAATTTTCAAGTCATTAATATTCATAATTTCTTTAAATAATAAAGTATATGTTCACTAATATCTAATGGTGAGTCTCAGTGTTATATGTATTTCTATTTTACTCGCTATAGTTAGCTTTAGCATTAATTCCCTAAGAAACAAATAGGTTCAATCTGTGAAGCAAACAATGTTGCTTGTATCATTTCTGGTTTAATTACTAAAACTTATAAGGGACTAAATATTGTCATGAATATACTCAGTGTTCTTTAGTAAACCTGTTAAAAACAGAGAATAGTGTAATGGTCTATTTATCGGAGAATAGTATCTCAAGTTATTACGCATTTATTCATTAGTCTGTCATCAACTAATCTTGAAAGCAACCAACTGTTAATGTTTCACAGAAATATTTAAAGGTAGTTCTCAGCTACACAAGTGTCACTTTTTTTTAAATAAAGATTTTTTTTTATTCAGATTCTTCTCAGTTCATAATTACTGATATGTTAGTCTCTTTATGGAAAGTTGTATCACGTGTTCTCTAGTTCAAGAATTGGAACGATTTATATCATATATTTATTGTTTGTTTAAGTGAATTAATACTGAGAACTGCCATAAGCAAATGGTATGAAATCCAATCAAAGTTAATTTTTAATTTATTATTAATTCAGAATTAAATGCAGAAGACTTGGGCAAGGTTTATGAAGAACTCTATGAAGCCAGAGTGCAATGGAAACAAATTGGTCTCAAATTTGGTCTGACCATGGCTACTCTAAACTCTATTGAAACTCATCGTCACTATAAAGCTGAGCCAAGTTGCCTGGACATGTTGCAACAGATGGAAGAGACAGAAACTGGAGTACACTAGCTGATGCCTTGACAAGTCCAATAGTTGGCCATCCTAACATTGCAGCTGCTATTCAAAAGAAGTATAGCACTTGATATGTTTACTTTGAACCATCACATTTGTTATATAGTTGATATATTATTTCATATTTTATATATTTATTTTTATACAGTATTATTTCCGTTAGGCAAATATTCATAATAGTTTTTGTTATTATCACTTTTAAGTATGTTGATCCACGTTAGTAGCTAAATAATGTCATACATTTTCTTTGAATATGAATACACATAAGTTGTGGGTCCGTCCTAACGGATGCACAAGAATTGTTACTGACTGTTCATCGTCATTTATGTGTTTGTTTTTCATTTATTTTATATTCTTACGCATTCTTCCATCTATGTTGTGCGGAATGTGTGCGTGAACAGCTAGAGTGCCATGTGCTCATCCATTAGGCATGCTTACACTGTATGTTCTATATGTTTCCCACTGGGCTTGCCTTGGTTATATATTCTGGCTCAGTTTGTGCCTATTTTGTATCACTTTTTTACTTAAAAATATTAGTCATTCCTGTAAGCAACCTTCCACCCTAACTCAGGGTAGGTAGAGGGACTAGTAAAAGTATCAGGAACAGATCAGTGGCCACTCCGGAGTAGTAACTCCGGTAATAAATCGGGCATTCCAGAGTCATGTACGAATTTGAACAAAAAATTATTTCCCAAATGCATACTTTATGATCATAAGAGATAATGTTTGCAGTCAAATGCAGAGGCTGTCACAATACATGACTGCAAGCAATTCTTTGTTAAAAAGGCAAAAAAATTGCACCTAAATTTCTTATAATATTGAGCAGAGTGTCATGAGGGATAGTAAAACATTTAGACACTGCAAAATGTCGTTAAAAACCATAAGAGATGAATAGACAGTTAAAGGAGGCTCTAGAGATCACCAGCAGTTAGATGTTTAAAAGATCATCATGCATTACAGCAAACTATTACAACTGTATGTGACTGAAAGACTTGACAAAAGACAATAATTATATTAGAGTAATAAGTCATGCCATTCTCATGTTTTGAATACAAGTATCAAATGGAAATGGAAGTGCTGCAGCTAATTATAGACTCCATACGATGTTGTGCAAGATGTCAGCTAATTAGTTAGTTACTCCTTGAAATATGAGAGTTAATGTGAGAGATTCCAACAATTGACAGCACAATGAGACACCATTTAAGAACAATGTACTGCTGTATGATGTAAAACACTACCAGAAAAAACATACTAGATCAGTAATGGTTTATTAAATACATAAGTCTAGACACCATTCTTTTGTGTTGTAGTTTTGCTTTTTTCATAAGAATTCTGTATTTTTTTATAACACTATTTATGTAGCTACGCAGTATATAGCTATTCTGAGGAAGTATTCTTAGAAGTATATAATTTGTTTCTTCTCAACCTAAAAAGACAAACAATATCTGACCCGTGGATAGATCAAATCTATGGTTTATAAGTCACCAACTCACTTGGTAACACCTTTCAGTACTGAATGCGTGTGAAGAAAAAAGGGTGTGGTCACACGAAACAAATTGAGCACTATAACAGAACAATCCTCTCCGTAGTAAGGGTGTGGTGTAGTAGGCTTTCCCCGTTGAAGAATCTAGCCAATTGCCTGGCTCTTGTCCGTGCTCTAAAAATAAAAATAGGACTTGTGTATTCTAAGTGCGTGCTGAGTGGGACTTCTTTCAGTTCTCTTATAGTACCGTCTGGAATAGTTTGTGAGCGGAGCTACTGCTATTATACTGGATATTAAGATTTGGTGAGCTATAAACATTGATATACATTATATAGATGAGTAAATGATACACATTTAGTTATTTATTGATATAGAATAGTCCAAACAAAGGTTGCATATCATATTTACAGCTAAATACAAAGATTTGAAACCTTGAGATATTAACTGTGCCACTTTAATGAGAATATTATTGCCTCCTACAAATTATGACAGATCAAATTTACTCTTAGTCTTGCATAGCCTAACCCTTATCAACTGCTACACTCGGAAGATGTCGGGTGCCATAAATACGTGGTAAGGGTTTAACATCCTCTAGATCTCAGTGGGATAGTATGTTCTGGTTGTGGTTGTCAATGCACTTAGCTAACCACATCCACTTTCATGGTAGTAGTAGTGTAGCCAGTACTTGAGGAATGACTGTGTAATGTGCAGCAAAAAGAATGGTATAAAATTAGAATAAGGAGAGAGATATCAGCTTTGAGTAATCTTTGTTCTCACTAGTGGTATAGAGCTTTGAGTAACCTTTGTTCCCACTAGTGGTATAGAGCTTTGAGTAATCTTTGTTCTCACTAGTGGTATAGAGCTTTGAGTAATCTTTGTTCTCACTAGTGGTACAGAGCTTTGAGTAATCTTTGTTCCCACTAGTGGTATAGAGCTTTGAGTAATCTTTGTTCTCACTAGTGGTATAGAGCTTTGAGTAATCTTTGTTCTCACTAGTGGTATAGAGCTTTGAGTAATCTATGTTCCCACTAGTGGTATAGAGCTTTGAGTAATCTTTGTTCTCACTAGTGGTATAGAGCTTTGAGTAATCTTTGTTCTCACTAGTGGTAATAGAGCTTTGAGTAATCTTTGTTCTCACTAGTGGTATAGAGCTTTGAGTAATCTTTGTTCTCACTAGTGGTATAGAGCTTTGAGTAATCTATGTTCCCACTAGTGGTATAGAGCTTTGAGTAATCTTTGTTCCCACTAGTGGTATAGAGCTTTGAGTAATCTTTGTTCTCACTAGTGGTATAGAGCTTTGAGTAATCTTTGTTCTCACTAGTGGTATAGAGCTTTGAGTAATCTTTGTTCTCACTAGTGGTATAGAGCTTTGAGTAATCTTTGTTCCCACTAGTGGTATAGAGCTTTGAGTAATCTTTGTTCCCACTAGTGGTATAGAGCTTTGAGTAATCTTTGTTCTCACTAGTGGTATAGAGCTTTGAGTAATCTTTGTTCTCACTAGTGGTATAGAGCTTTGAGTAATCTTTGTTCTAACTAGTGGTATAGAGCTTTGATAATCTTTGTTCTACTAGGGTATAGAGCTTGAGTATCTTTGGTTCACTAGTGGTATAGAGCTTGAGTGAGTAATCTTTGTTCTCACTAGAGCTGAGTAATCTTTGTTCTCAGGTAGCTTTGAGTTCTCACTATCTTTGTTCTCGCTAGTGGTAATAGTGGTATAGAGCTTTGAGTAATCTTTGTTCTCACTAGTGGTATAGAGCTTTGAGTAATCTTTGTTCCCACTGTGGTATAGAGCTTTGAGTAATCTTTGCTCTCACTAGTGGTATAGAGCTTTGAGTAATCTTTGTCTCATAGTGGGTATAGAACTTTGAGTAATCTTTGTTCTCACTAGTGGTATAGAACTTTGAGTAATCTTTGTTCTCACTAGTGGATAGAGCTTTGAGTAATCTTTGTTCTCACTAGTGGTATAGAGCTTTGAGTAATCTTTGTTCTCACTAGTGGTATAGAGCTTTGAGTAATCTTTGTTCTCACTAGTGGTATAGAGCTTTGAGTAATCTTTGTTCTCCACTAGTGGTATAGAGCTTTGAGTAATCTTTGTTCTCACTAGTGGTATAGAGCTTTGAGTAATCTTTGTTCTCACTAGTGGTATAGAGCTTTGAGTAATCTTTGTTCTCACTAGTGGTATAGAGCTTTGAGTAATCTTTGTTCTCACTAGTGGTATAGAGCTTTGAGTAATCTTTGTTCTCACTAGTGGTATAGAGCTTTGAGTAATCTTTGTTCTCACTAGTGGTATAGAGCTTTGAGTAATCTTTGTTCTCACTAGTGGAATAGAGCTTTGAGTAATCTTTGTTCTCACTAGTGGTATAGAGCTTTGAGTAATCTTTGTTCTCACTAGTGGTAGAGCTTTGAGTAATCTTTGTTCTCACTAGTGGTATAGAGCTTTGAGTAATCTTTGTTCTCACTAGTGGTATAGAGCTTTGAGTAATCTTTGTTCTCACTAGTGGTATAGAGCTTTGAGTAATCTTTGTTCTCACTAGTGGTATAGAGCTTTGAGTAATCTTTGTTCTCACTAGTGGTATAGAGCTTTGAGTAATCTTTGTTCTCACTAGTGGTATAGAGCTTTGAGTAATCTTTGTTCCCACTAGTGGTATAGAGCTTTGAATAATCTTTGTTCCCACTAGTGGTATAGAGCTTTGAGTAATCTTTGTTCTCACTAGTGGTATAGAGCTTTGAGTAATCTTTGTTCTCACTAGTGATATAGAGCTTTGAGTAATCTTTGTTCCCACTAGTGGTATAGAGCTTTGAGTAATCTTTGTTCCCACTAGTGGTATAGAGCTTTGAGTAATCTTTGTTCCCACTAGTGGTATAGAGCTTTGAGTAATCTTTGTTCTCACTAGTGGTATAGAGCTTTGAGTAATCTTTGTTTTCACTAGTGTTATAGAGAGGTTCTTCGAATGTTATCGACATCAAGGAATGTATCATATTACAAAGGCTTAAGAAAGCCACATATCCATATAAGTGATATGTTGCACTCTGGCACTGTAGAGATTTGATGAATGTATCATATTACAAAGGCTTAATTAACCACATGTCCATATAAGTGATATGTAGCAATATGCATGAGAGGTTTGATAAATCGGGCATTCAACTGCATTTCTTAAGGGTGCAACACAACACCTCTGTTTATTTGAGTGTTGTGCTACACTTTCAAAAGATAAGATATACTTCAGAGTGTAGAGAGACAGCCCAGTGTTGAGATTATATCACTGCTTGATCATGCAGTTTTGAAAAAGGGGTGGAGCTGACTTAGTAGGCTGTGGATGTTTCATGACATATAGTTAAATGGCTCAAGCTTTTTGTTCCTTATGTGTGTTTTCCCTAGTTTGCTACAGCGGGATTACTACAGTCAGTGAAAATATATTTAAGTATTGACTTTTGACTGGAAAAAAGTATTGATAAGTCTCCATGTCATTTATGGAATTACTTTATCAATAATGGTGGCTGGCATGACCTCTGGAGACTAAATGTGAGAACAATTCAATTCCATTTCTTATTGTCTAGAATTGCAAGCAACTGATATCTATCAAGTATCAATGTACTGCTATAAGGTGTAAAACACTATTATAAAAACATACTAAATCAGTAATGGTTCACTAAATAGATGATAAAGCAGCACATTGAAGTGTAGATACCATTCTTTTATGTTGTAGTTATACTCTTTTCGTAAGAATTCCGTATATTTTAAATGCTGTTTATGTAGCTATATGCAGTATAAATTCTGAGGGAGTATTCTTCAATATCTAATTTAAAATTTAACAGTTTTTTTTCTTATTAGCCTAAAATGATAAAGTAATATGTGACCAGTGGATAGACTAAATCAATTGTTTATAAGTCGTCAACTCGCTTCGTGGCACCTTTTAGTACTGAATGCGTAAGAAGGAAAAAAGTGCACACTGTACAACTGAACAATCCTTTCTGTAGTAAGGGTGTGGTAGTAGGCTACCAAATTAAGACTGTGCTCACTTGCTGTTAAAGAATCCAGCCATTTAACAGTTGCCTGGCTCTCACTGTGTTCTTATAATAACAACAGGATTTGTGTATTCTAATTGCGCGCTGAGTGGGACCTGATCCAGTTATCTGATAGTTCCCCTGGAATAGTTTGTGAGCGGTTATACTGGATAATTGAATTTGGTGAGCTATAAATATTGATATACATTATATTGATGAGTAAATGATACACTAGTCATTTCCTGATATACAAAAGTATGCATATCATTTTTACCGCTAAACACAAAGTTCTAAAACATAGAGATTTTAACTGAGGCCATTAACCCTTTCGTTCCTGAATTGTTTGGACGCGCGCGGAAAAATCTAATTTTCTACCGCGGAGTAGAGCATTGCCGTTTTATTTTTTTAACTCGATGCTGGCTGGGAAAACCCCATAGCAACCATATATCACTAAATAGACCAAGAGTTTGGGATTCCCCTCATTTTTTGATTGAGAAAATTGAATAATATTTAAGCCATCTACTAATATTTCAAAAAAAAAAAATTTTCCCCCCAAAAAATCCACTTTTCCCATCAATAAAAAAATAAAATAAAATAGAAATAATATTGTTTGATGCATTATATATCAATATTATAATATTAGTTCAACAATAAAATATGTTGTTTGTTGTGTGTGGTGCTGATTGTGATCATGTAGGAGACATCTATGAGTGTCCACAAGGAACGTATGCCATCGGACGTCGAGCTCCACTACAAAACAATTTCATATACACAAAAACACAAACAACAAATATATTTGTAATACAAACAACAAATTATTCATGATCCTATATAATTGCAACTTTATGATGTATTGTATGCGGTTTCATACAGGATTTTTGTTTGGGGTGGGGCTCCGAGTGTACTTCGCCACACCCATTTTTTGGAACCTACACTACTTTGATGCAAATCTTTGCATACGAGTCTATACTTCACACTGATGATCAGTGTTCGGTCCTATGCACTAAATGGCCTAGTTATGATTGGAACATAATGGGATACAATATCAGACTAAAAATAAATGCTTCCTAAATGTTCATTTCTATTCAACTCCCAAAATTCTAGGGGGGAACCCAGCGCTAGCCTCCCACGGTATGAACCCTGGTATGTATACTCCACACTGTACATGAGAGAAACAATCGTTGTATTGAGAAAGTGTAATTTGAAAATGAAAAGCAGTACAAGCACACACGTGGAATTCAACTTACCCGGCATGGATGGTGGCACAGACTGAACGATCCCTCCCATAGGATCCGGAACCTCCATACAATACCAAAAAAACACAAGACAACAATGATATTTGTAACATAACAGCTGGCCTCGCTGAATTGCCCCCCCCCTCCCCCGTCATTACTTTTCACTGACATTCTTGTACCATAACCCCCCCCCCTCCCCCGTCATTACTTTTCACTGACATTCTTGTACCATAACCCCAGCCCTAGCTGGACACCCAAATATCAGTAAGTTGAAATGAAATTCAACTTACCAGGCATGGATGATGTCACAGACCGAAAAAGACCACCGAGTTCGTTCTCTCTCAGGTTGGATCCGGAAGTGCCACATACTGTTTGTTCATGGTTGCTCTCTCTCTCTTTCCACAAATGCACGCACACACATACACACACACACACACACAAGAAAAAAGAAGCTACAGGTGAATACAGATCATAAAAATAAATGTATATTTTATTATACATAAATTGACTGGTGTACACACACACACACACACATGAAATTCAACTTACATGGGCATAGTAGTCACGATCCAAAAAGATCCAGAGTTCCCTCCCAGGTTGTATACGGAAGTGCCACATACTGTTTGTCCACGGTTGCTCTCTCTCATTCCACAAATGCACACACACACATACACACACACACTAGAAAAAAGAAGATACAGGTGAATACAGATCATAAAAATAAATATATAATATAAATTGACTGGTGTACACACACACACATACATGAAATTCAACTTACATGGGCATAGTAGCCCCCCGATTGGAAAAGACCCCCCCCCCCCCCGAGTTCGTTCCCTCCCCGGTTAGATCTGGAAGCACCAGAATAACATTTCAACTCCACGCACACACATATACATCGAGTGTGAAACTCCACTACAACACCACAAAAACACAGACAACGACAACGACAATAACAATACATATTACAACTTTTGGGATGTTCAGGGGGGGGGGGGGCAGCCACAAATATCAAAGTTTGTGGTCCATCACACAAAAGATTATGGAATATCAATGGGTGTGTTGTCATCTTTCTTCCACTCTCCCCCTACCTCATCCACCCGACTCTTGTTCTTCGATTCCCGCCTTCTCCGACCGCGAGGACGTCCACAACTCGGAGCAGGAGGAGCCACTTCCTCTTCCTCATCACTGGAACCTGCTGCCTATTCGTGTTTTATCATTGGAAGACTCAGGTCTGGTATCCTCTCCTTCATGACTGGAAGACTCTGCTCCTGTCGCCTCATCTGCGTAATCGGGGTCGGTGACTGCATTTACATCTGGTCCTAGTAGTATATGTGGTAAAAACTTTTTAAATTTTTTTTGAAAATTTGAATTTGTTCAAAAAACCACAAGCCACTTTCAAATCTCAAAACTCAAAGAAATATATATATATTATAGCTAAACAGCTTACTCTATCTCAATATAGCTATAAATAAGTCCTTTCCACAACAGAAGCTGGCTATTTTTCAAGACAAAGACAAGAGAAAGACAAGCTTACCTCGATCATCTTCTTGACTCCCATTTTCAAGTATCAGAGTTGACGGGGTCTGGTCCACCAACCCTGATACAGGGCCTCCTATAGCCCTAGATGTCGTCTCCCTTCTCTCCGCTTGATCCTGAGTCGCTAGAGTCAGCATCAAGCAAGTATAAAACTTGCACCGCATTGTAATTTCTAGACGCCATCTTCCAAAAAATGACTTTGAAAAAAATTTTTTTTTTGCATAGTTACCGGGGTCACACGACACGCTCACTTTTTTCCTATGATGTAATAAGCATTACCTAAGACTGTACGTAATAGGGAGGTCCCCAGTTGAACTGGCGATTTTATAAAAAATGGAGAAGACAGTAAGTCAAACCGCAAAGTCTTGGTCGGCAAAGAAGCGGTTGTTTCAATGTGTTATGGAAGGCTACTGAGCTCAAGCAATTTTTTGCTGCTTCTACAAAGCTCTGGAGATGACTGGATCCATAAATGAAGCTGCTGTGAAGAAGGTAACTTTTTTTAAAATTCGACGGAGAACCGAAAAGAAATATAAGCAACTGCTGTGAGGTACTGTCGAAGCAGTCCTGGCTGAAAGCTATTTTAGATGCTTCTCCAATGCATTGGGCACCTGTGTATGCAATCTGAAGGTTCTAGCTATAAAGTAACTATTTTAAAAAATTCGGAGAAGTCAATCGGTCTTCACCCGCTTCAAAGCGGGATCCGGAACGAAAGGGTTAAAAAAAAAATTATTGCCTCCCATAAATTGTGACAGATCATCGCTATTTTTCTAGTCCTACATAACTCAATCCTTTATCTACAACTGCACTGTGATTAAGTCAGGTTGCATAAATACGTGGTACAAGTTTAACATCCTCCAGATTACAGTGGGATAGTATGGTTCCAGTTGTGGTTGACAATGCACTTAGCTAACAACATCCACTTACATAGGTTTTAGTAGTGTAGCCAGCACTTGAGGAATGGCTGTGGAACATACAACAAAAATAATGGTAAAATATTAGGATAAGGAAAGGGATTGCAGCCTTAAGGTATTTCTGCTCTCACTGGTGACATTGAGATGTTTTGAATACTATCAACAGTGTTAAAAAAATGGTTCGTCTTAAATGCTTATCTTGGGTCATCAATGAGATTGAACTGACTTCAATGCATCTACAATTATTGAAAATCAGGTTTATAAAAGTAGAATTTTAGAAGCTATCAGCTATTCAGCAGCTTGACCCTTTATCTACCAGTACTCTGTATTATCTAACCTGTCAAAATTGAAACCATTGCGGTATCAAGATGCAGAAGTAATGCACTTTTAGTAGAACTCCTGTGGTATTTGGTACATTACAATTGAGGATGCTTAAAAATATAGTTGTGCAAATATTGTCAGCTTTTCTTTAACTTACAACTTGAGATTAAGTCATACATCCATATAAGTGATATGTATTACTCTGGCATAGTAGAGATTTGATGAATGTATCATATTACAATGGCTTAAAAAAGCCACATATCCATATAAGAGATGTGTAGTACTCGGAATAAGAGATTTGATGATTGCATCATATTAGGCTATACAGATGACAGGACCTTAGTATGGCTGTTGATGACTTGAGGAAACATAATTCTCTAAATTGCAAGTTTAGAGACAGCATAGTTATGTGTACAACTAGACTGCATATCTTAGTTATGCCCGTATTACAACACTTTCTCAAAATTCATGTAATCAAGAACTATTCTGAAGTACTAGCACATTGCTGACAATCACTGCAAGTGTGGGTGTGGCTCTCATAGTGATACATCCAAGAGGTAAGTGTAATTAAATGTGTAGATAAACTCGTTAGTGTAATGCATTGCTATATACTCAATTAAAAGCTTTGCTATAGTTAGTAATGCTCAATTTTTCTACCTGCAAAATATAATAAGTCTTTGATGAAGTTATTGAAGCTATTGCAACACTGCATCACATAAGCATATTCATAGCCAGTCAGTAGCCATTGGTACTGCCTGGCTGCTTATAATATGATATACATGCTAGTAATATGCATCAGCACAAATGGAGGACAAGCCACTGAGTACAAGTGATTCAATAACATTATTTAAAACAATTCTGACTATCTAAATTACAAGCAGCTCCTGACAAAAAAAACACGAAACTGCTGAGCACGGCCAAGTTTTTGAATTGCGTATTGGGAACACTTTTTAATGTAATAGTAGCCACTTGCCACAACTTTTCGATACTTGAACCCAAGCAATTATAGAGAAATCACTGCACATTTAAGAGTCTAACCATTAATATGATTTTCTTACTAAAAAGAAACTACTGGGAGGAAGCCTAAGAAGCTAAAATAATAGATTTTGTTGGACCCGTCCCAAACTTCACTAAATGGAATCCTCCGGTTTAGCGATCATTACCCGTACCGTCCCATTTCTATTCGAATTAGTGGTGGTGGTAAGTTAATAAGCTATTTGTCACAGTTATAAACCCTACTAAACAGTATGTCGGAGGGGGCGTAACTTCCTCCGAACCGATCGGTGGGTGTGGCGTAGATGTCGTTATCGCCCGAAGGACCAGGAGTTCTGTGGCCTATTGGCGCCGAGTGTGTCAACCTCGCAACCGCTGGCTTTCGCTTGCAGTCTTGAAGCCGCACCCGCAAAGAGCGCACTCTATAACTTGGCTAGGGCTATAGTATAAGTATCACAGAACACGCCTTGGCGGTCTAATTACGTTATTTAAGTAGTGAGGCACAGTGATATAAAGACGGTGGGTTGACCGAGCTATGAATATAATTATGTGTATGGAAATGATCGTTACAGGTAGTGTGTGCGCATGACTGAGTTCGCTGTGGAGGAGAGAACCTGCCGTGAAGAAGGGTGGCGCAGCCAGCCAGCATTCTCAGGAAGAATCTCCGTGTGAAGGTCTTGATGGCGCCTGAACATCCTGGGGGGGGAGAGAGTGCTGGTCCTCTGCGTTGAGTTGTAGATCATCTGGAGGAGTGTCATCTGCGCAGAGCCTGACCAGCATGTGGACGGGTCTCCGATATGTGGGATCGGAACACCGGACGTCCACTGCCCTGGTTATACCGTGTGAGACTGGCCGAGCCGAGTGAGACTGGCCGAGCGGAGTGAGACTGGCTGAGTCGAGTGAGACTGGCCGAGTCGAGTGAGACGGAATGAGACTGTGAGTCGAGTGCGAGCGAGACTGCTGACTGACTGTGAGTCGAGTGAGAGCGAGACTGCTGACTGACTGTGGATCGAGTGCGAGCGAGACTGCTGGCTGACTGTGGATCGAGTGCGAGCGAGACTGCTGACTGACTGTGAGTGGAGTGCGAGCGAGGCTGCTGACTGACTGTGGAGTCGAGTGCGAGGGTGACTGCTGAGTCCGAGGGAGACTGCTGAGTCCGAGGGAGACTGGCTGAGTCGAGTGAGACTGCTGAGCCGAGTGAGACTGGCCGAGTCGAGTGAGACGGAATGAGACTGTGAGTCGAGTGCGAGCGAGACTGCTGACTGACTGTGAGTCGAGTGCGAGCGAGACTGCTGGCTGACTGTGGATCGAGTGCGAGCGAGACTGCTGACTGACTGTGGAGTCGAGTGCGAGCGAGACTGCTGACTGACTGTGGAGTCGAGTGCGAGCGAGGCTGCTGACTGACTGTGGATCGAGTGCGAGCGAGGCTGCTGATTGACTGTGGAGTCGAGTGCGAGGGTGACTGCTGAGTCCGAGGGAGACTGCTGAGTCCGAGGGAGACTGGCTGAGTCGAGTGAGACTGCTGAGCCGAGTGAGACTGGCTGAGTCGAGTGAGACGGAATGAGACTGTGAGTCGAGTGCGAGCGAGACTGCTGACTGACTGTGGAGTCGAGTGCGAGCGAGACTGCTGACTGACTGTGGATCGAGTGCGAGCGAGACTGCTGACTGACTGTGAGTCGAGTGCGAGCGAGACTGCTGACTGACTGTGGAGTCGAGTGCGAGGGTGACTGCTGACTGACTTGGAGTCGAGTGCGAGCGTGCTGCGGACTACTGTGGAGTCGAGTGCGCGGGTGACTGCTGAGGTCCGAGGGAGACGCGATCCGATGGAGACTTGCTGAGTCGAGTGAGAACTGCTTGAGCCAGTGATACTGGCCGAGTCGAGTGAAGAACTGAATAGACTGTGAGTCGAGTGCGCCAGTCGAGACTGCTGACTTGACTTGCGTCGAGTGCGAGCGAGACTGCGGTCTTGATGTGGATCGAGTGCGAGCGAGACTGCTGACTGACGGTGGAGTCGAGTGCAGCGAGCTGCTGACTGACTGTTGAGTCCGAGTGCGAGCCGAGGCTTTCTGACTGACTGTGGAAATTCGAGTGGGCGAGCGAGGCTGCGTGATTGACTGTGGAGTCGATGCGAGGGTGAACTGCTAGTCCGAGGGCAGACTGCTGAGTCCGAGGGAGACTGGCTGATCGAGTGATACTGCTGAGCGCCCGAGTGATACTGGCTGAGTCGAGTGGGACGGAATGAGACTGTGAGTCGAGTGGATCGAGACTGCTGACGGACTGTGGAGTCGAGTGCGAGCGAGACCTGCTGACTGACTGTGGGATCGAGTGCGAGCGAGACTGCTGACTGACTGTGGATCGAGTGCAGCGAGACTGCTGACTGACTGTGGATCGAGTGCGAGCGAGACTGCTGACTGACTGTGGAGTCGAGTGCGAGCGAGGCTGCTGACTGACTGTGGATCGAGTGCGAGCGAGACTGCTGACTGACTGTGGATCGAGTGCAAGCGAGACTGCTGACTGACTGTGAGTCGAGTGCGAGCGAGGCTGCTGACTGACTGTGGAGTCGAGTGCGAGCGAGACTGCTGACTGACTGTGGAGTCGAGTGCGAGCGAGGCTGCTGACTGACTGTGGAGTCGAGTGCGAGCGAGACTGCTGACTGATTGTGGAGTCGAGTGCGAGCGAGACTGCTGACTGACTGTGAGTCGAGAGACTGGCTGACTCGAGTGAGACGGAATGAGACTGCTGAGACGGGAGACATGAGTCCGAGGGAGACTGCTGAGTCCGAGGAAGACTGCTGAGTCCGAGGGAGACTGCTGAGTCCGAGGGAGACTGCTGAGTCCGAGGGAGACTGCTGAGTCCGAGGGAGACTGCTGAGTCCGAGGGAGACTGCTGATTCCGAGGGAGACTGCTGAGTCCGAGGAAGGCTGCTGAGCCCAAGGAAGACTGCTGAGTCCGAGGAAGACTGCTGAGTCCTTGCATAGCTGATGGATTTCAGCGAGGTCATCCAAAGGAATGTCGCAGAGCGCAGAATCGTTGGTGAGGCGCTCATACCGGGTCTTGAGTCTGGTGAGCTGTCTACGAAGGCTGGCACGCTTTATCTTGACAGAGTTGAAGCCGGTGAGGTTCGCAATAGCTTTAAGTTCGACATTCATTGGTATTGATTGAATTTGTTATTGCTCTGGTGCCTTGCTCTATGAGAAAGGTGATATCTCAAAGGTGAAATCTGAGCAGCAATAGCCAGAGGTCAAACAATTGAAGTCCTTCAGTTTGGTGGAGCTTCTGGTTCGAACGGATCGTCGATCAGTCGAGTCTCAGCGCGGGCGTGTTGACAAGGATCAGATCCGGCTCGAAGGACCAATGTCGGAGGGGGCGTAACTTCCTCCGAACCGATCGGTGGGTGTGGCGTAGATGTCGTTATCGCCCGAAGGACCAGGAGTTCTGTGGCCTATTGGCGCCGAGTGTGTCAACCTCGCAACCGCTGGCTTTCGCTTGCAGTCTTGAAGCCGCACCCGCAAAGAGCGCACTCTATAACTTGGCTAGGGCTATAGTATAAGTATCACAGAACACGCCTTGGCGGTCTAATTACGTTATTTAAGTAGTGAGGCACAGTGATATAAAGACGGTGGGTTGACCGAGCTATGAATATAATTATGTGTATGGAAATGATCGTTACAGGTAGTGTGTGCGCATGACTGAGTTCGCTGTGGAGGAGAGAACCTGCCGTGAAGAAGGGTGGCGCAGCCAGCCAGCATTCTCAGGAAGAATCTCCGTGTGAAGGTCTTGATGGCGCCTGAACACAGTATTTGCTTAAAAATTCTTAGTCCACCAGAGTAACTACGAAGGTAAGCCTTGTGTAGGTATGTTCAGTTGTGTGAAAGTATTGTGCCATTACTTAGCTAAAGAATATCACAAAAAAAATGTGTAAATAATGCTACTTGTTTGTGTTGCTTTTTTTTTCAATTCTAACTGTTGCAGGAAGTGGTTACTATGGCATTGAAACCCCTTTATCGTATACACGTAATTTAAACTTGATTTTTTTAGTAGCTTGAGTGTTGAAGTTAAAATTAATCGTTTAACAATAGGGTAGTTTTAGGCTCGCTCGCCATTTGTGCTCAAGCACATCACCAGTTTATTTATGAATGACACTAATGTCTTTGATCAGAAATTTACATAGACCCATACTTCATGGGCAAAAGCACATGCAAAGTTAGGGTGTGGCTTCAGGAGGTTGCATATATCTCCCTTCAAATAAATGATATTCATAGTAGTCTCACTTACTTCTAGCAAATAAAGACTGCATTGAGTAAGAAGAGAGAATATCAGTTTGATGAGATTCATGGTTTCAAGTCATTATTAGCTTTGGTCATCATGAGCTTGACATTGATCACTGCACACTTCAACTAGCTTGATACTTCATGAGACACTAATCAACTCAGCTATACAGCATAACTTCTCTAACTAGATGTGGCTTTACACATGAGTGTCTCCAACATTCATGACCTTAATAGGACTTTGGATGAGCTATACATGAATATCACTATACTTTGAATATTTTTGTAATTGCTAGTAAATATAATATTCCTGTTATATTGAGATGGTTGAGCTAACAAAAGCAGTCAGTCACAAAGTACTGGAATTACTTGAACAGTTTGCAGATTCCAAGCTAACAGATAGCACAAGTATCATATACATCTATAGTATACCATATCCTTTAATATTCTATTATACTGTACTCCCCTTCAACTAATAAAAAATAATAAATAAAATTGCATCCACCTACTACTTCCTCTCCTATACCTTTACTAAATGAATGTTTAATTAACTTGCATCTACCTACTCACACCTCTCCTCCTCTACTAATTGAATATTAAATTAACTTGAGTCCACCTACTCACTCCTCTCCTCTCCTTTATTAAATGAATATTAAATTAACTTGAGTCCACCTACTCACTCCTCACCTCCGCTCTACTAAGTGAATATTTAATTAACTTCAATGCACTTAATGTCTCCTCTTGATTGTGTCCACCTAATATTTAATAATATTTTGTAAGGTAGTGCTTTTTTGTATCCAACACTCTTATATATCTGTTACAACTTATCAAATATTCAATTGATTTAATTCTAAACTAAATACAAGCTATGTTTGAGTATGTACATTTCCAACAAATACATCAGCATGTTTAACCTGTTGTGTATTCCTTATTTTATGAGTTACAGTAAATAATAAATATTCTATTGATTGCATGTACAATATTTGATAAGAGTATTATTAAGGAATTCATAAATACTAATAATGAAATAGTTAAGCAGCACTTGTCTTGAGGTTGACTGCAGCAATTACTAGTTTGACAGCTGCATCTGAACTTTGAGGTTAGCAGCTGCTTCTGCTTGGCTAGGATGATACAATGATTGTAGATAATAAATATTATTTCTCAAAGTTATTTTTTTTACATTAGCAACATTTTTAATCATACTGCTCATTGAATTAAATTAAAAATTAATCAAATTACTGCACTGGTGATAGCTTTAAAGATAAATGTTATCAACATCATCTGAATATTGACCTTATACTAATAATTTTGCCATTGTATGAATATTGTTGACGAAATTAATTATTTATCTAAAATTGGCAAGTTTTTATTGTAATTTGTGTATTTTATCTAAATCTTCAGCAATGGGTCGCCATCGTTATCCAGCTGCACACTGGGAAAATACCAGCAGAAGACTACACAGATCAACGCTCTGGGAGACTCATTGTTCATATATCAATCAACCTCAATGTTTCTCAAATACTGAGTATCTGTTAATAGCCTTTACAATCTGCTGGATTTTCAGAAGGAAAACAAAAACTAACTCCAATAAATTCTATGCTATAATAAAACAACCAAAGACAAAAGGCAAAGAAGAAATGCAGTTTCTCCCACTGATCTGGTCCATTTGGAATAGTTCAATAAATATCTTAAAAGAAATTCATTCCAGAACTACTTCACTAAAACTGAAACTATTATTACTATGTGGAGATGTCGAAGCCAATCCTGGCCCCTATAATAAAGGTAATTTAACCTCTATCCAATGTGATGTTGAAATGCAACCCCTATCGGCATTGCCGTCCATTCCGTCCACTTCATCCATTATCAATGCACGCTTCTTCGGAGTAGCCACTTGATAGGCAATCTATTATTAGGTTAACAACTCTTCTGTTTTTATCTATTATTTCTATTGAGATACAAATATTCAGAATAGTTCAAATATAAAGATGTTACATATCTATTGAATTTGTTGAGAATATATTGTTAAATGTAGAAATATGCAAAACCGTAAAAAACTGAATCAATGATCTGATTAGTCTGACCATAACCTCGTAGAACTTTTATCCAATAAGCAATATATTTCCGGGCAATGCTTATAGCTATAGCAAATGAATGTAAAGTAAGACTGTAGGCGGAGTCAGGATACAATGAACTTTTGACGACTGCGATTTTAATTAATATCACTCGTGTTTCGATAAAACTTTACTTGTCCATTTTTTTTCATACTTCTCTCACTAAAAATATGAAATTCTCTTTTTTCTGTTCTATTTTATCTCCTTATCCTGTAAATTTTAAGAATTATTTTAACCTAATTCAAGCTATATTCCTTTAATTCATTGCATTTTCAACATCTTCACTGAAACATAATTAACAGAATGTGTATTATTCACTGATGTTATAATGAACATACATTATATTGCAAATACTAAATATCCAGTTGAAAACAGGCACAAATTTAGATTTAATGTTTTATTGGAATTCATAAAGTAGTACAAGTAGAATTGTTTTAACAACTCTTATCTGCATACAGTTATTTGTTATGACAGCTGCTCTTGTACTTTGTGGTTACTGGCTGCATGTGCTTGGCTAGGTAGAGAAAATGACTACTTGTTTGACAACTGATGCCAGTGAACTTTGAGACAAACTGAGTACTTTTAGGAGATAATAGGATCTTCAAGATGCTGGACAAATATCAATAGTAATAGATTTTAAATGTAAAGATCAAAAGTATATTAGAAACATTAACATGTTACGAAGTAATTAAATATATTATTTATGGTAAATATTACTATTTTGTGTGTCAATGTAAATGTATATTCTATTATTACACCAATGATTTTATTTTTTAGATCAGCCTCTCAGTCATTATGAACCTTCACCTCGACTATCAGCTAATGCCTCAGCAAGTACTGACCAACTCTACATTCATGGAGGTTATGTTGACAACTTTAATAACAATAAAATACAATTGAAGAAGGTAGTCCAAATCTATGAGTGCTCTACAGAATCGTGGAAAGAACTTGCTACAACTGGTACTCCACCTCCTGGAATATATGTCTGTGCAACAGCTTATTCAGATCATATTCTCTACTTGTTTGGTGGTTATGATGGTACATCATACCATGCTTCATTACATCAGTTAGACACCAGATCTATGACATGGACTCAAATCTCACCACAACATGATAGTGGACCCATGAGGAAAGCTGGGTGTCAAATGATACATCATAATAATACATTAATCCTCATTGGAGGCTATGGCATACCATCAGGTGAACTGCAGTCTGGATTACTATTTACTGAGAATAAACAATATCAAGATGGTCGTGGCTGGACAAATGAGATTCATATGTATAATATTTCACAAAGTAAGTAATAATCATATCAAATATATTAATAGTATTACAGATTAGATGGTAAGTATGTGTTACATATATTTTCTGAAATAATAATGTATTTTTAGAGTTATTAGCTATATTTATAGTAACAGACATGGTTATTTCCACTAAATTTCACTATATAGAATGTATTAATATTTGGCATAAAATATTTTAATACAATAATGTGCTACTACATTGAATAGCCTATTCATGAAAAATTGTGTGTTTAATAGTTTGATAATGTAACTAACATGTGTTTTGTCAATGAGAAATAATAGTAAAAATGTAAGCAAAGTTAGTATAGAATCATGTCTCAATTGTGTCAATGCTTTGAAATTCCCTGAAATTACAAATGTAAATAAGAACAATACATTATGGTTCAATTAGTTGAATTGGATACTCAATTTGTTGAGGTAGTATTTATAAAATTTGATTTGCTTGTGTTATATTTATTACACATGTGGAATTGAGTGAAGTGAGTAAGACACTAATAAGTAAAACTTGAATATAACATTCAGATGTTGTGTAAAAGTATAAATATATATGGTACATAGGACATCTTGTTTCACTAGATCATAGATTGTGACATGTGGAAATCTTACTTAAAAAATAGAGCAAAGTACTAACTTGCTTGACTTGAAATTCTATGATGAGTTCATTAAACTAAGTGCTTTATAATTTTCCTACCAAAATAGCTAAGAGTAGAGTCTGCTAAATAGTGGGAGAGGGAAGAGGAGGTGAAACTATGTGGTTGGATAAAAAGGGAATTTTTTATGTATTTTGCACTACTATAGGAAAACATTAACCCTATGCCAGCCGAATTGCGGGGACAAAAAATACAGTATTATACCCCATCAGCTAAAATCAACAGTAGTGGCACCTAATTGAAGTTAGTCAGCAAGTTACTGGACAGTAAGTAGCTGGTTATCTAGCTAAAGACATACCTAAAAGATCTTGGTCAAGAAGCAGAGCAGAATCAGTATTATCAGTGCTAGTATTATCCTTTAAAATCCAACATTTCATTTTTGACAAACATACACTTGCAACTTTACAATGGGTCATCATATGTACATATGTACATGAAATTATTTTTCTATGTTGATTATGTCTAGTTCATGAGTAATTCTTTGTGAGCATAAATGATAAAACATTTTTTTATCACTTCAATTCGTATGTTTTCAAATGTAAAACTTGCCCTTTGTGATGTTGCAGATGTTATTGATGGAGGATCAATAATTATGAATATCTTCTTTTAAAAAATGAATCTAAAATTGTAATAGCTATTTTGAGGTTACTTATTTAACTTTAGAAGTGTACATTTAAATTACATCAGAAAGTGCTAGTATTATCCTTTAAAATCCAACATTTCATTTTTGTGATAAGATTGTGTGAGAATTATATCATGTGAGCTTTGAAAGTTACCGCCAGAATTATAATGCAAAAGGAAGGTGGGAGTTCTCAATTGCAAAAATAGAGGAACAAAGTTGATGAAAGAGTTGACCTTTCAGCTCAGAATATAAATGGTGTTAATGATATAACTAAAGCTAATAAGTAGTTTAGTATTCACTTTAATTAGTTCGTGTCTACACTATTTTAGGATTATATAATTCCTATTCCTTTAATATGTGAATTAAGTCAACGTTTATTATCATCTGACCCTCAAACAAGTTTTGCCAAGACTACATCTGTGTGTGTGCTTGTGTGTGTTTACACCTCCAAAATAGTTACAGTCAAGCAAACCATATGGGAAGCAGTTAAGTTAAATACATTTTTTCATGAAGGATCTTAGTTTCTCTTAGTCCAGTCAATTTACGAAGTGTTAGTTCATTCATTAGTACAAAAATTTATTATTTCGAATTAGGTACATGGTCTTCTCCCTTAATTACTGGAACTCGACCTTCTCCGAGAACTGGTTTTACTCTCACCGGTATTAGTCCTACTCATGCAGTCTTGTTTGGTGGATCTGATGATACTAGTTATTTCAATGATACATACCTCATAGACTTGACACAGATGGTAAGAATTGTTTAATGTGGCAAGCATAGAAAATACAACATTAAATTTTTAAAGAAATACATTTTGTAAGTAGTCTATGTATTCACAGTTTTGGCACTATAACATAAGTTACTTTATATAGTACTGAAACTTTACAATTGTTATACTAAAATATTATATGCATCTATATTTTATTATAATTAAATGCAAATAATATTTTAGTATCAATTATTATATGTACTTATATTTTATTATAGCATTAGCTCCTCATTTACATGTATATATGTATGAAATATTTAAATTACATGAAATGTGTTGGAATACTTTGCTATTTGAAAATATTGTGAAGAGTAAACTTTTGCTGTGAGTTGCATTTACTCACTGATATGTGGAGTTCATGTTGTGATTTAGCAGTCAATTATTATTAGTGATTATTTCAGTGGTTTATACTTAATTGACGCTGAGGATGTGATGCGTTCATTTCCAAACAAGACTTGTGATTAACATGTACTATGAAGTAGTTGTAGTGGATCAAGTGTTCAAGAAAGGATAAGTTAATAGCTAGACTGCAGCCATCAAAAAAATGAAGCAAACAGAATGAGCCCTCATATTATTTAGCAACTGTATTTCTTACCTGTAACTGGAAATACAATTATAATAACAATAACTTATTGTCGTCAATGTTTTTCCTCATACTCCAATAATAACAATTTTCTAACGAATGCATTTCTACTTATTGATATGCTGTGTCCGAATTTTGACTATTTGTCGGATGATATGGCAGACTAAGTTTGTAGTATACCAAAGCAACAAGTATAGCATTTATTAATTCTGGAGAGAATATTATTATTTGATAGTTGTTGCTCATTCAATAATTTTATTCATGGTTGAATTTGACAATTATAGAAAATATTTTCACCATTAGCTAAAAAATAGTTGTATTTTCCTTATTTCTCATAAATCAGTTTCTTTTTTTTTTCATGATTATATGTGCCCATTAACTAGTGGTTGGTAAATTGTGCTGGCATAATTTGGAGCATAATAAGTGATTTCAGAAATACTAGCTTTTGCTATCATGAATAGTCTATAAGTATAATGAGGTAGTAAGTTTTTGGCAAAGCATTTTTATTGTACTATTACAATAAGAATTTGATGTAGTCTTCAAGACACTGTTTTTGGGACTTTTTAAAATGAAATTTTGAGTTCACTAAATACCCTCTATAGAGGTAATTCTATTTGAAGATTTCAATACAACTTACTTTAGGAAATAAACACTTTCAGATCCAGCACTGTTGCCCATCAGGATGCAGATCAACAACTCACATATCAACAGTGGCCATACCAGGATTCAGTTTAGTCATTGGTAGTGAGATTCTTATAGCTATGAATGTGGTTAAGGTGATCTTTGAGATCTGTAAAGGAGCATAATATGAGCATAACAGGAAGTTTGAAGTAGCATAATTACTAAAATGATGAGCATTTTGATTTGATTTATTTTTATTTCCTGATTATAGCATTTCATCCATTTAGTTCTGGAGAGTCACATTATAATGCTAATTACTATACAGATGAATATTAGAATATAATCTTGTAAGAAATGCATTACAACATTTTTCTGTCAGTAGCTGTAGCTATTTCTTCCCTTCTTAAAAAAGAGCCCCCCTCACAAATCCAAAATCTGCTCCTGAATTACTGAGACATTATATATTTTATTTATTTGTTTAAATCTAATCCTGATTTTTTTAAAAATTTATTATATGTATGGTAGAATACTTTACAAACACATGAATGACAGATAAGCTCATGTTAATTCTGTGGTTGACTATTTCATAGTATATAGAACATTGATTTCACTAACGATATTCTTAGTTGGTAATTGTGGAAATACTTTAAACATTAATAAGTTAGGCAAAGCAGTAATCAATATTGGCTAGTTTCAGAATTAAATTAAATGATTTAATGTTTATGTCAAATTTATATATGACCATTAAATGTGACCGTCTACAGGAAAACCAGGCACAACGCGGCACCTTTCGAAAAAAATTTTTTTGCACTTACAGAGTTGTCGTCGTCCAGATATTGAGCTCTCCAAGTTTAATCGTTGTAGCTTAAGTCGTTCCCACTATAATAGACCTAACCGTTCCCTTCCGTGGGCTTGAAACAATACATTTTTAAGAAATCGATCGATCTTTTCTCGACATTTACGCACGCCGCGTTGTGCCCGGTTCTCCCATAGACGGTCACAAGTATTAAAATACTAGTTCTAGCCTCATTACATAATTGTACTAATAGTTTATTCACATCAATCAGTTCATACAAAGACTATAATGTTATGCATTGATAAATACCTTACCTTTATGTCAATTACATTTTTCAATTTAATAAGTTTATGATATGCAAAATGACTAGCACCACCAGGTTCAGATTAGAACTATTTTATCACATTCATTTCTCATCTCAAGTAGTATACATTCAATATGTTGTTTTTTTACAAATATAAAATATAATAGTAGAATGTGGTTTATGTAATATGAGTTATATAGAACTGGAATCTATTGATCATGCTAACATTATTAGTACTATCTGATCAGTTTATAGGAATCAGTGAGTTTATAGACATTTTATAATGATGAAAAGGGAGAGAGATTGTAATTTTGAGCATATAAGACAGGTTGTAGTTTGTGCTGATAAAAGGTCAGGAGGCAGCTGCACTCACAAAGAATGTTTTACTAAGAGGTCACTTATGTAGCAGATTACATTGAGCAAATGTATATAAGTAGACTAAATAAATATCTTACAATATTTTTATTAATCATCTAATAATATCATTAATTATAATAATATTTTCTCTAAATTCTTTTCAAACTGCCAGAATTCACTGGTTTATAGTCATCTTATTTTATTCCAGTTTCTGTAGACCTTCCAATTATACTTTAATCTTAATTATGTAACATTAATACTCTATCATTTATATATACAGCTATTTGTGTTTACTTTACCTTATTATATTTAGAAATATTTTTATATATTTTATTTAAGTACATCATCTTGTTCATGTTATACATGTAATTATGACTGTATGATGCAGTGATACTGTCTGTTGTTTTAATAGATACACAACCACTTCAGTCTAATGGTATTAACATTTAAAGCATTTATGATTATTGGGTATATTTTGTTTCATTATTTTCTAGGTGTTTACCAAACTTGTGTATCCTGATGGAGCCTCACAACCATCTCCTAGATGTGCTCATGCAGCTGTTTGTCTAGATTATAATACCAACAACCCACAGCTGTTAGTAATTGGTGGTGATGATGGCAACAAGAATTTAAGTGATGTTTGGTGTCTCGATATACAAGCACAAAGTTGGCAACAGGTATATTTTATGATTATAGTTCAGTTGAAATAATTCAAACAATTATGTAATAATATATTTAAAGCCAACAGTTAAATTTAATTATTTGAATAATATAAATGAGGTAAACAAGTTACAGTCTTCCAAGTATATAATAATTGGGACCTTATACATTACATATTAAATTATAAGTATTCTTTTATTTAGACATTATGCTAGTTACTTAAAATTAAGTGAAGTATTATAATCAGTCAAATACATGATACAATTATTGACTTGTGATAATTATCAACCACTGCAGCATTTTGCATTTTTAATTTACTACATTACTACATTAAATATGTTTACTAGAATTAATCAATAGATGAAATGTTTTAATCAATTTACATTTATGACATATGTTATGCATCAAACTGAGGTAGTCAAATACTTAAAAAGCATGATGTGAGAAGGATTCATATTTTACACCATCATGATATAATCTTCAGTCAGATTTCAAATATATATAATATATATAAATTTGTTTATTATGCACTTGTTTGCTCATCAATTTAATAAATATTACGTGCTGCAAACCATAAAAAACATAATTGAAATAGTTGAGTCCTTCTACATGTATATTAATCTTTCCTCATGACACCTTGAAGTATTCATACACTCCGTTATTGTCAAGATAGCTTCAGAATCTGGCCATTTTAAAGAAGGTAACTATTCTGTTATATTAAATCGTTTACAATTAGAAGAATCTGGCTTTTATTGGTGCCGTGGTTACTTCAGCTATGGAGAAGCGTTCAGGGAAGTACATTAGATAAATTAATAGATGTGGAATATGTTACCGTAAATAACAATAATCTTTTTCTATCTTTTTCTGGTACGAACATTTCAAACCTTTACCAATTGTATTGTTGCTCTCATTATACCACATTATTGCAAGGAAATTAGTGAGGTTTTGTTCTATCATTATTCATAATAATTTATTGACGTATAATATAATATAAAATAAAAATAGCTAAATCTCCACAATGATCTAATATCATCTAGCTGACATTATTCACGGACAAAACAAGGAACCTTATGGAAAAAGGAAATTTTAAATCTGTTATAGTTGGAGCCTATGAGGTACTAAAGAGTGCAAGAGACAACTAGGGACTCATTGCTAATATATTTGCACTAAATACATGACACACTAAACATTAATGCTGGATAGTTCCAAGGGCGTAGGAGCCGGTCCGGCCGGTCCGGCCGGTCCGGCTTTGGCCGGACCACTTTTTCTCTTAACCTAGTTACAGGTAAGGATCGTCGCATACAAAAGTAATGACTTTTTCTGAACCGCGCGGGTAATAATCGTTGCACTCACAACCACTACGGTAGACGCGGAGTGGTAACAGTTCACTGTACTGTCATGGCTTCCCCAGCTTCCACGGAGCAGAAACCGCACCAGCCAGCAGCAACTTTTACTTTTCCAAAGAGAAACTTTGGAAAGAAACAGGATGTGAAGAGGAGTTTTCAGCAAAGCTGGTTTGTGAGGTGGTCTTGGCTACACTACTCAGAAACGGATGATTCTGCATTTTGTTTTATTTGTATCAAAGCTGATAAAGCTGGTAAGCTGAGATCTGGTACAAAAGACCAAGCTTTTATAAGGAGAGGATTCACCAATTGGAAGGATGGTCCAGAATCATTTCGTAGGCATGAAGAAAGTAAGTGTCACAAAGAAGCTCACTGAAATGATAGTTACAATTCCTAAAACAGTTGGAAATATTGGTGGCATGCTATCTAATATTCATAGTCAAACACAACAGGAGAACAGAAGAGTTTTACTTAAAATATTGGAAATGGTACGGTATTTGGGAAGACAAGGAATTGCTTTTCGTGGGCGTGATGAATTAGAAAGTAATTTATTCAATTGTTTAAGCTTCTAGGAAAAGATGATCCTAAGCTTAATGTGTGGTTTCAACATAAAGGTGATCGATATTTAAGTCCAACCATACAAAATGAAATGCTGCAATTAATGTCAGTTACCATTCAGCGAGAAATCTCAAGTGACATTCATGCTGCCTCTCATTTTACGATTATGGCTGATGAGTGTACTGATAGTGCAAATAATGAACAACTCGTGATTTGTTTTCGGTGGGTGGACCATAAACTTGAAGTTCATGAAGATTTTGTTGGACTCTATAGTATTCCTGATATATCAGCAAGCACCATTTTTTCCGTCATTAATGATTGCTTGAAGAGGATTAACTTGCAGTGGAACAGATGTCGAGGTCAGTGTTATGATGGAGCTGCTAATATGTCAGGAGTCAGGAATGGAGTTGCTACAAGAGTTTTAAGTGTTGAACCCAAAGCACTATATACCCATTGCTATGGGCATTCACTTAGTTTATCAATGTGTGATACAATGAAAAATTCCAAGATTGCTAGAGATGCTTTGGATACAACATTTGAAATCAGTAAGCTGATCAAATTTTCCCCTAAGTGAGAAGGCATTTTCAAACAGTTAAAACATGACCTGGCTCCTGATTGTCCTGGTATTCGTGTGTTTTGTCCTACACGTTGGACAGTGAGGGCACAAAGTTTACAGAGTGTGTTACTGAATTACTCTGTTTTACAGGAGCTCTGGATCAGTTCGCTAGAGAGTAGTTTGGAATCTGAAATGAGAGCCAGAATCATAGGAGTAAAGGCACAGATGGAATCTTTTCAATATTATTTTGGTGTATGTGTTGGAGAACTTGTTCTCAATCATGCAGATAATCTATCAAAATCGCTTAAGAGCAAAACAATATCGGCAGCTGAGGGACAAAAATTGGCAGAAATGACTATAAAAGTGTTTTCCAAGATTCGAAGTATTGAGCAATTCGAACTTTTCTGGGCCACCATCACAAAAAAAGCTTCTACATTGGATATTGACGAACCTAGCTTGCCCCGAAACAGGAAAAGACCTAAACGATATGATTCAGAGAGTGAACAATATTGCCCTATTACTGTACAAGAGCTTTTTCGTAAGCATTACTTTGAAATTTTGGACCACGCCATTAACAGCATTAAGTCAAGATTTGATCAGCCTGGGTACGCATCGTACAAGACAGTTGAAAGTTTATTGATAAAGTGTGTAAGTATTGATGATGACTTCACAGAGGAATTTGAGTTTGTTACATCATTTTATAGTGGAGACATTAATGCTTCTAGTCTTAAAATCCAATTGGAGACACTGGCAGCTCAAATTACTATGGAAGAGGCGAACTTAATGGGAGTGATAAATTACATGAAAAAACTAACTTCCTCGCAACGTGAACTATATTCTGAAGTCGTAACTCTCCTGAAGATAGTTTTGGTGAATCCATCCACCAATTCTACAAGTGAACGGTCTTTCTCTGCCATGCGAAGAATAAAAACATATTTGAGATCCTCTATGTCACAAAGTCGCCTCAATGTAATGATGATTCTACATGTACACAAAGACAGGACAGACAAAATATGTTTACCAGATGTGGCAAAGGCTTTTATTAACAGTGATCACAGGCAATCAATTTTTTGAGTGTTTGATTAGTTTTGGAATAATTATTTGATATTTTCCCCCTATAATAAGTAGCTATACCTTGTTAGTGACTATACAATAATTATTTTAATCAATTAATAAACAATAGTCAACACCTTTAATTAAGTTCACACCCACTTCCTGGTCACACCCACTTCCTGGCCGGACCACTTCAAATTGGCCTGCTACGCCCCTGAGTTCACACATACTAACACTAGTTGTATAGCTCAGACCACCAGATTTTCAACCTAGGCACAGTTTCAAAGAACATAAGGTGTTTACAGATTTTCCCATATCTATAGGTGATCACTAATTACAATAAACTTCAATTAAGATGATTTAAATATTTAGAACATTTTAATTATTAACCGATTACACGCGAATGACGCAAATATGCGTCAATTAAGAAAAATCGATAACCGCGGAGGACGCAGAAATGCGTCAAAAATGCGTCTTCGCGTCCATTTCGCCCTACAGCTTTGTGGAGTCAAGGAAGCCACCAATCACAATTGCAGACGATTCTATATTGTTGTAAGTATATTTTAGGCTTATAAAATACATAGACTGCCATAAGAAAATGTTGAGTAAATTTTGTCACAACAATAAGACTTCTTTCTGATAAAGTATAAATTGAAAATATATTTCATAAAATAATAAAGGTAACAGAATAATTTTTTAGAACCCAATATTACTTTAGCTATAACTGCTCATGATAAAACAAGTAGAAAGCTATCTTGGCAAGTGGAACACTGGCACTTCAGCATCCTAGTGATGAAGACGTTATTCTTGACCTGGCACAGCATGGCAGTGACAAGGATGGCAGTGACCAGAATGGCAGTAACTCTGATGGTAGTGACGAGGAGTTTGATGACAGCAAGAATGACTTCAGTACTGATGGGTGTAGTGACTGCAGCAGTCACTAGATGGTCAAGGACTCTGACGAGAGAACGGAATTGATGATTCTGAAAGGTAGCGATTTCTACAGGAATTTTAACCACATTCTTTATAACAATAAGTAAAAATAAATATTGTTATACAACAGGTGAGACTGCAGGGAGCCCTCTGACATATACTTCTAGTATGCTATGACCAGTTGCACTTGATAGTAAGATCACTAACTATTCTGCCAACAATGCAGCCTACCAGCACATCAAAAGTAAAGACACCTTGGAGTACCAAACTAAATACACTAAAATATTCTATCATTTATTTGTGATGTACCTGTTTTCATGCACAAAAGCCATAAAAAGCTTCTCTGTTCACAAAATTTATAACAGATTGCTCAGTTCAAAATAAAACACACCCTAAATAAATATCAACAAATTCTTCCTGAATGTAAGACAGATGCGTGCAAAAACACTTTCTCTTACCTCTATGATCAAGTAGCAAACTGCTTCAGCCATGAAACTATACTTCCAACCTTACTAGTGTGCTTACTAAGAGCCTCAGTGTGATACCATAAATGTTTTTGCCAAACGGTGCGAGTACTTTGTTATTTTTAAGTCGGGAACAGCTCCTTAGCGTCGAATTTATGCTTTCCCAATAGCCTAGAGCGTACTCTATCATTCGATAATACTGTCCCCGAGGCAATCTTCAAACGTTCGCCTTCTTTCTCTCGCTTAGTGTCACCCTCCCACCAAGCAATCAATCCTCTGTGTCTCGCGTGCGCCCGTGACCGCATTACGTAAGGCGCAATTAAAATTTTTATTCGCGCGTAATTGGTTAATACATCCCAGGATACGTAGATGCATCATATTAAAACTAAAGCAACAGCTTATAGAATAATGATATTTTCAGTTTTAATCAAGAAATGTTCAGACCAGATAGTTTTAATATTTAGATTTATAATAATTGTGGTAATTATTAGAACATGTGAAATAACAAAATAAGTGAAGCCATTGCCTACAGTCCCGCAGTTCTTATCAAAAAACTCATTTCATTGGTTAATCAAATCATGTGACCAATTATAGCGCCGCGCGTGACCAATTATAGCGCCGCGCGAGGGCTAGGGCTAGGGCTAGGGGACCAATCAGAAGAATTCTTTGATAAGAACTGCGGGATGGCTCGCCATTGCAGCTATTGCGATAAACTTTTTCTATTTTAGATTTTATTAAAACAAAATGTACTTTAATTACAAATTTTAGATTTATACAGTAAAAGAAAACACAAGTTAACAAATGACATGTATGAGATAATAGTAATGTAAATACTCTCACATCTACTAAAAATTATCTGGTTACCTTTAGAAAAAACGTCACTAATTATCAGCAATACATGTTAAAGTACATGTGCAGAGTTATATTTTGTATCAACGAATAAACCATTATAAGAGGTAAGAAAATAGCAAATTTTCTCATTCTAACAGCCATAATAATTTGTTAATTAAAACTTAACACAACATTTCGACTTCATGCCAAAGTCCTCTTCATTAATCAATTATAACTATTTCAGCTTAGACTGACTGAATCATTGAATGAGGAATGAAATTTGTTGACCAATTGAATACAAACAAGAACATTATTGTGTGGTATTCTCATGCAAAAAGAGATACAAAAAGACCATTAGCCGTCACAGATAATTATATTAAAGTGAAAATGTATTTTGTAAATAAATTATTGATCTCAATATTTATGCAAAAAATAATTTGAATTGTATTTAATTATATTCTAGAAATCATAATGATAAAAATTGCAAGACTTCAGTAAAATTTTTTTTTAACGATCTTTTGAGAAGAAAAAACATTAAGACTATTTGACATCTCAGATAATTATTGAAATTGAATTTTTTTTTTGTAATTATATTATTGATCGAAATACTCAAGCAATACATGTTTCAAGTGTATTTGATTATTCTGGAAATCATAATGTTAAAATTTGCATGTCATGATTATTGTACAATATTTTGTACTTTAGATTACCATCATGTCACAGTCTAGAGAATGTCACTATGCTGCTGCTTTTGTCATTTCTTCTGAGCTCACAGAAATAGTAATATTTGGAGGGCGTGATCAACTCAGTCACATGCTCTCAGATACTACAATATTAAGATTAAGTAAGTTTTACAAAAATAAAACATTTATTCAATTTAATTATTAATATGTATTATACGAGAGATATTTGGTTATTTTGATAGTTTTATTCATCAAATTATGTAATATAGTAAATAAAATGTTCTAATACCATAGCCTAGTCATTTTCAATACAAAAAAGTGTGGCATTATTTTTAAAATGTTAGTGCACTAACCATATCCAACTATAACATAGGTTATTAACATAGTCCCCCCCCCCCCCCCCCCCCCCCCCCCCCAGCAGTTTCTCTCATTATTTTAGTTCACTAAACACGTCCAACTATAAAATATGCTAGTCCCCAGCAGTTTCTCTCATTATTTTAGTTCACTAAACACGTCCAACTATAAAATATGCTAGTTAACTGATTCTGGACAAGTTCCCCTCATTCTATATGATCAGGTGAAGATGCCGAACCATAAAATATGCTAATTAAGTGATTCTGGACAAGTTCCCCTCCTTCAATATGATGAGGAGAAGATGTCGAACCGTAAAATATGCTAATTAAGAGATCTGGACAAATTCCACTCTTTCGATATGATCAGTTGAAGATGTCGAACCATAAAATATACTAATTAAGCGATTCTGGACAGGTTCCCCTCCTTCGATATGATCAGGTGAAGATGCTGAACCATACAATATGCTAAGTAAGTGATTCTGGACAGGTACCCCTCCTTAGATATGATCAGGCAAAGATGTCGAACTGTAAAATGTGCTAATTACGTGATTCTGGACAGGTTCCTCACCTTAGATACGATCAGGAGATGATGCTGAACTGAAAATTATGCTAATTAAGCAGTTCTAGATAAGTTCTCCTCCTTCGATATGATCAGGTGAAAATGCCAAACTGTAAAATATGGTAATTAAGTGATTCAGGACAGGTTCCTCTCCTTCAATATGATCAGGTGAAGATGCCGAACCATAAAAATATGCTAATTAAGTGATTCTGATCAAGTTCCCCTCCTTCGATATGATCAGGTGAAGATGTTGAACCGTAAAATATTCTAATTAAGCAATTCTAGACAAGTTTTCCTCCTTCGTAACCAATTCGTTGGAGATAAAGAGATACTTCTTTGAACACTTTTACTGCAAAGCTAGCTCATAGCGTGACTTTAACAATAGTTAACTTAGTAGCTACTTATTTCTAAATGTTTCGTGCACATATATGTATCATATTGAAGGATAACAATGCTCTTTCAATTGGTAGTATTGGTTTAAATTTTATTAAGGCTATGATATGATAAATATTATAACATAAAACAATTAGAACTTTTTAATTAAACAATTTAATTAGTGGAAGAGATAATATCATCTCACGAGTTACTGAAATAATGAAAAACTTTAATCTTCAGTGAACCTACTGATATTTTTGTTGTTTTTTTGGTTGTGTACTTAGCTTGCTATAAGAGAAATAATAAGCCTACCAATTTTAGCTGTTTGGAAAAACAAACGTTTAAAGGTTCAATATAAGTTTTAGTGACTATTGATTATTAACAATCAAATTTCCATGGGTAAGAATAACTGAATCAAAGGATTCTGTTTATCAAGTAGCCTTTCCAAAATATGCTAATTTACATCGCTATTGGAAAATGAATTTTCTAGTATGAACTACTGTAAAATAACTAGCATACTTGTACATGGACGTGTTACGTATAAACTTTGCCCAGATGTGAAAGAATGGATACAGATTATGATAAGTTATGAAAAGAAAAAGAATATATTATATTATTATATTTTCTCATTAGACGTATTCTCTCTTTCAAATGTTAACAATACAGAAAAAAAATGTTTGGGATTTGAACCCAGGCCACTTGCCTGTATTCATACTTTCTATGTTCTAATCAAATCTTCCTTTACTGTCTGGATCTAAGATCTATGTTTGGCAGTCAAAATGCTTACTCAAAACTATGTCATTTCTAGTTATGGTGATTAAAGATATTATTTTCCCCGACAAGTCTATTTTAAGCATTTTCCTTTGGCTATACTTGTAGATTTCTTGTGGCAGTCTGACTAATTTCTCTAGCATTTTACATATACTTTACAAGTTTAGTAGCTTACAGGTGTAGGGATCTCTAGTGACTGTTTCACTAAACTCTCTAGGATCCATTTGTAGCTATAATTGACATGTCTACCACACCGTGCTATAATGTGAAATAGTCATTTTATTAAATTAATTAGTAGTACAAACTGTATTTATAGTATTTATTTGTATATAATTTGTTTGAATTTATAGAAAAAGTACAATTTTCAGCAACTT
>WLWD01002568.1_pt1 | contig 39631 bp, 25 predicted proteins | sample 6712731 | NCBI WGS metagenome assembly WLWD01 (sample SAMN12718690, study PRJNA576275) | sponge metagenome | isolation source: marine sponge | host: Mycale hentscheli | place: New Zealand: South Island, Marlborough, Capsize Point | collected 2014-11-01
GCAGGGGTTTCATTTAGGGGGGGGGGGCGAAAGGGGGCATTTGCCCCCCCCCTTGGGTTCTAAATGCCCCCCCTTGGATTCTAAGTGCCCCCCACCCTTTTGAAAGAACCGATATTTATTAAGAGAAAAATGTAAACCAAATTAATAATAAACAATATTCACACAGCAATTCGTCTAGGTTTTTTGTTCCATACTGTAATAATGTTATTTAATTGTGTAGATGAGAGCGTCTCGGGTGTCTCCATGGCTATTTTCATCAAATAGGATAATTGTGATTGCCCAATTCGATTTCGAATTCGTGTTTTAATTAGTTTCATTTTGGAGAAGCTCCTTTCCACTGAAGCAGTGCTGACAGGGATAGATAGACATATGTTTGCCAGGGTGCTAATGTTTGGAAAATTTTCACTAAGCATATCACTTGTGGTGAGCTCTTTCAACTGCAAGTGCAGGTTACCTTTCGGCTTCTTCGGTAAGTAGCTTCGAAATGTTTTCCACTCCTCTCGGGTTTCGCGGGAAATAAGAGCTTCTTTGGTGTATTCATCTCCACCAGCAGTCTTAGCAGGCAGCTCTGCACCATAGTGAGCTAATAGTACATCTATTAAGTCCTCACCATATGTATGGAAGTCAGAAGAGTCAGCAGCTGGCACTTTCTTCGGATCAAAGATGCCAAATGAGAGACAATATCTTGTGAAATAAATCTGCTGGATATGTTTGCCTTCAGCATCCTGATAAACGGTTCAGCCACTTGTCCTTGGAATGTAGCAATGCTTTCCGTGGTTAACGTGATGTCAGTGACTTCTTCGATCTCATTCTTTGCATCCATCAGTTCTAATACCCAGTTAGCAGCAGGTAACATGGCATCATCAAGTGTATTGAGAGTGGCATCAACAAGAGGGGTGATAGCTGTCAAGTCTATTCTCTCCGTCTGGAGAGCTCTGCTCAACTTCGCCACTTGTGGCAGAACATAATCAAGGAGGTATATGGCCACTAAAGTTGAGGGCCTACATAAGGCTTTACTGATACCTAGAGCTTCAGGTGCATGTGTCTGCTCATAGATATTGTTTAGAGCAGTCACAATTGTACTGTAGCTAGCTTTGACTGCCTTCACACAGCGTTCATGGGACAGCCAGCGAGTATCTGATGGTTTCACAACTTTCAGCTCAGGTAAGTCAAGCACCTGCTGTACTGCTTTGAGACTCTCAGCTCGCTTAGGAGAATAGTGGAAAAATTTCCAGATGGTGGTGAGTGTGATGTACACATGTTTTATCCCACTGGTAGCATTAGCTGCTTGAACGCATGCTAGCTGTAGCAAATGGCAATGGCAGTGTACGAAAAGTGCATGAGGTGAAATTTTCTTCAGGAGCCTCTGCACACCATTGTGTTTCCCAGAGAAAGTAGCTGCTCCATCGAATCCCATACCCACCAGCTTGCTAATCTGTATGTTTTTATCTTTCATGAATTCAACAAGGGCAGAATAAATAGTCTTTGCATCAGTAGCTTTCAATGGAACTATATCCAAGAAGTGCTCAACAGGTTGACCGTCCATGTTCACCCAGCGGAAGAAATTGAAAGCTCTTCTGTGGTCGTCACATCAGTGCACTCATCTGCCATTATGCTGAAATGGGAAGCTTGGCGAAGCCGTTTCAGTAAACATTCTTCAGCCCATAAGCCAACTGCCTCAACAAATTCAACAACAGCAACTTTAGATGTGTAGGTTGCATTTAATCTACATAGCTCTTTCAAGGAACCCCTTTAAATCTTCTGCACCACAACTTACGATTAGATCAATAAGTTCATCAAAATTTGTTGTGTGGGGAATGTGGCGACGAGCTAGAAAATGGGTGCAACGAATTAGAGCTTTAATGGCCATTCTGTTCTTCAACTTTTCCTCATCATTAATTTGTTGGAGTTGCTGAATGACTGACCCTTCTTGTAGTGCTGTAGCTGCAGCCATCTCTGCTTCCCATGATAGGAGGTGAATATCACTCTTTGCATGAATTTTCATCTTCTCTATTGCCTTCTTCCAGTTCGTGAAAGGTTTTGAGATCCATGTTCCTCCTGTTCTTTGAAGAGAAATTCCTCTCTTCCTGCAAACCTTACAAAAAGCTCCTTGGAAATTTTTATCAAACATCAGCCAATTGAAGCTCTCTCCCCATTTTTTGTTGTATTTTCGACTGCTTGCAGTGATTTTCTTGCTTTTCTCATGTGTAGTTAATCTTTCCTTTGCATGCTTCTCATGGACAATTAATCTTTTCTTGGCAGGACTTGGCTCCAAAAACTCAGTATCAGATTGATTGCTTTCAATTTTATCTTCTGTGTCACTGCTACTTGAGTGGCCAGGTGACTTTGAAGAGCTTGCACCACAGAAGAAAGAGCGAATATCCATTTGAGACTATCCTAAGCTGTCAGGGACTACGAGTGCTTAGAGTTCTGGTTCTGGAAGTTGTAGAATCTGTATAGATCAAAACTCAACAACTGCTACGGTGAGCTGAGGGCTGGCCTTTTTATAGCCAGCCAGCAACCGTAAGTGTGAATCAACGTGTGATAAACCTAAGGGTAGGTGAGAGTCAGAGTTGAATAGTGTGTGAAAAGCATCTAAATAGTGAATGTCACAGTTGACTGAAAATTGCTAGACGGTGGAGGTGAAAATGAGTAGCTGAATTAACTTGTCAGGATCTGACATATGCAGACCTCATTAGATAAGATTATGTTTTTTTAATGTAGGACATAGGCCTTCCAATAATTCTATTTCACTCCCATGGTGACCAGTGCCGCCCGCCCCCCCTTACATTTTCAAAACTCTATTTTGCCCCCCCCTTGCAAGAATGTCTGGATGAAACACTGATGGGTCCTCAGTACATATCACTGGTACATGGCAACACCTTCATGGGTCCTCATTACATATCATTGGTACATGGCAACACCTTCATGGGTCCTCAGTACATATCACTGGTACATGGCAACACCTTCATGGGTCCTCAGTACATATCACTGGTATCCCCACTCTAGCCTTGCTGTGCTGCCAGCAATATGGCCGTATCCCCCAACAATGTCAGTCAGGTGTGGTGGTATTCATACAGATGGGGGGAGGGGGGTCCTAGGATTTCCCCTCCTCCACTCCAAACCACCTGCTTGGAATCATGGAATCTCCTCCCCCCACATAATTTGGAAGTTAGTATAGTATGTGCATTAGCTAAAGTTGAATCCTATGAGCAGTATAAAATCATACTATCCATCTTCATCACACCTGTCAGGTTGCAAGGAGGAGGAGGAGGAGGAGGAGGAGGAGGAGGAGGAGGATCGATCCTCTCACATTCTCTTGTCACTATATATTCCAACAAGCACTGATCAGTGTGGAGTATACACTCACACATAGGCATGTGCATCAAAGTAGTGTGGGTTTAAAATGGGTGTGGCTAAGTACACACAGTGTCCTCCCACCCCTAGAGAAAATAATCCTGTATCCCTCTACATCAAGCAAAACTAACTGAGAGCCAGATGAGCAGCCAGAGCAGTCCTGTTGAGGGTGATGGACCAGATGTGGACGGAGTGAGCGTGCTTCACACCTTTAACAGCATTCAGGTCATTCTTCACCTCCTCGTAGTCAAGGTGCTTGGGGGTGCCTGCAAGCACAGGTGGCGAAAGGTCAATTATAGATTTCAGCGAGCAAATGTCATACACACAGCAAAAATATAATAGCAATCATCATCTCTATAAATCTATATTCATAGATATACCACAGTGGATTAGTTACAGAGAATGTTTATAGCATTGATCTCACCCTCACCCTACCTATTACACACGACACACACACGCACAAACTCTCACTCAACAAACAAACACACACATGTACACACCTTCCATGACTACTCGCAAAGCATCCTTTAGGACGTTCAGTGTAGATATGAGGACTAGGATGCAGAAGAGGAAAGTGCAGATGGGATCCACCAGAACCCAGCCCTGGAACACACGCACACACACACATGCTAACTTCACCTCGCCTAAGAATTTCTCATTTACAATAATGATATGAGAGAACCAACAACAACCAAATAATAGCAAACTTTCTTGTTCTAACAGCCAATATTATGTTAATTATTTCAGCCGAGAATGACTGAATCAACAACCTATAACCCACTAGAATGTCTGCACCCATAGAACAACTCCCTTAATGAGGGAAACAACAACCAAAAACAAACAACAACCAAAAACAAACAACAACCAAAACCAAACAACAACCAAAAACAAACAACACTATGGGATGAGTACAATTAGACGAGAACAAACTGATAGAACTGAACTATGAGGTGTGTATGATGATGGAGTCGGTAACACACTATCATCTCTGACAATATGACCCAGTATGTAGACAATGAACTGAGTGGCTGGCTCAATACACCATAACCACATATGAAAAAGAATAAAACAACTGATTACATAAACCAAGGGAGGCCATTGCCCAACCACCTGGCCCACAACCACCCACCCACTGCTGTGCTGGACCACAACCACCCACCCACTGCTGTGCTGGACCACCAGCTTCACATTCTCATCCAGAACAGCTAATGTAGAACAGTGCTGCTTCTCATGTTGCCATGGTGTTGCCACGTGTTGCTATGACGTTGACATTAAAGCGAATTCCACACGGAGTCAACATAACACAATATGCTCAACTCTAACTAGAGCCCACTCACAGTGAAATATATGACGTATCCAGCGATGACCACTCCAATGCTCTGTATCAGGTCTCCAATCACGTGGATGAACGCAGCCTGCACATTGATGTTGACACCCTTCACTTTCTTCTTGCCCTGCCGATTGCCACGCCCCTCTCCAGCCTCCCGACGTTGGGTCTCCTCAGAATTTCTATTCCGCTTCCTTTTGAACAGGTTGATGCCGTGGCTGTGTCCATGGCCACTGTGACCATGGCTATGCTGATGTAACACCATACACATGCTGGAACACAAGAGTAACACAGTGTAACATTGAGTAACACCAGGAGGTATTTCATAACCTTCCTCAATATAACACTCGGTAAATCTCAAACAATTTCCACCCAGCACTGTGCAGCACCTGAACACAGAAATCCCCTACTATGAGCCCTTTGAAAGCAAAGTGAACTCAACTAACAACACATTCCATCTATCAACTTTGCAGTTTATGAATGCCAGACATTAGTTATCCTTCTAGACGAGCAGTCATCAATAAAAAACTCAAAACATGAAAAAGATTCCAGTGTTGTTATTCTGGTGAAACTTATTAATAATCGTACTAGTTTCAGGGATCAAAATAGCGGTCGACCATCGCCCAAAATCCGGGCATTTCTCAGTAATGGCCGATCGTTTCTGCACTGGGCCGGCCCTTACGTCTGGCAGCAACTGTTTGAGAGCTCTTTCACTACTACGAAAAAGTACAGAGCAAACCGCGCACTGAGAATAAAATTAATTAAAAAATTAATGAAACGACCCTTACCTTATACCTAACGCATGCGCAGTAATTACTAGAGGCGCGCCCAAAATGAAGAGAACAGCTGCATCCCGCGGAGCTAGCTCCACGGCTCCAACTAAGAAGGAAAGGCGTCAATTGTCGATAGCCACGTTCGAAAAATGGCAGAGGGAGTTTAAGCGTGAACATGACACTCTTTCTTGGCTTCGCTGCAATAAGGACAGAGAAAGCCGTGGCCTGGTCGACTGTTTGTGGTGTGAAGTTTGTCGTAAGTATGAGAAAAGAATATGCAGCTCCAAGAAGTTTTCTAAGGTATGTTTATGAGTGTTACTTTTGTATCGGATAGTTAGGGCAATAGATAATTATTCAGCTCTTTCTTCTTAAAAAAAGTAAAGTACAGATACAACCTGCCATTCTACATTTCATTGGGTCTGACATTTGAAATGTTGGTCTGACAAAACGGCCTCACAATTCTGAATTTTATTTTGATCCCCGAGTTTCATGAATACACACATGCTAGATGACCCAACAGTATAACATATCTCCGAACTTTCATCAGTTAACACCTGCTCATTCATTCCTTGTTCCCCTACACCATTCATGTGCAAGTCAGCGTTAATGACATTGTTAAGCCACTTGAGAATCAATACCGCTGCGAGCGGAGTGGGAGGGGCATGGCCTGAATGACCGCAGCCGGCAATTGGTCTCCCTCTTTCCTCACTATTGCCGGACATGATATCATCAACAAAAAGAGTGAATGCTTATAGTATTTCAAGTGAGTGAGGATATATTAGTGCACGTGCAAGCACAAGTGTTGGGACGTATACAACCATAAGATTATAGCTTGTACTTACAAGACGTTGACGAACACGCCCACACAAGCCGTGATGAGCATGACCTCTGGGTCCACTTTGAAGTTTCGATGTATGACACGCAGGACTGCCTCGTACACAAGGATGCCGGTCAATATCCAAATAATGAGCACTGACACGATAGCTCCGATCACCTCTGAGGGAGAGAGGGAGTAAATATGAAATCTAATACAACGGAAGTAATACTCGAACACTCAAAATCTAATAGTAGCACGTGCAGACACGAACAATTGCTAGACCACGCCCCTTCACTAGCGTTAATAATACAGTTGTTATGGTATACAGTTATCTGAACATTTCAGTTATTCTAACACCTCTCAGCCCCAACGTGTTCAAATAACCAACATTTTACTATGTTTCAATCTATTGTAATTACAGAGGAGGTGTGGTCGAGGAGGCGTGGTTGGATGCTCAGGACTGGCAGAGATGACTGAATCAACGCTGGCTTGTTTAGTTAGTCAGTTAGTTTGTTTGTTTGTTTGTTTGTTGTTTTCTTTCCTTCTCAGTATATTCATCATGCAATATAAATCAGCTAAAATACAACTACTTGATCTCTCTTAGTTAACTGCAAAGCAAATGATTTCAGTGGAGCAATTACTAAATTTACAGTTGTAACTTCTGTCTGAGCAGTTTGTGCCGCCGCATTCAGTCATCAACAGCAGAATTAACGAGATCGGCAAGAACACTGCTCAGTATTGTTACACAGTCCCTAATTTTAGCACCTCAAATAAAATGTAATTTCCTCTGCCACTCTCTACTTACAGACTAAACTATAGACGCAACCACAAAACTATTTCGATCACTTGATACTGTATGTATCTCATTTTCGTGTATATCAATCAATGAATGACTGAATTTAATACTCTGAAAATTAGTATATAGACTTATCACAAAAACCTGAAATAACAGTGGGTGTGGTCATGGGTGTGGTCACAGAATAATGCAGTGCTAATGACTCACCTGCTCTGTGCCAACCAAAGGACATGCCACTGGACGGTGGTCTCCTGGCAACCCAAATGGCAAAGAGGGAAATGAGGAAGCTGGCAAAGTCAGAGAGCATATGAGCTGCATCTGTCATGATGGCAAGGCTGTGGGAATAGTAGCCACCTGACACACACACACACACATACACACATACACACACACACATACACGAACGACATATAGAAGGATGACATAATCTCGGGCTATAAATTTTTTACCCGGCAGCTGAGCGGCAGTTTTTGATAAGCATAATTGGCGGGCATTTGGCACATTGCACTCCATTATGGCTCATAGTAATTGTCCTTTGTGCAACATCTTGCACGCTCTTTTTTTTTTTCCTCCAACTAAATTTTTTTTTTCCTGTCTCATTTTTCTTCCTTTGAGAAGAAAAAAAAATCTAAAATGTCTTGGGTAGGGTTTGAACCCATGACTTCCTGATCTGCAGTGTGGTGTGCTTCCCACTAAACACATTGGTACCTGGAAGGCCTTATCAGTGGTTGTCAATTTAATTTCTATTATTATAAACACGCATTACTTGGAACTAAGTGTATATTATTATTATAGTTATATAACTATATATATAACTATAATATAATATATAATTATAATATTATATAACTGGCCCACTACAGTGAAATTGGCCCACTTGTATAAGCAAATTTGAGCCAAATTCTCTCATCATCAATAACCCTGTTGCAATCACCTGGAAGTACATGATCTAATTATACAAAACGCTGACTGTCTAGTGAAAACAACAAATGAGCACGTGTAAACAACACGACAACAACAAACAACCACAACAAACATGCTGGCTGACCGACTTGTACTGCAATATGCACGTCTCTGACTGGCTATTTTAACTAGATAGGCAAAAAAAAATTAAAGAGACCGGCAAAGAAAAAGAAAAGAAAAAAGAATGCAATGTGTCTAAAATCAGTTTACAATAATAATCAAGGTCTCTTAAGGTAGGGGCACCCTCGGATCACCCTCTCCCGCAGAATTTTTGGAAGTTAATAATTACATTAGCTAAAGTTGAATTCTATGAGTGTAAGATTATAACATCATGTGACCAAACACTGATCAGTGTGGAGTATACACTCTCATATAGGCATGTGCATCAAAGTAGTGTGGGTTTAAAAATGGGCGTGGCTGGCGTCTCCCACCTCGAGCTATAATAATAATAATAGTAGTAGTAATACACATCCTACTAGCCTCTGCTGCCTTGCTCACCTATGACCTCCCCGATCATGAACAGAACAGCGATGATGGCAGCCAGCACCAGCTTGATGACAGCCTTCCTGGTGGTGTTATCCACCACCTTCACATGGCAACCACACCTTACCGACTCTTCTAGAGGACTGCCACTCCGCACGTGATACATACGATCATCCGTTGGACTCCTACATATCTACACACACACACACACACATGAGGAATTGAAATCACCTGTCCATGGATCAATGTCCCAACTTGATTGGCGGAAGCATGCTTGATCTGTAAGAAGCCTTGCTCTCTAATGAGCTTCTCTTCATACTACATGCTCCTAGCAGTGATGCAGTAGTGCAACCTGAGGCTACCTGCCCCAGCATCACCCCACCAGCACACACACACAAACACAGCCACTCCTCAGTCACAATCCCTCTCTGCGTAATTAGAACAGGTTGTAGCTATACATGTACATCATTCCTCATGTCTACAAAGATCTGGCTACAAGACTCCTAGCTAGCCAAGATGAGCTACCTTTCTTCCTCTCAGACAATGCATGGGATGGAATCACTGGTCATGCACTTTCTTAAACTCAAAACTCACAGTGTCATAAAGCCCATGAAGAAATGAACTACCAGAATGAAACCAATGAAATACAAACACACACCTAACTTTACCACCTAATACATTAACACTCACTACTTTAAAGAACATAAATCAGAAAGACCTCGTCTTATTCGTGCAAGTGATCCTGCATCAGGTAAAGTGAGGAATCAGTTCATCTACAGATAAGTGGAGAAGTGTAGAGATAAAATTGCCCAAATTTTACGCTTCCGAGTTGTGTCTCTGTGCTAACCACAAAAGGCAGCAACTAAGTGACCAACAGGACCAGACCGGACCAAACCAACAAGACCAGACCAGACCAACAGGACCAGACCGGACCAAACCAACAGGACCAGACCAGACCAGACCAACAGGACCAAACCAACAGGACCAGACCAGACCAACAGGACCAGACCGGACTATACCAAACCAACAGGACCAGACCAGACCAGATCGGACCAAACCAACAGGACCAGACCAGACCAACAGGACCAGACCAGTATCAGTTTGTGGTTACTTCCCTCTTAGAAAAGCCACTCAATTTAGGTTAAAGTTGAAGAGAGATTCTGCAATGTACTATAGTCTAACTTTGTCGCAGGGCAATAAGTAGTGGGTTGCTCATAGCATTAAAACAACAACAAAAAAACAAACACCTTGTTTGAGTATTGCTGAACTATCTGAGCAGCATCATTGACCAACTACATACAAATAGTAGCCTTCCATCATTGACCAGCTACAAATAACTGCCTTCCATCATTGACCAGCTGCAATTAGCAGCCTTCCACCATTTTTCAATCTTTTGCCTGCACTAGAAATAACTCCCTGGCTCTTCAAAATGAGCTTTAGCAAGAAGTTCCCACTGTACTGGTTCCTACATTACTCTGAATAGAGCACACTTAGCAGAGAAACACAACCAAGTACACAAGAAGGCTAAGAACAGTGCTCTTCTACCACATTGCTCCTGCTAACTAAACTCCATTTTAGTGGCATAGTAAGAGGAAAGCTGTATACTACTGGAGCATATCTGCTGGAGAAACTGGAGACCATTCATGCATGACATGTACTTAAAGAAGGCATCTGGATGGAGTGAACAGACACGTTCTTGATCTACTATGAATAAAGGCAGGAGGAAGAAGGAGAGAGAGGGAGAGGCTGGCTGCATTCAATGAATATTATTAGTATCCCAACATAGACCTCTGACCTCTGGTAAGCTAGCCAGTCAAATGGCACCTCATAAATAAATTCATTCCCTTCTGCATAATCGATGAAATGCGATTTTTCAGTCCTTAGTCCCAGATTGTGTAGACTGTACGTAGTTTCAAAATTATCACAACTGCTGTGAAGCTATAGTAGTGGGTCAGTCATAAAAGGTGACGAGTTACACCTACATAGGTGTGCTGAACTACACCCATAGGTGTGCTGAACTACACCCATAGGCGTGCGTGCTGAACTACACCCATAGGTTGCAGTGAAAAGAGCTTCCTTATTGTTTTGCAGGTTGTAACTGTAGGGATGCAAGGTTTTGTTCTCCTGAGACGTGTAGTGCTGCTGTCAATACTGTGGTGGTATAATGTACCGCCCAACGACACACCTGTTCTAAAGTGGAGAGAAACATATCTGTATTCACTGTAGACTACTGAAGTAAATCAAGTCGACTTTTCAAAATCATATGTCAGTCTACAAAGGACCTTGACGAATAACCCGGCAAGAGAAAACTGAAAGTGCATACTAAGTAAAGCTGTACAAATGGCTATGAATGAACCCACACTACTCAGACAGGGTTTAACGAGACCTTGTACACTTTCAATGTCTTCGGCTTCCCAATTTTGTATTCACAATAGTGATATAACACATGACTAGTTAACAACTCACCAAATCTGACCGCCTCACAGGCCCTGCATTCAGCAATGGCTGGCTGCTCTCATTGCTACCCACACTAGAGTCATCAGGCTCGGGAGAAGAAGCTCCTCTTACAAGACAGGTCATGTTCTGGTCTTCCAACGACCCATAAGATGCCTTAACCAGTCCAAGACGTCCTGTCTGGCCCAGTATTCCATTCTGAGCACTGCCAATGGAGTCAACACTTGGACTAAGAGATGGTCTTTTCTTTTTCTGAAGGCAGTTAAGCTCATTGCAGTAGCCATTCTGGTTGCATAGGCAGGTGGGACTCGCTGGGGAAACAACCAGGATTTTTTCTCGATCCACCTCGTCATTTATGCTAATAGGGGTGTCGTTATTTACTGACATCCTCACTTGCCTCACCTAAAAAAAAATAGACATAAAAAAGACTCTCCCGCTCAAACTAAACTTACTTTACGACGCGTGTCCCTACTACAGCCAAGACTACTGCGTGGAGCGCTGAGTCATTCAATGTTGAGCACTAAATGTGCCAGTTGGCCAGGCTATAATACTTCACCTAATAACCGAATGGCTTGTTTTCCTGGGTTAGTCTAACGAGCGAGCCTCAGCGTTCACCTCTAGTGTGTCGTGTGCAAAGATAGTACCGAGTGCAACAACGAAAATAGTTTCCCATCTCTCTTTGTCGGCTTTTTAGTGTGACGGTCTTTACCTAATCAAAATATATGACACAACTTGCCTAGTCAGCAGATAGGCGGCATGACCAACACCTAAGGTGTCTGCCAGTCTCTATAAAGCAGTTTATTGATTCAATAGAGCACTTATATATCAGCAATAATAATGAATGGTGATGATGATGACAATGTAGATTAATGTACCATTGGTTTGCTACCAAAAGCTGTACTTCAGTAGCAAGTAAAAAATCTACTTCTACTTGTTACTAAAAACTAACTTCATTCCAACTACTGATTAGTTTAACTACCCGTGCTGAAGCATTAAGTGGTGTCTTTGGATTCCATGAAGTTGGGATGCCATACATGTGCGCTGTTAAGATCAACAACTTGTTTCACATTACAATATGCAGGGTGCAGTCTAATAGCACGCGTAATTTCGCGATCAATTTTGTTTTCCTGCGCACGTAGGCGTGGCTAAGACTACAACGATTTTTAGGGGAAAGAAGCGGGTAACTTTGGCTGTCTAGTTTGCTCTTCTCTGTGTCTCTATAGACACACTAAGGAGTTATTGGAGTAGAAATATCTCACCTGAAGTAAACTGAGACTTTATTGAGGCCTTAGAGGTAAGTTATTGTCTTTTGTGGTTCTCTGTTTCTAGTCGGGTAAAAATGGCTGCCATATTTGAGAGATCTAAAATCTCTTTTGGGGAGGAATTAGGTGAGGGACACAGTTTTAGTTAAGGTTACTTTTTTTTACAGTTAACTAGTCTTACTTTCTCAATTTATTGAGACTTCAAGAGCATTGAAACAAAAATGTCAGACACATAAAGTGAAAAAAACAACGTAATGAACTGGAATTTGAAACTAAATGTTAATGTTTTGTTCTTGAAATTCAGGAAATACTATTTCTTCTTCAATTTCTTCTTCTGAGTCACCACTGCTTGAGTCTGATTCTAGAGATGATGACACAGAAGAATCAGTCATGTCACAGCCTCTGTGGACTTGCTGGACGTTGGTGCAGTTTTGACAACTACAACCGGGTACACATGAATGCCCGCCTTTCCTGCATCCACAACGCTGGGAAGTACACCCCTTCTTACAGCTACACCCCTTAGTTAGGAAGGTAATTGTTTCTAAAACTAATTTCTGGACACTAGGGCATTCCCAATCAAATACATAATTGCCGTCATTGTTCTTTGTCCAACCATAAAAATCAGGCTGGGGAAGAGAGTCGTGTATGTCTTCCTTGAAAGAGTTGAACCACATCTGAGCAATCCAGCAAGATCGTAACCAGTGGCGCCACATAGATGTATGTGAGGGCATACGATCTTCTTCACATAATATTCTGTCTGAAACTATAGCACGAATTGTATTGTACCACTCTATGTGTTGGTTTGCTCCATTGCAGGCATTAAACAATTGGTGTGGGGTTTTAGAGCCTTTTAGAGACACAATTGCAGAGTAGTGTTTTTTGAAATATAAAGTTCCTATTAGCCTAAGAAATGCTAGAAAACCATTTTCTTTGTTTTTTTCTCCAGAATCTGACAATGATCCAGGCATACTCCTACCTGTTATGAAGTCGGCATGCTGAAAGAAAACTTGGAAGAAAGCCGACTTTCCATGGCCAGAAAAGAAGGACACATAATCACATCCTGAGGTAATAAACAGCATTTGAAAAATATTTGCTAATTTTGACTTCTCCAGATTTGCTAAGTCAGGGTCCAGCTGTAAGGCTTTAATCAAATCATTTATGTGTATATATAGTTTGGTTTGGGAATGTGGCACATTAATTTGTACATAAACATCCTTGTTTGTGAGTATTTCAAAAAGTGACAAGCCAATATTATAAATATCGGTATCTGGGGAATAGATTAATATGTGCCTGCCAGTAGTTTGTGTTGCATGACGCCATATCCTCATGTCGGCCTCAGCTGAGTTAGACTTATAGTTGCTAGCTGGTGAAGGGAGTGACTGGGGATTGCCAGACAACATAAGTGTACTGTTGTTTCCAAAACACCCACTCAGATAGAGTACTTGTTCAGGTCTCAGTTGTAATCGTACTGACTGCAAAAAGGCGAGACCAATAGCCTCTATGACAGAACGTTTACACTCTCTACAAGATATGAAAGAACTCCAAGAAATAGTGGCAATTTCAGTGGATGGATTGAATTTTACATGTTGATGCGATGATGCACAACCTATGCTATTATCCCTCCTTTTCTGTTCATACACCTTTGGATTAAATTTGTTCATGTCTCTTGGAGCATCAAATAGCATATGTACTTCATTCACTTTTGCCTGATAGTGTGGTAGTAGGAATCTATCAAATAAAAACTTAGAGAAATCACATATAGTATGAGTATTTCTTAGAGGCTTGCAGTTAAGAAAAAACATGGCATCTAGTATCACTGTATCAGCCTTCCAATCGGTAGGGAGTGTGTCTGTTACCACTCGTGCTGTAGGCCCTGCATACCTTTTCTTCAACTGGTCTTTCCAGACTGCTTTTGATCCTTTAACCGGATGTCCATTTACGTCAGCAATTACTCTGGGAAGTATGGCATACTGTTCTGATGTGGGGTCATATTTTTGTCCTGTCCGATTGCACCAAGCCAGCCGTTGCCTGAGACACTTATTCACTTGCTTAAGCTCTTTCTGCTTTTGGTTCATGATTGACTTACTTACTCGCTTTGGTGGTGCCATAGTAAGTAGTCGATGCTGCCTAATTGGAGCATTAGTACTAGGACAGTTTAATATGTGGTGATGAACATAGTTTTTAAGATCCTTTTCCCCTGTTTCTCTAAAATTCAGTAAGTCAGCTCTCTGTTCAGGGGTAGCCTTAACTCCAGTGAATACGTTGAGTAACCCTCTGTTCTCTTGAACTGATTGGGGAAACAACCCCTTCTTTTGGATGACTAGCATCATTGTCACAATGTTTTCCTCCTTCTGTTTTACCGATGAATCTTCAGTAAAAACACTAAATAGTGGTGTAGCCTCATTGTTGAGGTGAGGAAACAATTGCTGTAGCAAATTTTTGTGCACTGATACTCTATATCGTAGGTACAATGACATTTTCTGTAGATAGGCTTTTGTTGGATGAGATATTGCCATTTTTAAATCTTTATTAATACATGTTTCATGGGCTTCATCTATAGCTATAGCATGCCCCTTTCCTCCATTAATAGAAACAGTAAATGCATTTTTTAGCTGTTGTAGTATGACTTGGGGGAACTTTTGCAAATCAGCCAAGTGGTAGGGAATAAGTCGCTGATAGGTGGTTCTATCATAAGCCATGAATAGTGGTGCCATCAACTTTAATGCTGAAACCCTTAATTCCCAGTTCTGGCATCTAATGGCAAGAAATAGCTGCACGTATGAAAAGCAATCCGAAAAAACAAACTTTTTCCAGAATGACCAAGTGTCATCTGTGCTTGCCACAGCAGTCAAGAATGCCTTGAATTCCTCCTGCAATGCTTCTAAAGGTTCAGTGCTGTTTAATATATTTCGAATGGTCACTTCTTCATCTAATGTTGTCGATGGTAATTGCTTGAAAGCAATGATCATTGACCTAAATATAGCCTGCCAAACTTGTAAGAGGAAGTTGTGAGTCCTTTTAAAATTCGAGCACTTTTCCAATGACGTCAATGTTTCTCCCTTAAAGCCAGATGCCTCAGCTATTTCTTTTAACCCAGCATGAAAATAAATTTTGAGCAACAATGGTTGAAGATTTGCCAGCAAATGCCAATCCCCAGGGAAAATTAATAGTTTGTTCAACAATTGACCATAGGTCTGCTTGATTTTCATTAAATGCTGGTATGTTTTACCATCCCCAACCAAAACTACATAGTCATTTTGATACTCAGAGTTAGCTGTGTGCAATAATAGATCAGAAACACTTCTCATTGTTTCATAAGAATCAGGATTTTCATCTACCAATTCCATGTAATAAATGTTAGAGGTGTGAACTGTACCTTGTATAGAGTAAGCATACAAATCCTGAAAATCATGTAAGAGATTAGAAACTGAGCTACCAGATAAATCAACTGAAAGTGTCTCCTTTAGAAACACATACACAAGCATCTTAGATTGAAGCAATTCTCTCTCTTCTCTTTCTGCAGGTTGCTCAAAGAAGCCATTCATTGTGACAGCTTCTACTTGTATAGTAGTGGGTTGGCATCTTACTTCTGCCTGACTTTTGGCTGCTTGCAACTGTTGTAGCAAGTTACGTGGTGCCACTGTTCGAGACCGCTTGGGTCCAACTTTACCTAACTTGTGAGGTGAACTTGCAGGTGAGTGCACTAAAGTACGTTTTGGAGTTTTGAGGGAACTTGCATTAATAGGTATAGGGTTTGGTTGGACAATTTGTATTGTTGTACCGTGATAGCTACGAGATTGATCACCACAGTATACTGCAGCATGGCTCTGCAACATATCAAAATTGTCAACACTGGCTATTGTGAAGCAATTTTTAGGGAGAGAATTCCAGAGGGTTTTCTCACGTTGCATTTCAACAATTTCTGTTACATATCGATCATGAGTGTCAACTGATGAGGATATTCCAAACTGATTACACAGCTTGATTAGTTTCTGAGACCCCCCACACATTTCAATAGTTTCTGCAAATAGAATGTGTACTGCTGTAGGAGTTTGAATATTTGTGCAATACAGTAAGAGGCAAAAAATGTAGTACTGTCTTAATTTTTTAACTGAAGGGTCCTCCAATACATCAAGGACTCCTACCCTTTGTTTCATAGTGCGAGTGAGGGACCTAATGAATGTCCATAGTGAGGGGTTTATATTTCTTATTTGTTTTTCAATATTAAAATTATGGAGACTCAGTTTTAAACCACGAGTTGAATGTTTAGGAATTTCTGAATGGATAATGTCATTTAAAATATCACTTGCTTCTTTTAAAATTGTACTTTTGTCAGGCTTCCCTCCTTTTGTGTGTAAATAAAAAGCATCTTCAGGTGGTTCATGCTTACAAGCCCCCAGTGCCCAAGACAAACTTGTCAACAAATCTCCTCCATTCTTATATATCATAGTTCCAAATTTTTTGTGCACACATTTTGAAGCTATGTGGGGATATAAGTGGACAGTTAATTGCTTCATGAGCCATTTCGAAGAGAATTTTACAGTTCCTTCAGAATTTTCAAGTATTGTGTGTTCACTCACAGGACTACTCCCTGATGCCAAATACTGAGAGCAAAACACCTTGGAAACATCAGGAAGAAGCACAGCCCTCTCATTCTCTAATTCATGCGCTACATACAATACCGAGTGAAGGACAGCCTTGGTAAGGGACTCTACACTACTGTCAGAAATAGTGGTTTCCCATATTGTAATTTTATCACTTAGCTCATCAGCTTGCTCGTGAGATTTTACTATAGTAAGCTGTTCCTTATAACACACAAAACAAATGCAATCATTTGAGGTTAGTGATTCATCAAGAAGCTGGTTAATTATTGCTAGATTGGGACAATGTCGAGTAAATTTTGTCCCTTGTTTAGGTTTTGTCCCACAACTAGCACACGGTTGCAAACTACAATGAAACTCTTTGTATAATTCACTATAGTGTTGCTGGCAGACTGCTAAAGATTCCATTTCTCCAGAGGCATTTAATCTTTCTTGAATTTTTTCTACGGGTGCAAAAGCTGGTGTAATTAATTTAGTACTAGTATTGCAATTAGGAAACGCACAAAATTTAGACTCCTGTACTGGATGCACACACTCACTCCATTTCGGTTTAAATCCAGGTGGATGTGTACGCTGGGCTTCTTTTAAATGTGACAGGCAAATGCAACTGTCAGGTTTTAGTTCACCTTTCCAATGCCTTATATATTCTTTATCCTTATCAGCCCAAGTTTCGTAATGCGTGTAGTATGGACGAATCTTACCACATAAAACACATGGAGTACACGGACGTTGGGGATGATACTTTGAGTGTTTCGTAGCCACTTGATTTAAGGAAGTAGCCATTGAGACCTAAATTTGTTGAAGTTTAAAATAAATGTAATGGGATTATCTACTTTCTTACCCTTGTTTTGTTAGGTTAATGCAGATGAAAAGCAAGAAGTAGAGGCAACAGAAGTAGAGGCAGCAAGAAGTAGAGACAACAAGAAGTAGAGGCAGCAAGCAGTGGAGGCAGCAAGAAGTGAAGGCAGCAAGAAGTAGAGGCACAGTGAAGATGAATATAAACCTAATATTTTTATTGCACTGTATTATTATTGCATTGTATTATTGCCTTGGGGGAAAAAAAGGTACATACAAAAAGTCAATTAAAAAAAAATCAGTGTAAAGGACACAAACTTTAGTGTCTTTATTTGAGAGAAGTAACATTATAGAATAACTTTAAGCTATTAATATCAACTCCATACCTACAAAACAAATTTGTCAGAAGCCTCAAAAGTGGTGGTTAGGGAGACAATATCCTCTATAACTTGTTCCTGAAGCGGTAAGACCACATGGCGGAGTGGAGTGCTAAACCTATATATAGACATTGTTATGTGCTATTTTTATCAATGGGCATTGCTTCATACCAGAGTTATAAAAATAATACGAAAACTGTGGGTTTGTTGTTTGCTTAGCTGGCGAGGAAATTAAATCTCGAGATTTAGAGGACTGCGCATACGCGTGCGATTAGACTGGCTGAGCCCCCTCCCGTCATCGCATCATAGGTATACATCCACAAAAGTCAGTCGACGTCGTCGCGTATTTTTTCCCCGCCCACAATATCCAAAGCTAAAAACTGAGCATGCGTGCAGAGTGGGCGGAGTCGAGTAAGTATGTTTAAATTAACTGCGTGCCTCCAAGACTATTCGTAGCTAGCGAGCGTGGGGAGAAGTATTAGTGGGGGTTGTGATGGGGACATCCAACAAGTAAGTTGTGTTAGTGTGACTTCATAAAACATATTTTCCTATTGTATTGACTATCTGTAAGTTTGTTTAAATTACTGCGCGCCTCCAGACTATTCGTAGCTAGCGATCTAGCGAGCGTGGGGAGAAGTAGTGGGGATTGTGTACCTATACATAGTTAGTGGGTAAAGGGTAGAACCATGTCCCTTTACCTAATACTTTTTTACCTAATACTTTTGGTAGAACCATGTCCCTTTACCTAATCCTTTTTTACTTTGGTAGAACTTAGTCTGGCGTAGCCAGACCCTTTACCTACCGCATAGCGGGGAAAAGGTCTGGTCAAATGCAATAGTATGACCTGTTCTGCTGACTCATCATACATTGGTGCTGAAATGTCAATTTTACCACAAAATGTTAATTAAAGTGTGGATGCAGAAGGTGCAATGAGGGAGAGCATGCAGTTACTTGGTGACTCACTGAAAAGAAAAGATGAAAGAAGCTATATGTGGAAGTCACTCTAATCCAACAGCTTGAGTTGTTGCTCTAGCTCAGATATTTTGTGACACTAACATCACAGCTTCTTTTCTAGCTAATACCATATAATTTCTTCCTCCGCTTCTTCGCCTGAACAGTAGATAGATCACTCCTGCATATGCAGCAAGTCGCCATTGCTAGCCCGTCTGGATGCTGTAGCAGAGATCCGATTTTTACACGCATTTTATTAGGATAGCGCGGTTAACTAATGGCCATTGCAGTTTCCCCCACTTAACGTGGCATAGGTGCCAACTGTCCTCGAATGTCGAGGACAGTCCTCGATTTAAGAGCTTTGTCCTTGAGTCCCTGATGACCTATCACTTTCCTATTGTTTGTCCTCGATGATGATGCTGGTCCAGGTTTTATGCAACTCTGCTAACAAATGCTGCATCCAGTTAATCACAACTGACAAGCCAGCTGAGTTAGCACTGCAGTCAGCTGTGCTAACTCAGCTGGCTTGTGGGTAACAACTGGATGTAACTGTTATAACTCTATTTTCACTGAAGAGCTGCTTGCTCAGTGTAAAAAAGCAACATACTTAGCCGTTAAAGGTCTAGGACCATAGGAACACAATCAACAGCCAGATGATAGCTAGTTAACTTATTTCTTGCAATGACTAACAGCCAGATGATAGCTAGTTAACTAATTTTTTTGCAATGACATCATAATTAGTTACGTGATGTGGATGTGGTTTGTAGGTGTGGCCATGGGTGTGGCTTATGTCCTTGAAGCTAGTTTGAAAAAGTTGGCACCTATGACGTGGGGAACCAGAACAGGTCATACTATTGCATTTGACCAGACCCTTTCCCCGCTATGTGTTAGGTAAAGGGTCTGGCTATGCCAGACTAGGTTGAACTATGTACCTTTACCTAATACATTTCTAATTAATACTTGGGTAGAACCATGTCCCTTTACCTAATTCTTTTTTATTTAATACTTTGGTAGAACCATGTCCCTTTACCTTAGTGGAACCATGTCCCTTTACCTTAGTGGAAGTCAACTGGTGAAAGAGTAAATTTGAAGAAACTAAAGCGTTTTTATCATGGTTATATGTATACTAACATCTCCCCAAGTACTTGTTGTTGTTTTTTTAATTTTGTAAATCATATGTAAGCAAGTTGTAAGCCCAATATTTCGTGTGGGTGTTTCTGTTTTGTTTTATTTTTCACTAGTGCACAAAATTTCTATTGGGTAAAGGATATCAGTTAGTAGTTGGTAGTTGGTAGTAATCGGGTAAAGGGTTTGGCTGGCTAGATTTTTTGGCCCATTTCTTTGCTAATGGAGTTTGCGTTTAGCCTTGACACTTGGTACAAATTGACACTATAAAATGTTACGTAAATTTAGCTAGAAATGGAGGTATTGATTCTTATGTGATAATTTATAATCTGAATATTTCTTTTTTCATGCAGGTGTACTTAGTAACCTAAACAAGTCCCTGTAGAACTGTGGCTATCTGGAGTATTCACAGATTTGAGATGTTTGAGTAAGTGATTACCTAGGGGGTGGTCAGTTAAGTATAAGTTGCACATCTGAAGTTGCACATCTGAAGTTTTGTGTGTTTGTAGATTAACTTTGCCCTGCGTTTAGCTCCTCTTAAATTCACTTTATTCTAATCTGAATACCTTGTCGTGTCATGCCCTTGGTCTTTCATTGTGTCCCTCCCTATGTACATGGCTTGAGTCATGCAAAGCCATTTCTAGCATTTCTTTTTACGCGTAAGGTAGATGTTGAGTCTTTAACATGACGCTGTCCCACCCATGTAGTAGAGCCTCATTTTTTCGACTGTGAAAACATTTGGGAAAATATGTGAATTTTAAATAGGAAACCTATCTGATTGAGAACACTGACATTTAAATGATGTTGAAATTTTTTACCAGACAATACCTGTATGACAGAGGTAGTGATGGGAAGGGGGCAGGAGGTAGTAGCCCTCTTATCAATTTAAGTGCATGCTAAGGTGATATTTATGAATCATCACTTTATTGCCAATGTTTGTCAAGGCAACATAACGATTAACTAGGACCTGTATATAATTTGGTTTGGTAAATGGTCGTCATGCTAAAAAGTAATGCCTCTTTAGAATACTTTGGCAAACAGTGCAGGCTCTTTCATTGAAGTGAAGCCAGTGGGGGAAAACTAAACATCATAGTTCAGCCTGTGGGGAAAAACTAAACATCATAGTTCAGTTAGCGCATGCACAAAAATTCATTTTGAACTGGTCATTGACACTAGAGTCCCCAGACCCTTTCCTCCAACCCCGCACAATATTAAAAGGAGTAGCAATGTCAGGCTATATGCAACAGTCATTGAATACAGGGTATTGTCTTTAGGTAAAGGGTTTTCATATTAATATCTTTTTTATAACTAAAAAGTACTTATATATATGTAGGCCACATAGGAGTTGTATTAATATACAGAGGTCTCCACTAGTTTTATGATGGTACACAATGTTTCATAGAGCAGTCAGGTGTGTAGAGTGCAACCTAGTCTACAAGTTATCGAGGAAATGTGTATACCATGGCATATCTGCCTTTACTTGGTAAAGGGTCTAAGTAGAATATTAGAATTAGTTGTGTGTGTGTGAACCAACTAAAGTGAAAATAAACATATGAATGAGGATTTATTTTTATTCAGTGATTTAAATTGCTTGGCTGTTCAACTTTGAGTATTTTTTTAAATTATAACTAGAGTGAGTGGAGTCAATTCAAACAAATACATTTGGTGATTTTTCAGCATACAGTCGAACCTCTCTACAACAGCCAAGCATGGGGACAAGCGTGTTGGCCTTTGTAGAGAGTTTGACCTTATTTCGGAGTTTTTCAGGTAAAGCCCACCACAAAGGAGGTGTGTCCGTCATAACTATGGCTAGCCAGGTCGTTACTGCTACTGAACTTCAAGTACTGGAAATAGACTCTTACATTAGGGGCTACCACGCATATACTGATGTATGGGTACCTATGGTAGGGGAATCACTATTGGTAAAGCCAGAGCCTGCAAATGCCAAAGATAAGAAAGCAGTGGCTATTTTGAAGGAGACTACTATTGTAGGTCATGTACCACAAAACCTGGCTCCACGGCTTTTCCAGTTTTTGAGAAGAGACGTCAACAAAGCATTTGCCGTGATACGAGGGGACAAAGTGAACAGAGGCGCTGGTTACGGTCTGGAAGTGCCGTGCATCTACCGCCTATACGGCCCTCCAGCCTATATCAATAAAATGAGGGAGCTGGTAAATGATCTGATTGCTGCTGGACATTTGTAATTCTGACTTGCTCTATATTCGAGTTTAAAATGACTAAATTGTTGTGCAAGCTATGCATGGGTGTGGCTAACTGGCCGTTGTGTGGGAGATAATTTTGTATTGCAATTTCACTGTGGGGTCCGGTAATATGACCGTTGTTCGGAGTTGGGAGTCAACCGTTTCTCAGAGTTTAAAATCTATTACAGACATGCGGATGGAGCTCCGTTCCCAGCGGAATGACCGTCGTTGAGAGTCTGACCGCTTTTCGGAGTCCCGTTGTAGAGAGGTTCGACTGTATTATATTATGATCAGTCTGAAATTGAATATTTATAAATATTTAATGTTATTATTTCCATTTAGGCGAGAGTGTGGAGACCTTCAGTGCACCAATTTTCTCAAAATGTCCAGAAATTTGAAGAAATGACTGAAGGTTATTTCTGTGAACAATACAAGCAAACTATAGTGAAGTCATGAACATGATTATCATTTATTTTACTCATATTCGTTGTTTTTATTGAATGTACAGTTATAAAAGAAAGTATAACAAAGAAAAAATATGAGAACTGTAGGGGCGTACTAATAACACTGAAAAAGGTGCCCACTAAACATTACTAAGGGTGTACTAAAGCACCACTAAAGGTGTTCTTGATCACACGCTAGAGGTAAAAGGTGCCCACTAAACATTACTAAGGGTGTACTAAAGCACCACTAAAGGTGTTCTGGATCACACGCTAGAGGTGCATGCATAACACTGTCTAGAGTGCCACACAAATGCCTACAGAGGTGTTTAAGGGTGTTTCATTACACCCTACTAGGGGGTTAAGGGAGCACCATGTGAGGTGTTGTAGAGGAGGCGCCGTTCTAACCAATTAAAAGCACCCCATTTTTTACTGTGATGAACAACTTTGGCATGAACAACTGGCATGAACAACTGTGACATGAACAACTGTGGCATGAACAACTGTGACATGAACAACTGTGGCATGAACAACTTTGGCATGAACAACTTTGGCATGAACAACTGTGGCATGAACAACTGGCATGAACAACTGTGGCATGAACAACTGTGGCATGAACAACTGTGGCATGAACAACTGTGGCATGAACAACTTTGGCATGAACAACTTTGGCATGAACAACTGTGGCATGAACAACTGGCATGAACAACTGTGGCATGAACAACTTTGGCATGAACTGCAACTTTGGCATGAACAACTGTGGCATGAACAACTGTGGCATGAACAACTATGACATGAACAACTGTGGCATGAACAACTGTGGCATGTAAAATCATTGAGAAATGATAGTTTCGATTATTACAAATTATTGTATCAGCCCATGAGTAAATTGTAGAGCTTTTGCTGCTATGTCTGTACAAATTAAAGTTTTAATTGTGGGGCTCGTCACATCTGGTTTACACATGTACAAACTTATATATTGTATACACTTGCACATACATATGTGTACAGTATATAAAGTGTCATTGTGGTCTCTTTCATTCATCTTACTTTCTTGCTTTTTTGTGTTCTTGCATTCATAATGTATATTTTAGTATTCTAATTAAGCATTCCTATTAATTTTAATGGTTATTATTAAGACCTTTATTGAGTAGAGATGAGTAGTGTAACATCAAGTGCTGTACTGTACTGTAGTGAAAACAGCATTGTGTTCGGAGCACTGGACCTTTAGTAACATGTGATTACTTTCCCTTCTTTGTTACAGGTTTGAGATGCAAGAGTGTCCAAGGAATTGCTGTGGACGTTTCCAGTGACAATTCAATCCTTGTTTGAAGGAAAATCTACTGGAATATTGAGGACAATTAAACCTATCACTGACACTGTCATAATCCAACTCTTAAAAGCTTCTTCATACTTCATAGTTCATTAGTATTTTGTCCATGAATGTTATACTAGCTTACAAGCAGACTGCATTTTCAGAATAAAGTTGACTAACTAACATAGTACTCAAGGTTCCTTCAATTAGTGACCACTTAGTGCTGCCTTGAGTCGTCATGTTGATCGTACTGAAACTAGTAATACAATGCTATCATTTACTCTAACAAAAGTGGAGAAACATTCTATGAACAAACATGGGTGGGAAGGGAGGCCGGAGGGGGGGGGGGGGGGGGGTGCGGAGGAGGCGAGTGAATTGCATGGACCCAGGAAAAGTACTTATATGCTGCTCTCACCGTCACTACTAGATAGTCTAGATACATACACATGTAGATTGCTCCATGAATTTTATGGAGTTGCGTTTGCTTCAACTTTTAGAATAAGCAGTCACGTCCAAAATTGAAGCCACACCCTTTGATTGTTTTGTGAACAGGTATTATAATAAAAAAACTACAGTTGCAAAAATAATATTGATGTTTACCCACAGCTATTTTTCCAAGTGATCATGTACTATACGACAGACTGTTTCCAGAAGAGGCCAACTCTATTATTATTGTAGTAACACCTCTGACTGCTGTAATGAAGGACCAGGTAAGAAAATAAACCGCAGTTTATGATTTTTAGCTATTAAGAATGTTATTTGCAGGTTACAGTTTTGTCCAGAATGGGTATTAAAGACTGTTATGTTTCTGGAGAGCAGGATGATGAAAGAATGAGAAAGGACGTTATAAAAGGAGCATATCAAATAGTATTCTGGCAAGTAGAAGATGGAGAGAAATGCTCATAGGAGAAGTATACTCTCATCAGCTTCGAGCTTTCATAGTGGATGAAGCTCACACATTGAAAAAATGGTATGTCACAATACTGTTTCACATATTTTGTAAAAAATATAATTAATTGTTATCTTAAAAAAAAAAGGGGAGATACATTTAGGAGGCTACTTCTGAGAATTGGTGAAATAAGAAGCTTACTACCATCACACGTTAATATTATGGCACTGACAGCAACAGCTACAAAAACACTCAGAAGAGATATTGCACGTATCATTGGAATGAGAAATGAATTAATTGTTTCACGACCTCCTGTGAAATCAAATGTGATGTACTCAGTGGTCCAGACTTCCTCAGTTGAAGAAACGTTTTCTTTGATTTCAAAAAGACTTCACCAAGAGCGACAAGCACTCGAATGATTGTGTACTGCACAAACTATAGAGAGACTGTGCAAACATTTATCTGTATTTTAAGAACTGGCTGGGAAACTCGTTTACAGAACCATCTGATGCACCAGATCTCCCTAGATTCAGGTTGGTCGATATGTACATGAGCTGCACGGAAGAGATAGTAAAGGAGAGCATTGTAAACCTGTTTACCAGTAATTCTATATTTCGTGTCGTAATTGCTACAGTGGCATTTGGGATGGGGGTTGATTGTCATGACATTCGCCAAGTTATCCATTATGGATCCCCTAATGACATCGGGTCTTATATTCAACAGACATGCTGGTCGTGACAGTCTTCCTTCCTTAGCAGTTCTTGTTAAGAATACTGGCAGAAGGAGATATGTGGATAAGTCAATGACTGAATACTCAAATAATGATGTTGCATGTAGATGAGATACCTTGTTTCAAGATTTTGATGAGTACTCGCGTACTTATGATGGACCTTTATGTTTGTGCTGTGATGTATGTCAAAAGCTTTGCACATGTTCACACTGTTCTGATAATCACTTATCTTTCACTTTCATCTCAAATTCAAAAGAACAATTAAAAAAAAAATTCCCATTGATTTATAACATTTTTTTTTCAAGATAATATTTTTTTTAAGGTAATATTTTTTTTGTGATGAAATTCATACTGATGCAAATCATTAAAATTAAATATGATCAATGATCCATTTAATTAAAGTGTCTTTGTCCAATACATGTAAAACATCCCGAGGTGTACTAAAACAAGAGTGACATCTGCCCTGGTTAATTGAAAATATTTGTTTTTTAGCAAATGTTCAATTATCATGTTGACATCTTTTCCTGAGCTTGGCACCTTGTGAGCACCAGACACATGGGTAACTCCATTTTCAGTGTCATAGTTGTCAAGAACTGGTACCACTGTTCCCAATGTCTTCCCTATCTTTGTGATTGCCTTCTCAGTTTTATTCGCCCGAAGCCCCCGAACAGCCTCCTTGCACACTCGGTTGAGATGTTCTTGGAATAAGTCACAGGGAATATTGCGTCCTGGAATACTATGAGTATTTACAAATCGACTCCACAGGAGCTCTTGAGACAAACGAGGAGTGAGCATATACTCTTATTGATTCAGCATATTGAGGACTTCAATGGAATAGTTTTTTCTATTCGAACTCTTGAAAAGTGGTATAAGGTATTTCCAATACCGTAGTATTCGTAAGCCATCACCTTCCCTGATGGCATCTGAAAAAACTAAGTAAAATGATCCCACACCAAGGAGCTGTCTGCCATAATCAAAAATATATTATGTACAAATAATATGTAATACATATTAGGCATAAAAATGCAGCAATATAGCAGACTATAAAAAGGGAGGGGGATGGATTATGTTAGCATGATAAATAGCTGACCTCGTCTTGCGATGGTGCTGGTGATTGATTGAAATCAAATGAGGCAAATTTGTTCACAACTCCCTCACATATTTCCTGAAGGATTGTCTTTCGTTCATCAGCTTGTATCATCCACAAGTTTTCAGGATTACTTACACTATCAATATCTGGAACGTCAGTTAGTGACTTCATATTTAAATGTTGGAGTGCTGCGACCAAAATATGACACTTCACAATTAACTTGAAGAAATCATCACACTCGTTGTACTTCTTTGTTGGATCACCAGATACATTTGATTGCCCATCAAATTTCTTAATTGATACAGTGTACCATGATTAGCTCCAGAAAAAATAGAATAATAATACTTCCAAATTACCTGTATGAAACATTGCATTATTAAAATATATTGGTAATTGATGTTTAAAAGTAACTTACATCAAGCAAGTTCATTTTAGTGTGCCAGTCTTGCACAGGGAATTAATCCATCCAGACGAGTGACACAAGTCACAGAGTTTACTCTAGTCTTTTTGGCTCATCTTGCTCGTGCAGCTGTCAGTTGATCACCGCCTAAAAGGATCGGGTGAAGTAATGCTTGACATATATCAACCTCTGAAACAAACAATTGTTTTGTTGTTTGCGTTAGAGGAACATACTGATGCAAGTGTAGCATGATGTCAACCATGTCATCTCCCAAATTTTCATTCTTTGCTAGAACACCTAGGGGCACCTAATAACATGTAAGAGACATTGAGGAATTTTACTTGTGCCCTTAGCTAATTCCCTGAGATAGTGGATAGTAATCACATAACATTTCACTGCTTTGCCAACCACGTTTTACTCATCAGTAAAACATTTGTAAACTAATGATTCACTTCAGTTTTACCTGTGTTGTACTGGACAGTAAATCCTAGTAGAACATGCAGTAAACTCTAAAACCGGACCAGTTGTGCACGAATGTTTTACACATGTTTTACTACCTGTACACTGTCCAGTAAAACATGAGGTAAACTATAAGTATTCCAGTACACCATGAGGTAAAACATCCAGTACACTTCAAGTTCCACTCATGTTTTACCATACCTGTCCACCACTAGTAAACTCTAGCTCACTCAATAGTAAAACATACATAGCAGCACTGGTGTACTTGTGTTTTACTAGGTTTTACTACACTGTACAATCAGCATACTATACCATACTGTACCAGACAACGCCGCGCACCAATACACAATTCTGGTTAGTAATAAAAAATATATTACATCAAAGGAAAAAAAGGTACACAAAATTTTGGATGATAGTTTGATATCAAAACAAATAATATGTCAAAAAGTCTTGTACTCATCATCATTCTTGATCATTGTAGCCAACCTCCATTACTTCTAGAAACATCAAAAAGCATACCCTGCAGCATAACAATAAAGTGGCAATAATTATTACTGAATTCAATTTGCATACTTCAAAATATACTGTAAGTAAATATTGCTAGAACATTAAGTGATAATCAAACAGTTAAAGACTTTAATTTATGTAGAAAATGTGCTACATGTCCCACTACATATAGGTGAAGTGTGAGAGGTGTACATGAGTGTATTGTGTGAGACATTTGTATTCAGTGCTACATGAGATGCATGCTCAAGTACGTCACACTCTAATTATACTTTAACATCATATGCTACTATATCTAAATATTCATAGATTCTGATGGTCCCATACTCAAGCTCACCATTTGTGGATGAGATAGTACTGGTGAGTGACCTACTTAACTGTACCAGATCACATGTCAGGAATAAAGGTGGTTAATTCTATCTTATATTCTTTAAAAACCCTATCCCATATCGGCACAGATCACAAGTCTAGCAATGAACATGCATGGTTCAAGTACCAACTGATGTGGATCACAAGCCTAGCAGCCAATGAAAGCCTCTGCGACATTATGAAACACAAAGGAACCTCAACCTACCATCGTGTACATATTCACAAGACTACAAGACATCTGCCATACTCTCTACTTGAACACAAGTTTAATACTTCACCCATAAGCTTTATTGTACTCAAAACCTCCCTCCCTAAATTGTTCACCTTTTAACTTTGCTTTTTGCTTATGAAATTTTAAGAATATTTCAAGGGGGTAAAATAACTTCAACGGGAGACGAGCATCCTCCTCCCAAATGATTCCCTGGCAAATGAACAGCCCATCAAAATATTTCTTGGTAACATCCCGTACACAAGTTAATTTGCAAGTGTTCCTAGCCTCGTAGCAGGAGTTCTAGAACTCGCCAGAGCTTACAGCTGCATCATAAGCTAGAGCTAACAGTTATTTATCTATTTCCATCATTAAAAAAAAAAATTTTTTTAATTGACCCATAAGGTGAATTTTGCCGCGTTTAGGCTAATTTTCCCAAAGCCGGTCACATTAAGTATTGGCATTGTTAATGACTCCTTACCAATCAGCAATACACAATATTTACTCCTTATCAACAATCAATACACTGCTGCACTATTTAAGTATTGCCATTGTGGATGATGCCTTACCAATCAGCAATACACAATCTCCTCAACAATCAATACACTTTATCTTATAATGACTCCTTACCGGTTGTTCAATTGTACACCCATAATGTAGCTGCACTAACACCTTTGAGGACCCTTTACTAGTACTTATGAAGCAGGCGATAAATAAAAGCTTGAGATACTTAAAAGGCGGGAAGGCCCCACAGGGCAGAATACATTCAACCCACTGACAATCTACCACACCCTCACTCCTTATACTCCACCCACACTAGTATCTCACACTCCACCTTACACACACAGCTCATACTCCACCCACACATGCCCCACAATCCAACGCACATGTTTTTTACTCCACCTACACATGTCTCACACTTTACCTACACACCTGTCTCTCACTTCACCCACATACATTACTCTCACTCCCACACATCCACACTATAGTCTGTTGAAGTTGAGTTGGTGTGACCATAAATGCAGTAAATGATCAATGCACTCATGGATGCAATTAAGGTATCTCATAATCAACTCAAATTAACTCATGAGGATTAAGCAAAAGTCTAAATTGGATGCACTAGAAAACTGATGATATTTCTATTGCAGATTCTTGCAAGCACTTCTGCCCCAATTTTCTTTTCCTTTCTTTTTGTTTTGTTTTTAACCAAAACCTATCCAATGTGCAAGTCCCATTTTCTGTACAACCTCTATTTGTAGTATAACACTTCCTATGCATCATTCATCTGGACAGACTACAGTGTCCCATACTCCACCAATACATGTAGCCCTAATTCAAACTCCACCCATTCACATGAACCTATGTGCCTATGCAATGTCACGTGATATGTATGTTTAATTCCAATAAACACATTACACACACACACACACACAAGGCATGGATTCAAGCACTTAGTGCTTGTGCTTATAAGTACTTCAACACTTTTAATACAGAAAAGTGTCCACAATACATTAGTTCAATATGGAAAAGGTCCACAATATATAAGTTCAATATGAATTGCGTCCACAATATATTACTTCAATATGGATAGAGGTCCACAATATATTAGTTCAATACAGAAAAGGTATTACTTCAATACGAAAAACATTAGTCAATACGGAAAGTTTTAAATTTTATTAGTTCAATATGGAAAAGGGTCCACAATATATTAGTTCAATATGGAAAAGGGAGAATATATTACTTTTACAATTTATAAGTCCAATATGGAAAAGGGTCCACAATATATTAGTTCAATATTGAGAAGGGTCCACAATGCATTAGTTCAATACAGAAGTGTCCACAATACATTAGTTCAATATGGAAAAAGGTCCACAATATATCCGTTCAATACAGAAAGGTGTCCACAATACATTAGTTCAACACAGAAAAGTGTCCACAATACATTAGTTCAATACAGAAAAGTGTCCACAATACATTTCAATACAGAAGTGTCCACAATACATTAGTTCAATATGGAAAAAGGTCCATAATATATAAGTTCAAAAAAAGGGTCCACAATATATTAGTTCAATATGGAAAAGGGTCCATAATATATAAGTTCAATATGGAAAAGGGTCCACAATATATTAGTTCAATATGGAAAAGGGTCCACAATACATTAGTTCAATACAGAAGTGTCCACAATACATTAGTTTAATATGGAAAAAGGTCCACAATACATTAGTTCAATATGGAAAAAGGTCCACAATACATTAGTTCAGTACAGATATTAGTTCAATATTATATAAGTTCAATACGGAAAAGGGTCCACAATATATTAGTTCAATATGGATTGCAGTCCACAATATATCCATTCAATATGGAAAAGGATCCACAATACATTAGTTCAGTACGGAAAAGTGTCCACAATATATTAGTTCAATATGGAAAAGGGTCCACAATACATTAGTTCAATATGGAAAAAGGTCCACAATATATAAGTTCAATATGGAAAAGGGTCCACAATATATCCATTCAATATAGAAAAGGGTCCACAATACATTAGTTCAGTACGGAAAAGTGTCCACAATATATTAGTTCAATATGGAAAAGGGTCCACAATACATTAGTTCAATATGGAAAACGGTCCACAATATATGTGACCGGATTTGTGAAAACCCGGCTAAATGCGGCATCTAAAGTTTTCTAATTTATTCTACCAGTAGGCTGCACGGGCCTTGGGATGCCTTCCTCCTATTTTGGAAGCTGTAGCACAAGCCGTCTTCGCCCTATAACACTTCAGTATTTTTGCTAAACTTATTATTGCTGATTTCAAAAAAACGCCGGGTAAAGGCGTTGCTAAGGTCAGGGGGCGTGCCTTGTGTCCGTATACTATTACTGCGTGTCTCCGGGACACTATGGAATAAACCGGTTACAGGCGGATTGAAAGAAGTCTAAAAGGCTTAATGCAGGGCACCTTAAGAAACTATGATGACGAGAATTGCGTGAGTACGTGAATTATGTAGAATAGTAAGTGAATTAGTTAGCTACAGTTTTTTCCCGGCTGTTAGTGAAAAGCCCGCCAATAATTTCTTAGCAACTCTCCGTACACGAGTCCAACCGGCTAGTGTTTCTAGCCTCCTAGTGTGAGTTCTAGAGCACGCCAGAGCTTATAACTGCGTCATAAGCTAGAGCTAACTGGTATCTATCCATTTCTGCCATAATAATTTTTTCGAAAAAAATCGACCCATAAGGCTTTACCGGGGGATACTGAAAACAATTGTTTGCCTCGTTTAGGCGGATTTTCCCAAATCCGGTCACATATAAGTTCAATATGGAAAAGGGTCCACAATATATCCATTCAATATAGAAAAGGGTCCACAATACATTAGTTCAGTACGGAAAAAGGTCCACAATATATAAGTTCAGTACGGAAAAAGGTCCACAATATATAAGTTCAATATGGAAAAAGGTCCACAATATATCCAATATGGAAAAGGGTCCACATATCCATTCAATACAGAAAAGGGTCCACAATACATTAGTTCAGTACGGAAAAAGGTCCACAATATATAAGTTCGATATGGAAAAGGGTCCACAATAAATATGGAAATGGTCCACAATATATTAGTTCAATATGGAAAAAGGTCCACAATATATAAGTTCAATATGGAAAAGGGTCCACAATATATCCATTCAATATAGAAAAGGGTCCACAATACATTAGTTCAGTACGGAAAAAGGTCCACAATATATAAGTTCAGTACGGAAAAAGGTCCACAATATATAAGTTCAATATGGAAAAAGGTCCACAATATACAAGTTCAATATGGAAAAGGGTCCAAAATATATCCATTCAATACAGAAAAGGGTCCACAATACATTAGTTCAGTACGGAAAAAGGTCCACCATATATAAGTTTAATGGATAAGGGTCCACAATATGGAAATGGTCCACAATATATGTGACCGTCTACAGGAAAACTAGTAGTTTTGTTGAAAGCAATAGAGGATTTAAGAGTGGTTATGGGCGCGATTTTGGGAGTGTGAGTGGTGAAAGGAGTAATAGTAGTGGAGAGAGCGTGAGTAGTGGAGGAGTCGGTAGCTACGTCATATGCTTTAACTGTGGCGAGAAGGGCCATAGGGCTAGTGAATGTAAGAAGAGTAGTGCGAGACCCGGTGGGAGTGGTTATGCGCCCAGGGTTGTTACCTGCTATAATTGTGGGAAGGTAGGCCATAGAAGTCCAGAGTGTACAGTCAAGAAGGGTGTGGTTTCTGTAAAGAAAGAGGGAGTACCGAGGAAGATGTCGGTTCTGATAAACGAGAGCAAGTCAGGAAAATCGGGAAATGTGGCTATGGGGTTAGTCAATGGAACTAAGACTGAGGTTTTGATCGATTCTGGGGCAGAGTTGGGGTCTGTACCCAAGGCATTAGTGCCAGAGCAAGTTGTGCTATGTAGTGATGTGTTAGTAAAAGGTTATGGTGGGAGTGAGAAGAGCTGTAAGAGCTTCATGAGCGAGTTGATAATTGGAGGTTATAGGAAAGGGAAATCATAGACGAGAGTGAGATGCCGGGAATGTCGTGTATTGTTCCTTTCTCGTTGACAAATGGGGAGGAGTCTGAAGCCTATAAGTGTGCTATTCAGGACTATGTGTCCGGTGAGAATGTGAACATGAATGTTCTGACTAGGAGTATGGTCAGGAAGGAGGAGGAGTTAGATAAGAGTGAGGAGAATGTAAGTGTGAACGACTTGTGGAGTGTGGTCACTCCTGAGAGTGGGAGTGGTAGTGTACTGGAAACGGTGCAGGGAGCGAGTAGCCAGCCCGAACCCTTAATTATGCCTGAAGATGTGAGTAAGGTTGGGGAGGGACATGGGGTGGATGAGGTGGAGGCTATGCCGAAACCAGTCGAGCCCCAGGCGAAAGCAAGTGTAGTGTCAAGCGCTAGTGAAAGTGTGAGTGAGTCGGAATCCCCTTGAGGAGTTGTTACAATTGAGTGGCGAGGAGGCTAGGTTATGTGAGTTAGCCAGTGAGATTGGCCCTGTGAAGGAGGGGTCAGACGGGGTGGAGTTCAGGAATGAGTTGTTGAAAGATGAGAGTTTGAAAGATTGGCGAGAACTGGGTAAAAGAAATGAGAGGGGATTTAAGTGGAAGAAGAATATGTTAGTGAGGTGTATGTATGTCACCTGGGAGCAATTCAGAGATGTATTGGTGTTGCCTAGAAGTTACCGAGCCAGAGTGTTGGAGTTAGGGCACGAGAGAAATGGGCACTTGGGGGTGGAGAAGGTGAATGCAATGATTGCGAGATATTTTGTTTGGCCGGGAATGGCGAGAGACATAGTAGATCATTGTACTAGCTGTGTGGTATGCCAGAGAAGAAGTAAACATAAGCCCAGACGTGCTCCAGCTGTGGAGAGACCAGTGTTTACTGAGCCCTTCGAGTTGGTTGCGATCGACCTTGTAGGCCCTTTGCCTAAGGTAAGGGTGGGTGTAGATACCTACTGACGTACGTGTGTCTAGCCACTAAGTGGCCTGAAGCAGTGTCTCTGAGAAGTATAACGGCTAAGGCTATGGTTGAAGGGTTGTGGTCCATCTTCTCGAGGACCTCAATACCTGAGAGAGTACTGAGTGATCAAGAGAGCCAGTTCTGTGGGAAGGTAGTTAGGCAGTTGTGTGAAATGCTGGGAATCCAGAAGGTGAGAACGTCTCCATATCATCCAGAGAGTAATGGCGCCGTTGAACGGATGCATGGCACCTTTAAAGCTATATTGGGAAAGTGTGTGAGTGATAGGGTTGACTGGGTTGGTCAAATCAGTTTTGTTCTGTTTGTGTTGCGGCAGATGCCACACACAGATTCGGGATTTAGTCCCTTTGATTTAGTTTATGGCTTCCATGTGAGGACACCGTTAGATGCCCTGTATCATGGGTTATATGAAAGGGAGAACGAGAAGTTGGGTGTTTGTGATTGGGTGATTACTGTTGCAGAGAGACTTGAGAGGATGAGAGACTGTGCGGCTCTTAAGAGTGCGAAAGGACGTGAATCCATAATGCTGTATTTAAATAGGGGAACCAAGTTAAGAGTGTTTAAGGTGGGTGAGTTAGTGAGTTAGTGTTATACCGTGTTTCAGGGATGACTTGTAAACTAGCCGATTCCTGGGAGGGACCATATAAAGTTTTAGAGAGGAAGGGAGAGGTTAATTATAGGATTGGTAAGGTGGGTGCAGAGAGGCATGTAAGGTGGTCCATGTGTAACTGTCTTAAGATTTATAAGGAGAGATTTGAGATGTATAGTTTGGATGTTGTATTAGATGAGCAGAGTGATATGGGTTGTGTTTTAAATGGTATTTGTGATGGGTATAACGAGAATGAGATGACTAAGGTGTTAGATGAGTTTGAGTATATAATTCGCAAGTGAGCGAAGGGAAAAAGAGTTGCTTGCTCTGAGGTAATAGTGCTCAATTCAGCATCACATCTTTGAATGGAAGTGTTAATAGATGTTACATTAACCATTCATTCATACTTTCAACCACTACACTTGTCAAGCGGACTACTCACTGAATTCATACTAATGAAACACAAACTCTTGCTACAAGGATGTGCTCCTTGACCATGTTACACAACACATGCACACACATACACCATTCAGACAGCCCTATCACTGAAGCGTGTAGCCTCTAACACAAGTATTGTGTGCTTGCCTTCTGAGTATTCATGTCCTTAGCAACCTCTTGATGATTCTCATGTCATCTCTGCATCACATAAAGATATTAAATAGTCAATTATATCTTACAATCAGTGACAAAATTTCACTTCTATACCAAGTTGTGGCGAAACACATTGAATTTTCAGTAAATTAGTAATTCGCACTTTATATCTTAAAATCTCAATTTCATAAAGTGAGGCTGCTAACTCCACCCAAAAAATATATATTCTTTCACACACTTGGGGAGGTTGAGTACTACACAAATACAACTAGCTACTGTTTGAAACCAAACACAACAAGAACCTCCCACAGTAAAAAGTGAGCTAATTCTTAAAACGTAAAATAAAATCTTATGCATATAGATAATATTGTACATAGTAAGTTCAAACCTCCCAATCAAATTGCTCAAAATGCGGTGAATACATTTCATGTATACCTCATAGGCAGCGTATTTTTGCCCCGAGCTTCTTTAAACGGTCCAATTAAATTTACGATTGGTTGCATTTCCTATGGCCTAAAGCCATGGTACCAGTCGGCTGCACCACTCGGTACGGTCCGTACGGAACTTACACTATCCTCGGGCCTTCAGCTCTCGGTTGTGTAAATCCCATAATTACCTTTACCTCACGATGTAACCTATACTTATTTCCAATGCAAAAATTGCACACAATATAAGAAAAATAAGGAAGGAGTTCTGAGGATGATTCACATCTTGTGACTGTGTGGGACCTTCATCTACACTTATGTAAAGTTAGATCACTTCTATTCACAACCTCTATGTCTACCATTGAGCTAACATTTTACAATCAGGGAAATATTTTGAGCAAATCAATAAAATTCTAATTTGAAGGGGGCATAATGGAAATTGAGGGAGTCATGTGTATGAGTAATAGCACGGGAAACCGTTCTGTTCGGGATTAATTGTACGAGTAACGCGATTGAAATAGCATGAGGTGAAGCCAAGTGCTATTTCAATTGCTTTATGAGTGCTATTGATCCCCAGTAGCACAGGTTACCCATGCTATCGCTCATTAATAGTAGGTCAGGTCAGTTTTTGTTTTGTTTCGTTTTCAACCTACGGCCCCTTCTAATCTGTTGAAAAACATTCTGTCTAATACGGGTAGAGCTTCTGTGGTAAAGAATGACATTGTCTCCAACTAGAAACAACTTGAACTCTACGTTTCCAAGATTAATGCTGCATGCGTGCGCACTCACCCGCACTATTTCACTTAGCTACCATGGTATTTCACTTAGTTTCCACTTAGTTTATGTGCTATTTCACTCAGTTACATGCTATTCCACTGTCCCAGTGTGATTTCAACTGAATAACGATTTTTCCCATATAGTTTGGAATGGGAAATTCATGTGCCATACTATTACGAATGAAATAGTTTAAAAAAATTTTTTTTTTGCTTTACAGGGTGGGGGAGCCCAAATGGGTCTAGAAAAACTCAGAACAAAATGAAAATAACTGCAGGAATAACAAAAGATCTGGCCTAAATAAGGTAAATAAACGATCCACAATATACTAGCTCAAGCTATATTGCAACTATGAACTAGTTTCTTAAACACGAAGGTGTCGTATAAAAGGGGGGTAGCCGGGGACATATTTCGCGATAAGTGGAAAATGGGCGCTGACAGTTTTTGTCACCGACTCCCCTTTAGTAGCATTACAGCAACTTAGCGCACACAAAAGCTTGGAAACAAAGTCATGAGCATCTTAGAAGACGAAATAAAATAAAAAACAAGGGAAAAAACAAGAACAAATGGCGGGATCTAAATAGAAATGAAAAAGTACTGTTTGCCATTGACGCAGCTAATTCAACTGCAAAAGATATACAGCGTGCTGTCAGAGTTCTCCAAGATACTATCCTGAGGGTTCATCTTCAATCAAAAAATACTTTGGTACATACACATGGCATTGATAGATGGACTTGAGTATTACTCGCAAAAATGATTACATATAGCTGTTTTTTAGTTAGGGCACTTGTTGTAAACATGGTGTGGATTGACTTGAAAGGATAGTGAGCTACGTATAATGGAGGGTTCTCTTGACTTTATTTTAATTTGAATAGGAGCTAGAGGTAAAAGGGCATGCCTGGGATTCTTCCATTTATACCCGGACCTCCGAAAGGAGTTCAGAATGTGGTATACGAGGCTACAGATTTCCCGTACGAAGAATAGCATTGAATTATAAAATCGACCTCTACGTTTAACAGGTCACTTGAATCCATAATAATAAAATTAGCAGGTAAAGGATAGTCACCAGGACTATGATATGACAATTAGTAGGTGAATGACATTGACAGCAAGATTAAGTTAAATCTTGCAGCTTAAACTAAACTGGTCATTAGATAAAATCCTCTATAGAATTTGATAAATATACTGATGACTCATGTAGAGATCTGGCCAACAAATACACATCCATAAAGCCAGTAAGTAGCTTCTTACCCAGTAGGAGGAGCTCATGACAACAGAATGAGACGTGAAATTCGTTGCTTATTATCCATACTGAATTAGACTCCTACATCACGAATAGTAAATATTCAATAACTATTGGTGAGCTTAGCAAAAAAATAAATAAATAAAATAAAAAAAATAAAATAAAAAAAAACTAAAAAAAATCAAAAAAAAAACAACCTAGCTATTATATAACTGAAACACCTACTCATGAACCCTCAGCACTACTATATGCACTAGCTAGCTTCTACAAAATCATTTCTCAGGCAACAAGAATAATAATTTATTTGGCTATTCCTAGTCAAGTATCAATACTGCTCCAGCAATGAAACTGGTAGATGTAAATGTTATCTTCATAAGGAGTAGCTAAATGCAGGAACACAAAGCCAACCAGAACCTCAGGTACGCCTAATGGTTATCATCACATATGCTTGAGGCTTGTGAGCAGACAAGAAATTAGTAAATTAACACTGGTGGACATTACAGATGAATGGAGCATAAACCACTGCCTCAAATCTCTGCAAAAGGCTTAGGAAGTCTAACAGAAGATTTTCAATAGAACACTCACAACACCACTGAACTGATACATGTGCCTTTACCATGTGACAACAGTCAATCCTGAACAGTCTAATACCATGCAACTGATGCATATGATGCCATATGCAATAACCAAGTCAAGCCTTCACCTGTACCATATCTATAATGACTTATAATAAAACCAGCAACCTATTTCATTTTAAGGCCATATAAACACAATGTGTCTCCTGTTATTCCTCTCACCCTACATAATAGCAACTCAAAGGTCACACAGATGTCACGTAATCAGTATGCACTGGTCATGATCATAAAATCTTCAAACATAACTACACGAAACTAAAACAAAGGGACCACATACCTTCCCAATTGAGGCTTACGTCTTACTTATAGGGCTCACAAGTAGTCTCTAGCCTGAGTGTGTGCACACACTTACCCTATGCTACCTCCTCAGAAATAATGATAAATTCTATTTCCCAAAATCTGGTCCAACTGTCCAATAGCATATGGTAGTACAGCTGGGACAGACAGAATGACTACTATAACCCTCTCACGCATGAGCGCTGAGGGTTAATCACCATCATTTGCAGACCAACACAACCCACATACCCTATTATATACATTACACACACCTCTATGTCCTTAGACCATAATTCATTGTAATTAAATGCATTTTGATAGCAGACTGAAATTTAAACCTTTGTGGGTCATGTTGATCATACTTGTGTGTAAAAAATAGCCTCAAATAAATCACATACATACCTGGGTACACCTCCTGACACATCTCACTTCAATGAATTGAATTGTGTATGTAGTGGAGAAAGTGTAGTTACAGTGTCAACTTCACAAAATAAATTACAGCTGCTCAGTCCAGGTACAAGCCACCACATCTAACCACATACATCATATACAGCTCAGAGACTGAACTCTGTCTGTAACACAATGCATGCACACACTGCAACTATTGAAGGTGTAAAAACATTAGTGTACCAAACAAATAATAATAAAACATTACTTGCTGACAGACCTCTTCCTCATTATGGAATGAAGTCTTAGTTTATTTTAGGCCAAACAAACAAAATACCTTGTTTCTCATCTGCACCTTCCTGGGTGATACAGCCACTTCAAAATTTATTATGCAGGTCAAGCCCACTGCTTTAACCACACCCCTACTACCTCATACTTGTTGTTTATACCATTTCAATATTTTTCCTATAGGTCAACTACATTATTGCAATTTCCAATATAGTTGATGAGAAACAAGAAATGTG
>WLWD01004804.1_pt1 | contig 39625 bp, 32 predicted proteins | sample 6712731 | NCBI WGS metagenome assembly WLWD01 (sample SAMN12718690, study PRJNA576275) | sponge metagenome | isolation source: marine sponge | host: Mycale hentscheli | place: New Zealand: South Island, Marlborough, Capsize Point | collected 2014-11-01
CCAACAAGCACTCAGTCTTTATGGGTAAAATGGTAGCTATACACCATGTCAGCAAGTTGTCAGTCCCTGTGAGTCAGATGGCTTCCCATACTCAGATGGGGCTTCCCGACTCTCTGTAGGTCAGATGGCTTTCCAAGTTTAAATCCCATGGTAACCATGTTAGCAAGTTGTCAGTCCCTGTGAGTCAGATGGCTTCCCATACTCTTGTGGGTCAGATGGGGCTTCCCTACTCTCTGTAGGTCAGATGGCTTCCCAAGTTTAAATCCCATGGTAACCAACAAGCACTCAGTCTTTATGGGTAAAATGGTATTCTCATTTTGGGATAGATTTAGTTTCCCTGTAGATCAGAAAATTTGCATTGTTTTCCCCAAAAGACCAAACATAGGCATACGTTTATATATAATGTATTATTATTAAGTAGGGGGTCAACACCCCACAAGCCCAAAAATATGCTTGAGGGTATCCTCATGCCAAGATATTTGTGCTAGTTGTAAGTATAATTTTATGGTTGCTAAGGGCTGTTACTGCTTTCTGTGTGCTTGCAGGTCTAAACTGTTTGTGTGTTAGGAACAAGTGCATGCGGAGGATTTATTGTGGTCCCAACTTCCAACTTTGTAGGACTTTTTTGAACCAATGCGTGAAGCTGGAGCTCCGTAATTCGGCACACTGCTAGTCATGTCGCTACTCTACTGCACCATAATGAGTTTTTTCTCATTTCTATATTACTTATTGATTTATTCGCATTTTTTTCGTTTTACAAGATATTGAAAATTTCAAATTATGGTGCAGTTCATTTTTTTATGTTCTACCCGTGTGTAAAAAAAATTCTCGTTCTCATGATTAGATTCCAAGAAAAACTCATACAAAATTTGGAACTTTAATTCCACTCGCAATAGTTAAGAAATAGCCCCACCCCCATATCTCGTACTACGAGTACGCAAGCAATTCTTTTTCAATTAGTTTGTATTGGTTCTAAAAAGAGCCCGCCTATTTCAAGAGTAAACAAACATCAATACAACAATAACAAGAGAGTCAGAAGAGAGAGCAGTTTATTGTAGATAGCCAGAGGTGAAGGTATTAGATATGCGCAGCTTGGGAAGTCTTCACTCCGCAGAAATCGAGCCTGGTGGATCCATCCACTTGAGTTCAGGTATAAACAGATGATACAGAACATGAGATCATTGTGTGGTGGGGCACATCCCCTGGGAATGTTAGTTGGTGTTGGACAATTTCTGTGACATGAGTTGTACTTGGGAGGTGTGAAGGTGTAGTCATAATTGAATTAGTGGCAGCCATTCTGGAGGGGCCACTAATTCAATTATGACTACACCTTCACACTTCCCAAGTACGACTCACATGTCACAGAAATTGTCCAACACCAACTAACATTCCCAGGGACTTTGCCCCACCACACAATGATCTCATGTTCTGTATCATCTGTTTATACAAAGTTCCTTGTTCAGTCACCCTCATTCAGTTCAGTAACCAACCACTACAAGGCTCCACAAGCCGAAATATTATGGTTCTATTCTACTAAAATAAATTCTCTGAAACTTGCTACACCTGGCTAGCTATCAGGTTAGCTAGTTCTATTAAATAGTCTAGCTGCCTGTAATATCGCCGTTTTTTATTTTCGCTATAACTAGTGATGTGCTTGAGCACAAATGGCGATCGAGCCTAAAGACTATACTATTTTTAAATGTATGATTTTGACTTCTAACACTGAAGCTACTGAAAATAAGGTCCAGCTTTTAAATTTAGCATACAGGGTAAAGGGATTTCAGTGCCATAGTAACAACTCTCTGCAACTGCTTGGAAAGAAAATAACAACAACAAAACAATACACGTTATTTAAAAGTTTTCTTTGTGATATTCTTTAGCTAATAGTGGTTGTAACACACAATGCTTTGACACAACTTGAAATGCACCTACACAGACTTACTGTTGCGGTAGTAGTCTAGTGGACAATGCATTTTCAATTAAATACTGTTGCGCACGGCTTATAACCATGACAAAGAGCGCATTGGCTTACCACCGCCACTAACTCGAATAGAAATGGAAGTCCCTTAAGTTTTCAAGTTTGAACTGCACCCGCAAAAGAATTCAAAACGGTAAACAATTCAATTTCTAGGGTGACACGGGTACTGATCGATAAACCAGAGGATTCTGTTTAGTGCAATTTGGGACGGGGTCGACCACATAACTAACACAAAAACGCGAGGGTCAAAGTACAAAATGACATACATACGTCCATACATATATCTAAACTGCCATTCGAACTGTGATTGCTGGTTTGTATATCTAAACTAGTGATGTGCTTGAGCACAAATGGCGAGTTAGCCTGATAGTTAGATAACATAAAATGTTACTATTTTTAGCTTACTTCATGCAAACACTATAATAGCAGTTATGACATTTGATTTCAGCAAACAAATACAAAATCGCTCTCTTACCTTATTAATGGTAACTTTTGTAGTATCAAACATCAACCATTCTGATAATCTCAATCACCAGTAACTCTTGAACAAGCTCTCAGCTACGATAAAAAATAAACCAGTGTTATTATTTGTAATTTTAGCCAAAAAATATGAAATTACTACTTACATCATTCTTGAGTATTGATAACTTCTGTAGTATCAAATTGAAGTTACTTTGACCATCTGAATTACCTTGAATTCTTGACAACAAGCTCTCACCTACAAACACAAAAGACAATCAATTTTAGCACACAAATACAAAATTACTTTCTTACCTCATTTTCTTGAGCAGTGTAACTTTTGTAGTACCAAATTGGAGCCAATCTGACTATTTGAATTTACCAGTCACTGTTGACAAGCTCTTAGCTACAAAAAAGAAAGGCCAGAGTTAATTTTGCATATTTAGCTAACAAATATGGAATTGCGTACTTATCTCAGCTTCCCTCGAGAAGTAGTAGCTTCCATAGCATTAATACTACGGTATTCTGACTACCAACGGCTCTTGACAACCAACAACCGGCACTCCGTATTCCCCCATAAAACGGCGAAGTTTTGAAATGAAGTCTGGAAAAGGGTCTTCAATGCCATAGTAACCTGTCGAATCAACATAAAACGGCGAAGTTTTGAAATTAAATCTGGAAAAGGGTTTTAAATGCCATAGTAACCGGTCGAATCAACTTTTTGTTTCTTGAAAAGCAAGCGTTTTTGCAGGAATTTTCTTTCACTTCTGCGCTTAAGTATAAAGTAAGGCTTGCTTAATGCTGTATTTTCAGAATAAAGTGGGGTCAAGCCTAAAAAGCCGTGTTTTTGGAGAAAAAAGTTCCCCGCGCGCGCTTTTAAAGGGCATACGTACAATCCATACATACATACATATATACATACATACATATAACATATACCCGATTTTGCATTATCCACCCCTAATACTGTCTCGCTCGCTACGCTCGCTCGCCAATAATTGTATTGGGCACGCAAATAAAAAAATTCGAGGGTATCGTCAATTATGTTGACCGAAGTTTCTTGTAAGACATATTTTTGTAAAGGAATGTATATCTGGATGGCACCCATTCTAATATTGCTGTACATACCTTCAACAAACACTGTGCTAAGTTTCATCTTCCTCTCGAAGTGTGAGGTGTTTTCTTGTGGAGTTTCCTCTCACACGAAGCATTGCCAATACTTCCCTGAATGCAAAGAGACTGTACTGATGCTATACAAGCATGGATGGTTATAATCTAGCAGGACCTAATCAACAGTGACCATAATGATTTAACTTACTCAAGGACTAACCACTGGAAAACGCTTTAAATGTTTAACTGGGAAATTGAAGTAGACAATATAAAGATAGAAGTACTTGAAAGTGTCCTGTAATAGGACATGTTTCTAATAAGTGCTGTACTGATAGAATGCAGATTCAAAGTCAATTGATTTACAAGAAGAGTGGGATTTCATGAGCACAAAATAGGTAATTATCATTTTGAGCTACAGTATATAGCTCAATTATGTTAGAGACAAGAAGATAAGAAACTCCTCCGTAAAGTTTAATTGCATTCATACCAACCCCTCGCCACCCCGCACGCCCTGCCACGCCCACCAATGTCCCCACCTAACTGCTCCCAGGTTTTGCGCGGAGGGGCAGTGCACGTCACGACTAGAATAGATGGGAGAGACCTCGCAGATGAAAACGGTTTGCTATAAAAGGTGCTAAATGGTTTAGCTTTCTCTAGGGAAGTGCCAGAAGAGTGGAAATAATACAATAATAGCGGATTTTTTTTTTATATTTGCAATGGCAACAAAATTTAGTGGCGCTGTACAATCAAAGCCTACTAGGAGAGAAGAAGAATATGTTCCAGGGGCTGAAGAAGATCTTTATAAGATTTTAGTGATTGGAGAAACTGGAGCTGGTAAAACTTCTTTCATAAATTATGCACAGAATCATTATGGAAAATCGTTTGAGCTCAGTGAGATATCAAAGATGCTCCAAGTGCAAAGATTTGGCGAAACTCAATGTGCAAAAAAATGTGAAAGCGATACAATACAATGCACAAGGTATAAAGCAAATTTTCCAGATTATAGACCAGGGTTGTGGCAATTACAGGAGTAAAGTAATCAATTACAATTACAATTACTTAGAATTTTTGCTTCTCAATTACAATTTCAATTACCAATTACACCTTTAAGAACTAATTACAACAATCTGTTAGCAAATTACAACCAATAATCACATCGCCTCACTCAGGATACGTGGCACGTAATAGGGCCCACAAAGTTTGTAATTTTGTTTTAATTAGCCATGGCTTTACAACTAACCCTGTACCAAGGGTCTTGGACCCCACTACTTGCCAATTAAGGTATGCAATTACAAAAATGTACATTTACTCAGATGGTTGAATGATTACAGCTAATTACAATTACCAATGGCAATTGACCACAACACTGTTATAGACTAGGAGTCACTGATACTCCAGGATTTGGTGACACTAGACCTGAATACAAGGAAACCAATACAGCAAGAATCATTGCAGCTATTAAGGGAGAAAGATATGTCAATTGTGTTTGCCTTATTGTAAATGGCACTCAGAGTAGACTAACTTCAGTAGCTGAAGAAGTCATTCGAGAAGTAACATCAATATTGCCAAGATCCATAATGAATCAAATCATAGTTGTATGCACGAAAACTCGTGATAAAAGCAGTTTAGAATTTTCTTCTGATATGCTCAGGGAGTTTGGTATGATTGTTCCCAAAAAAAGTTTATTTTATTTGGATAATCCTTACGCTAAGTGGGAGAGAGCACAAGAAACTACCAGTTACTCAGAGAATGACAGCAGTGAAGAAGATGATTCAGATGAGGATGAAAAAGATAGCGAGTTAGCCAAACGCTTTCAAAAATGCCACAAAAAATTGGACAAAATTATTACGAATATGCACACTTTTCCACCTACTCCCACATTTACATTTGGTCAGCTACATGAAACAGCAAGTGAAATTGAGCATGTTATTGCAGAAATTGAAGCAGAATATCACAACAAAAGAGAAGTAGAGGATAAAATAAGAGAGTTACAGCTTTATCTCAAAGCAAATGAACCTATTGAAAAAACAAAAGTGCACTATTCCAGAATTGTAGTGAAGACATCAAAAAAGGAGAATTTAATTTGCCATGAAAATGGCTGCTATATAGTAACTGTCATTCGAACTGTGATTGCTGGTTTGTATTTTTAACCCCACGAGCGTGCAAGATGGTTGAGAAGGGGGTGTGCCAACGTTGCTCACATTCAGTAAAATGTCACAAGATAACTAAGTACTACTTCTACCAGGAGGAGGCTGAATTACCAATTAAAGAAATTCCAGATTTTAAAATCATTCAAGAGTCGGTAAAGAGTAAGAAAGGGTTACTTGATGTTAAAGAATCCCATCGGATAAAAAGTGAACAAATTATTGATAACCTAACTGATAAACTCAAAATACAATTGGATATATTTCAAGGGTTAGGAACAAATTGTCATTTTCTGAAGGCAGCTGAAAAAATAATTTCTGAAATACGAGAGCGAATCAATAACATAACAGACTATAAGCACATAGCTGGTATCACTGAAATCCTTGATAATACATTGGCAGTAATCCGAGATCCTCTTACTGTTACAGACAGTGATGCCAAATATCGCTGGGCATGTGGATATCTGGAAATTAATACAGACAATCGTGACCCAAGTCTTATATCAAGGCAATTTAGACAACATGCCAGAGCTTGCCATCCTGATTCAGAATATCAAGGTGAAGAATCTCGTAAAATGTTCCGTCTTCTGAACCATGCAAAAGAACTATTAGAAAAACGTGGAATAAACATACGTGTTCCCAATTTTTTTTCCAAAGCAAAATAAGACAATTCTATGTCACCCTGTATAATTATTTTGTGATTGCAATTGTAGTTATATTAATTGTCCTTATGTATTTTTATGCACATGTTACTGTCAGTAAAAAGTTTTGTGTCCTCCATAACATTTTTTCCTTGAAATTTACTTTTATTAAAATGTATTAATTTTGTTCAATGTGTCAAGAAATATATGTATGTAATTATTACATTAGTCAGTGTGTATGGCTAAATATTTCACCAGCTGGCTAATTTATTTATTTATATTCACAGTCAGGGATGTAATAGTACTGCTCATACATTCAAAATTGTACTGGGGGGGGAGGCAGGAAATTGCAGTACAATTGAAATCTAGCAGGGGGGTTCCCCTGCAATAACATAGCATGGTAACTACTACTTGAAATAAGCACAGAAACTAAGGCAGCAACTAAAAGTGAAATGCCACAGTTAGCTAAGTGAAATAAGTACCGGTAAGTGTGCATACGTGTGGTGCTAGCCTACGAAACTTTCAGTTTGAGTTGTTCTAGTTGGAGAAAATTTCATTCTAACCGCAGATGTTCTATTCGAGTATGGAATTAGTTCAGCAGATTTGAGTCAGATTTCAGTCAGATTTGAGGAGACATAGGTTGAGAACTAACTTCTGGAGGAAAATAATCCTGAAATACGGTAAAGTGTCTTATGAAGACATATACTTCATATCATCACTATTTTTTAGGTATGCATCACATGGATATGTTCTAATAAATGTCAACTCCTAAGTCACACACAAAAAGAAAACAATTCACTCCAATTTCAGTGTATTTAGTTATTGAGTTGCTTTATACTTGGTAAATTTAAGAGAAAAATTGTACCTACACTATATAATTTAATCTAGTAGCTATAGACACCACATGTGCAGTACTTGTTAGTACATTACATCAAAATTACTCTTTATGAAGATCAAGCTATTTTTAAACTGTTAGATGTGTAAATAATGTTTTCTTTTGTGTTCTGTTTAAGTCAGTACATTCAAACATTATTTACTATGTATTTTCATAGGTGATGTACTTCGACTTACTTTAGACGCAATGTGTATTAAAATTCTTCACAGAAAATAGCCTACAGTTTAAAAGCATTGGATCATTTTCTGGCAATGCAGGGGAATAATCCTTTCAGTTGATCAAAGTGGGTGTCAAGATATCATGAACATAAAATTAATATACATTGTAATATAGACTTGCTGATGACAAGAAATTCAATCGGATGTTATTGAATTCTGATTGATTAGCCAGTAAACTTATACAATATGTGTCCCTAGTATCACCTTGGTAGCTGATATAAATGCCTGAGCTGCTACGTAACTTGTCTGTCACTTCAGGCCAAATAATTGTATTACGTATTACTATGCAATACTTCCATTTAAATTTGAACAAGCAAGCCAACAAAAAAATAGTCTTAGTAAATCCTGATCTGATGTAGTGGGAGTTACATGTATATACATAATTATGGTTACAAAGTAACCTAGTAGAAAGCATGATACCTACTATTAGCTTCCAAAGGATCTATACTACTCACACTTATTTGATTAAATAATCTAGTATAGCACATGTGTAAATAGCTGTTAGTACAAATATTGCCAACTAGTTCATCAAACACTGTGAAAGTCGGATTATTTTGTGACTAATTAGAATTTTGGATAATGGTACTTCTTGTGTCTCCATGCAGTTGGGTTTCACTGGATAAAAAGTGGATAGCAAAGGCACCATAAAGCAAAATGAATTATACATAGTAATACCGTAGACGTGGAGTCATCAAGAAAATCCATCCTGTTCATGATATTGAATCCATGCACCCCCTTTGATTTTTCTGTGTTTTTATATAGTTATACTGATGTATTATACATAACTAACACTTGTGTGCAATACATAACGACAACCATTATTATATGAAACATTGTGAAGGTCAGGTGATTTAGTACAAATTTTCCACTTTAGACAAAAATTCATTTTAGAAACTTCAAAGGCTATGATGAATATACTATTATCCAATTGCAGTTAGAATTTAAATGTTGCACCTTGTGAGTCTTTCTGGCAGTGAGCAGTGAGTTGGAGTACATAAATGTTAACTTAGATAAAAGTGGCTGACTAAGGCAGCAGAAAAAAATGAGTATAGAGACAATATACACTGTGAAGCTAAGAAACTCCATCCTGTGTGTATTATTGAAGTCATGGACATTCTGATTGCTTTGACTCACAATAATTGCAATATGCTACATAATAATGTCTGTCATATTAGGTCAAACAATTTTATTACACATAATATTTAAATTTTTGTTTGAACAAGACCCTTATTTCATTTAAGCTGATAGAATAAGTATAATTTCAAGTGACTCAGCAAAACTTGAGATAACATGTGAATAGGAAAATCAGATAAAGTTCAGAGGCATAATAAAATGTATCTCACTTTGATGTCAGTACTATTGTATAAATACCATGACGTTGTGTAGTGATAAATTCCTATTGGTTACCTATCTATTAAATTATTTTCCTAAATAGATGTAAGTACACAACAACAAAAAATGTGTTCTTCCCCCACTTGTTCTCAATAATGGTGTTTATATTAATTATCAGTTGAATTAAATAACCCTCACACCAGCAGACAATATTAATTGATTTTCATTTCACTAGATGAATGATGTTTAAAAATTAATATAGCATCAGGAGTTCAAATAGGTACCTAGTATCTATATATCACGTGAAAGTGCATGAATTGTTCAACATTTTTTGTGATCATATTTCATTACCTAATAACTAGATCAAAACATAATCATATCGTAACGGTGTGACCTGTATGCGTTCCAGTGCAATATTTGCAATTGTGTCTGCATGATTAGATTTTTATTGTTAATTAAGACAGTCATCTCAGCCAACAATGCTGTTTTTAAATGTTTAATGTAGGACCAGAGTTTGAATGAAAATAATTCTCAAAACATTTAACAACAAATGCCCTTTGATTATGTAAAACATAGTAAATAGATAGCACATCTTTACTGGTGGCAGTATAACCTACATACACTGTTAAAAATGGGGTGCATGGGAATCCCATTTTGAGGTGTCCAGGTAACACTGGCTGTACTACTCCTCATGGGGGTGTTTCCATTTCACCTAGGGGAAGTGTTCAGTTACACCCCTGTACACCCTTCATTATACCAAATGGAGTGTTGTGATACACCTATGTTCAGGGACCAAGTGTTCTACTACACCCCTATCAGAGCTCATAATGCACCAAATATGGTGTTATTGATACTCTGTTGTGATACTCCCCTAAACTAGCTACTACAACACTCCAAATGGCGTTCACAATACTCACTTTATAGCCATATATTTTAGTGATAAAATTTATTCCAGTAATCAGCAAATGCAATAAATATTGGTCTGTGATGTGACATTGTATCTGTGTGATTGGTGAAGAATTAACTGTTCATGAATGAATGAAGATGCTCAGGAATTCTTCATACAGCCAGGATGATTAGAACATGCTCATCACTCATGTCAGCAGTGATCTACAAACAGCAACAATAAACAACAACAAAACATAATGGTAATTGACTTTGGACCAGTGTTGGGTTAAGCCCTGTAATTAAGAACTTAAGTCCAAGTTCAAGTCTTTATAGATTTTTAGAGCTTAAGAGCTCAAGCCCATAAATTTCAAATCAGACTTAAGTCCAAGCTCAAGTCTTTATTTAAAGGCTTAAGTCCAAGCTCAAGTCTTTATTTAAACGCTTAAGTCCAAGCTCAAGCTCAATTCAGAAGTTGAAATTCTTTATTATTGAAAAAACATTGAAAATTACATAATTCAATAAACAAAAAGGAAATGGCTTTATTATTGTTAAAGAACATTGAAAATTACATAGCGTAAGACCTCATTTATCTGACCAAGTTTGCCCCACGAACCTCATGAGGTTATTTCATATTCTATCGCCTTGCAATACTCATATTTTTAAAACACAGTTTGCAGGTCGTTATGCAGAGGCAGTGCAGAAGCAGTCAGGCCACGATTATCGCCCAGGACCACCAAATATCGGCCCGTCGTAGCGTCCAATGCATCGGATATAGGCCGGCGAACAAACATTCAACCCCAACTCACTCCCATCGCAAAACTACACTATTTAAATATTACCATTGCATTTTTCACACACGACTATCCTTTACCAAATTTATTGCATAGAATTCTTGTCACATTCTAATATCGTACTTAATTTCCTATAGGAATAGTCCTTGCAAATTAGCGTACAAAGTATATGGCTAAAGGTAGTGGCAAAAAAAAAGATTTTCTGTGTCAACCTATGACCATACTTAGTTCAACTAAATTGTCCATTTACTATTCAATTGTTTCTGATTGAAGGTGGGTAGGGGGGGGGGGGGGGGGGGGTTGGGTGAGTGGGGGGGGTGGGGGGGATTTTAGGAGACTGTATAGAAATATTGTTTATTGGAAGTGTTTACTGTAAAAAGGACAAAGAAGAAGGCAAGCACCCCCTTCTCAATCTGAAAAACAAAAACAAAAACAACAACCCTTGACCAGCATTACCATGCCATTGGAGTTTACTTCATTTTCATTGGAATGCCAACAAGAAAAAAAAATCATGACTTACAAAAAAAATGAAAAGATCAAATGCTACGAATCAAAGTTCAGAGTTCAACATATGGGACAAAGTTTATCTTCACCATTGGGGTTTGGTACGACACAGTCTTCATGAATCCACCTTGAACAGATGCACTGAAGCCATTCTCTGCCCGTTCCTTCGTCCTCTTCAAAAGAACTGAAACAGACACAACATAAATCTGTGAATATGCTACTGTCCATTGTAGCTTTTGATCTCTTGTGCAGAGTATGTCTACTTGTAATCTTGCTCCTACCTTCAACTAAATTCAAATGTCCTTCATTTGTTGAAGTTTCAGTAGTGACCTCTCAAGAGCGTTTCTTGCTTGTCACAGCTTTGTGTTGTAAACATTTCTTAGCTTTCTCCTCCTCTGCCTGCTTACGCTTCTTTTCTTTCTTCTCCTCTGCCTGCTTTCACTTCTCTTCCTTCTCCTCAGTTCGTCGAATTCTTTCCTCAGCCTTTCTTCTTTGTTCTATTTCTTTTTCTTTTTTTTTCCTTTCTCTTTCCTGTTTTCGTTTTTCCTTCTCCTCAGCTTCACACTTCTTTTTCTCTTCCTTCACTTTATAAAGTCATCGCTAGTGAGAACACATGCTGAACCCATCTTTGATGGTTGCGTAGTAACATCCCTTACCACAGGTAAATTCAATAGATTGGTGAATGGTGAACGTAAATTTGAGGAAGCAACAGGAGGTGTAACTTTGGTGAGTGATACAGTACTCGAATTTGCAACTGAAAGAGACCATGGAACCGGCATGGTAACCGCAACTCCAGTACATGTGGTGACTGCACCAGGAATCAATAATCCACGTTGTGCAGTGACTCTGACTGGAAGTGATCCAGTGGATGTGGTACCTAGAAAGTTAAACAATACAGGTATGTAACATCACAAATACAAATTATGCATGTAAAGTGAAATTCCCCCTTCCCCCACCCAAAAAATAAAAATAAAATAAATAAATAAATAAATTATTACTACCACAAATATTGATGGATATTTTAATAGAATGGCAGGAGTCCAACTGAAATGGAGGCGTAACTTGAAAAGTTTGAACCCTGAAATATCAGTTACAAAGACAAATGAGTGAATTTTGTTTCCTGTTGTTTTTTTTGTTTATTGTCTGTCCATAGATTTGAAGTTCTATTGTTCATTAGACAGCACTTAGTTTGGGGACAGTTGGGACAAACTTTTTTCTATATGAAACCATTTACAGGAAAATAGGGCACAACGTGGCCTCCATAAAAAATAAACTGTTGTTTAACTAACACATTTTATCAGCATCGAGTTTGATTGCGTTAGCCGTTCACAATATATGACCTAATCAAATTCCCCTTGGTAGGCTTATTGGATTCAATTGACTATTATTCCCCAACATTCACGTGTGCTGCATTGAGCTCAATTTTATTGTAGACAGTCTCACATGATAACATAGGTAACATTGTATGCAAAGGAAAAATCATAGCTCTGCCTAAGTTACTATAGCTACTTTTATATTTCTCTTGAATTATCTGGGATTAACAAAAAATGCGATCTGCCAAAAAATCATTTAAAAATTACATGTGTACAGACTTCATGCTACCAAAAAAAAAAAGTTTTCTGAACAAAATTTTGGTCTTCAGAAAAAAATTTATGGAGAGTTCTTATCACTTAATAAAAAATATGTTACTGCAAAACACCATTAATTCTTATCTGAAACCTGAGTAGTGGATCCAGAGGCCATACGGACTGTAATGTGAGAAAGGGATGGTACCTGCTACGACATCTACTGCGACGAGCAAACTTGATCCCAGGGGTGTGGTACCTGCTACAACATCTGTTGTGATGTACGAACTAGATCCCAAGGGTGTGGTACATGCTACGACATCTGTTGTGACGTGCGAACTTGATCCCAGGGGTGTGGTACCTGCTATGACATATGTTGTGACGTGCGAACTTGATCCCAGGGGTGTGGTACCTGCTAAGACATATGTTGTGACGTGCGAACTTGATCCCAGGGGTGTGGTACCTGCTAAGACATCTGTTGTGACGTGCAAACTTGATCCCAGGTGTGTGGTACCTGCTAAGATATCTGTTGTGACGTGCGAACTTGATCGGGTGTGGGTACCTGCTAAGACATCTGCTGTGACTAGTGTTGTTTTAGTTAACTAAACTAAAACCAAAACCCCTTGTAGTTTTGGGGTATTTTACTTTTGGTAAGAATAACTAAAACTAAACTGTAGAGAACATAAAAAAACTGAAACTAAATATTTTAGAAGACAGTAAACTCGATAATAACTAAAACTACCAGTAGAGTAGAGTGGACAACAAAAACTAAAACTAAGTAATTTTTATTGTAAACAATTCACCTTGAATTATGTCATTAAATGAAGGTATTAATTGCTATCAAGTAATTATTCTCTAAACTATATAAAATATATTATACCTACTTTATTTATATTATCTAAGATTTCATAAAAATATGCAATTTTTGAAGTTATTTGGGAAAACTATACCAGTACATACTACTTTCTTTAAGGAGTCTCGTTATTCAATAATTTGAGAGACAAAAAATGAATGTGTGGTGACTGCGATTTGAGTAGGCAATTCAGTGAGTGTTGTAACAGCCAGTGAATTGTGGTGTTCTGGAACATTGTATTTGAGCCATTCTGTGTACTTAGGATCAACCAAGTCATATCCTTCTTCCAAACGTTGAGCAAAAAGAAGTTCCTCTTCAAGGGTGAAGGTTGTTGAGGTACCAGTTGACTGATCAGCAACTAAATCCTTTGATCATTATTATGATCATTTGCCTCACATTCGATAGACACTCTGGTAGTAAGTGGTCCATCACCTAAGGAAAAAATATAATCAATTGAACAGCATACTGATCAAATCCACTTCTCCAGTAGACTAGGTCAAAACATTCAGTTATGAGTACCATAATATTCATCAAGTACACTGTGTACAAACTTTAGTTGTCCTTAACTAGTACCAAATAATAAAACCCTTACCACAGACAGGCTTTCATTTAGAGAGTTAAAATGTCAGGTTTTTTCCTTCCTTTTTTTAAATATAAATTTAGCATATAATACATAAGGTAAAACCAACTACCCATGAGCTAATGCTATGGTAGCCTGAAAAAAAGTGACACAAAGTAAAGCATGATAAAAAAAGGAAATATCGCAGTAGCAACAGGAATTAGAATTGACCTTATCCTTGAAACCATACCCAAATTTGGAAATATAATATTGACAATTTGTTATGGAGTATTAGACTCTGAATGGTGTGAATGGTTCGCGTTTTGCTGTTAGTGACAATGGCCTGATAGATCAGAAGTTGTTGAGGCTGTGAATGTCTGTAATCAATCAGCACATTGCCAACCCTTCCCCACTCCCCCCCCCCCTCCCCCAACTTCTGGTTCATTTGTATTTAAGTTCAAATGTACAGACTCACCTGTATGAGTGACAATCGATAATGCTGATGGATCGAAGGGATGTATGCCACATTTCTTGAAGCCATTAACAAGATTTGCAGGAGTTGCAGCACTCTCCCAGGCTGGTTTAAACACTAAATTGAAATTTAACTTGGTAATCACTTTACCAGGATTAGTCTGATAACATCTATGCAGTGAGACTTGAGTGAGCGAAAGAAGCTTGTATCAAGGGGTTGACATTCGTGTGTAGTATGTGGTGGCAAGCATAGCATAACTACACCACAGTCACGAGCATGCTGAATTGCACATGGCTCAAAATGGGAACTGTGTCCATCAAGCAATAAGAGAAGTGGGCGTCTACATGATGCATTGGGTAGAAAATGATCACTGAGCCAGAACTTTTCTGAATTCTTGATCTATCAGGCCATTGTCACTAACAGCAAAACGCGAACCATTCACACCATTCAGAGTCCATAATAAATTTATTTGTTTTCCAGAAAAAATAATGAAGGGTGGTATGACTTGTCCTGTAGCGCTACCACATCCAATCACTGTTACTTGTGACTTCTGGCCGGATGTACAATAGCGAACCTTTTTCTGTCCCTTTTTTGCTACCATTCTAGGTGAAGGAGGACAAAGAGGCATACCTGTTTCATCCAGGTTATAGACAGATTCAGGGTACTTGTCAAAACCATAGTCATCCAGTGTTTTCTTCAGCAATTCGAAGTAGTTTTTCATGTTTTCTACATTTATGGCATCCATCCTTACTCCAGCCGTAGAATCACCATAAAATTATGCCACCAGCCCCTATTGACTGAAGGTGCTTTCAGAGACCCTATTTGCCGAAGGTATATCTCATCTAAGCAAAGGACATCTCTACGAGTATTTCCATACCCAATGTTAGCAGCACTTATAAGATAATCTGCAAAACCTTGCTCTTCATCTTTTGTCAAGTATGGCTTTGGACCGGGGTTGACGCCATGTGTCACGTCAAGCCCGTCCACACAAGTCAACTGAAACAACAAAAGAAAAAAATGGTCAGATAATCAGATGGTGGGAGCTATTCAGGCTGTTATAAATGATGGGCTTTCAATGAATCAAGCAGCTGATAACTTCCAGGTTCCTCGTAGTACTCTTAAGGACAGACTTAGTGGAAGAGATTGAAGTTGTCGTCGCCTGAATCCTTTGTATTTCTTATTGGCCATTCTAAAAAAAAATAAAAAATAAAAATCAATCAACTTAGACACAAGCATAGTAAGAGGAAATATCTAAACATCACAGTTTCACAGAGAGGGGCAGTCTCTTGAATCTCTATCCCCCAGCTAAGTTTACCCTCTCAGAATTTTTTTCATTAATTTGATTAAATATTTCCCCCAATGCTTCCATCTGAAGTCAACTATTTAGTGCATAGGACCACACAGTAATCAGTGTGAAGTGAATATTGTTTATGTGTATCATATATTAGCTACAAACATCAGTGTGGCTGAACACTAAAAGTCTCCCCACTCCAGCCAAACTCCTGGAACTCTGACCATCTTAAGTAATACAAAAAGGTGCAAGTCTATTTGCCAAGTGAAATCAAAATTTCTGACTTTTACACAAAATAGCCAGCCCATTACCGTGCCGGGTAAACAGTCTAGCTCAACTAAAATAGATCACCATATCAATAGATATAGCAGTTTTGGAATAGACTTTTATACAAACTTTCAACTAAAACGTAAAGCTACGACTGATCACTCAACAGCATTTTATAGAGGGAAATAAATGTACCCTAGCGAAAGTCCTCCCCCTCCCCCTCAATAGAAAATATTCCTAACCATACTCTTTCTTAAAATTAACTTGCTGTACTCAGTATTGACGATAAAATACATCCACCATCCAACCAAACTGGCTCTTCTTACCACTTCACATTACATAGCGTTTTTCTATTTGCTTTACTTAATTCAAACGTTTGCCACAAAGTATATACTTGTCACTACAATACCCATTTTTGTTCTCGGTTTGCCACCAAAATCGTGGCAAGCATGCAGATAACTAAGTTGAAGTCTATGCGCAAGTATTTCACTGTGTGAACATTCAAATTGAGCTTGCAAATGTCTGCATGTGCAAAATTCAAAGCGAGAGTAACAATAAATTTTTACTTCACCAGTACCACAATATAACAATGTGAACAAAAATGAGCATTGAGCTTTTCCATGCATAGCATAACGTTAGGTAAAGGTTATAGCCTGCTTTCCTATCATCCACCCATAGGTAAAAAATCATACTTAAGTCCAGTAACTACAGTTACATCACAACACCTACGAATAACCACGGTAGTGATCACACGTATGTGAATGCCAGTCTTTGAAATCGTTTCTATCTTTTGTAAAGCAAAAGGTAAGGTGATTTAACTCTGATATTTCTCACTATTCTGCAATAATCACAATCCTTAGGCTCAGTTAAAATTTTCAACTGGTGAGGAGCACCAACTGAGCAATACCTCCTATATGAACGACCCCATACAGCATTATCGAAATATATCTTGCTAGCTTCACGATTATCTGGACGAGATTCTTTTGAACCCATCAAAAGAAACTAGACGACTACTAAAGCATGTCCACATGGACAATATCACGTGAATACTCAATAGCATGTGGGGCTAATTGAATTAGAACCTGGTCAATTTGTGGCTAGCTACTTCTTACCTCTAATTTGCCATCCCTACGCTAACTTACACATACCGTTAAAAGACTATCCGATACTTATGCAGCACACAATTCCAGGAGTTTTGCAGAGACATTGACCACTACAGAACAGCAACTAACTTCCACCAGACAACATCAACAAAAGCAGCTTCTTACTTAGATAAGACTGTAAACATCTGTCCCTGTACCGCTACAGAATAGCAACTAACTTCCATAAGACCATGTAGTCCTCATTGCCAAGTGAAAGTTAATTAAATAATAAAGTGTGTGCATACAATGTGTATATAAAATTAATCCCCATAATCAGAATTAAAGTTGTATTAACTTATGATTTACTCACTTCCTCAATTCCCCACACTTCCTTCCCTCCCCCTCCCACACACACACACACATACACACACCCTCTTTTCGCCTTCTTTGACCACTATCATCTGGTTGTGGAGATGAATATTCTTCCAAAAATTATATTTTTTAAATATGTAAGGAAAGACACACACATAGCTACAAGATACTCAGTTGGGCTAATCCAATTAATTTAAGTTTCAAAACACTTTAATCCCCAACTTGATATGTAGCAAACTTGCTTTTCATAGCTTTCTACTTTGTGAGAGAATTTTATTTCCAACACAGGTACATGAAGGAGTTTCTTAACCCCCACTTCTCCTTGTCACATAAAAAAATTTATCCGTCTGCACGTTTGTAATTGGTAAAAATTAAAAATCATTTACACCTTATTAACATTAGTGACTGTGAATCTGGAAGTAATGGTACAAGGAGATGGTTGCTAGAAAAAATTTGGTAAAATAATAGTGAGGCTGCACAGCTCTAAAACGCGAATATTCTGGGCAACAGAATTATATATAAAAATGGGGCCCCCTCTCATATGGTGATTTTGTGAATTAATTTTGATCCAGTAAGAAGTGAACAAGAATTTTCACACTTTTTATAGAGTGTCTTTTCACATCCATTATACTGCACTATATTTTTATCACAAAAGAAATATTCAATGAATAAAAACAATCTTTGCGGTTCAAACACTTTAATCCCCAGAGAATTTTCGTTGGTCTGTTAAGAGTGAGACTGTAGCATAGCAGTACCCCAACAGTATAAATACAGAATTGAAGTATTTGTTTGCGAATCGGTTGCTGTAGCTCGGTGACAGAGCGCTTGTATGTTAAGCAAGCGATCCTGAGTTCGATTCCAGATGGCGACCGAATATTGATAATTCTGAATTGTTTAAAATAAAGGCCTGTGAAAGTAAAAAGAATACATCTAAGTTAAAAGAAGGCTGAGAAAGAAATTATGAAATGGTAATAATCACATGATAGTTGGTTTTACTTCCTTTTCACTGGTTCCAAAAGATACTGTTCGGTTCAAAATGTTGATGTAGTGAATCCATTCTGGAATATGGAATGCTGCGTAGATACTAAAATGACTTTCTGCTATAAAAATAATTGAAAAAATATCTGGAAAAAAATACACAGAATAGCTACTCTGTCAGACTAACATCAGCTAGGTCTTCAAAACATTGTAATTCACAACTTGATATACTCAGTGACATGTTTTCACAGTTTTCATAGCAATAATTGTTTTTGAGGGAGCAGTTTCTTGTATTCCCAGCTTAATGGATTCAGTTACAATTAATCACTCGCCTATTTGCCTTCTCTTCCCTTCCCTTTAACCTTGTTAACATTTTCTATATCTAGCCTGAGTATTTCATATGTCCTGCAGTTTGCTGGTGCCACCCTCAATAAGATTGGTCCCTTGTTGTATTATTGTGTTTATTGAGTACACAAAAAAACTCAAAGAATCTTAGACTTTTAATAATTTTGACCATATATAAATTTGACATGACAACAATTATTATGTTGTTGACTATCTATGTCGTATTTTTATCAACTTAGTATGGCAGGATTTGACAGTTGACAGTAGGACAATATCAGTTGGCATTGTAATGTGTTGTGATAGTAGGACAAGATCATTTGATATTGTAATGTGTTGTTATTGTAGGACAAGGTCAAAGAAAACATTTGTATACCAATGTGATCAGGTGCTCATGGCCACATTGGACATTTATTAATAGTTGTAGAATTGAAGGGAACAATTTTTTTTTATAGATTATAATATTGACTTGCCTAATATAACAAAAAAAAATTTCAAGGTACTAGAACAAATTGAAAGGCATTATTATTTGAGATTTCGCTAATTTAATACATCAATTGTATACCGTTACTTAACATTTCCATAAACCTGACTTGCAAATTGTATTTGGAGAGAATTTGTAATTGAAAAAATAACCCCATTCTATAGTAATTAGTAGGGTAGTTTCACTATATCCTCGGAAGTATATCAATGTTAACCTTCATTTCTCCAACAGTAGGATTCACACAAATGTTGCATACCTTCATTTGACGAAAGACATCATTTTTACATAGCTACAGGAAATTATATCCCAAGCATGGATATTGTAGAAAACTACAACAGCAATTTAACCACCATTATTGACCAACATTAAAACAAAGCATGATTTGTTTACATAGTACATTAAGTCAAACTTTTAATCACCAGCTGCATGTCTATTATGTGTTTCAAATAATGCAACAAATTTTTTGTATGGATTTCAAATCAGATATAACATGCTTAACTTTCGCTCAAGCATAAGCAAGGTTATTTGTTTTGCATGGGAGTTTTAAACTAGTTGGTTTAATTACTGACAAGCAGTTTATAGTTACTATAAAGGAAAAACAAAACTAAATTTATTATAACATTTAGTAAGCCATTAGCAGTCACTATAGTGCTAGCATCCCTGTCCATATATTCATATGTATCACGAGTTGTTATAGATACCATTATAGCATGAAAATGTTCAAAACAGTCCAAAAATGTTTTCATATGCTCATGTTGATATATCCAGCAGGTTCTACATAAATCATTTACTTTAACTAACTTGGTATTTTATTTATGTTCAAGAAACATTTGCCTTTTGAGCTATTTTTAAAGAAATTTGAAATCCTGTGATAACACCATTCATATTTCGAATAATGTTGTAAACTACATACATGCATGACACACACAATGTGAAATGCAGTGTACATCGGTATCCTTACTGTTCTCTGCTGATAGCAAGCCTTGCACAACACATCAAACTGCCATATTAGAGGCACCATCATAATATCCTTGTTTTCTATAATCGCTGTAAGGATGCAACCGCATTAAACACAGCCAAGACCCACATATAGGCACTGCAATTACAGTGTTACATTCTTTACCTTGTTCAACAGCAGCTTTACCTATTAAACGAAAAATTCCACCTAACAGCAACAACGAAACACAGTTGAAATTCTATTGAACTAAAAAGAGGCGAGTAGTTGCCACAAAAACAATTTCTAAGCCATCCACTACAGAAGTGATTAAACAGAGAATAAATCTTCAAAATATAGAGCCAAAGATCTGCGAAGTGTGTTTGAAAGAAGATGATAGTACTAATGATGAATTAGTGGATTGAATTCAGTGTGCCCTCTGTGCCATGTGGATTCACTGCTCATGTTCAAAGATATTGTCTGTGGATATTTTGAAGGAATATATATGCCATTACTGCACTAACGACAACATAAAGAAATAATTATTTTATCAATAGGACACAATAAAAATAGAAGGTAAACTAGAATTCACTTTTGCTTTAAAACAAGTTGCTAGTTTATTGTTATTAATCTAGCCACTTAGTATGAGATTTAGATAGTTGAGCTGCTTTTCAAGTTCACTTTAATTTTTGAAATCGATTAGGATAACTAGAATTGTAAAAGTCTAAATTGATGTAGCTAGTAGCTATGGTTGATCAAATAAATGCATTTTGTTGTAATTTTTTTAAACTTTAAGCAATATAATTATTTCAGGGGTTCATCCAGGGGAGTGAATAGGGTGATATGTCACCACCTCCCCCCAATTTCTAGCCTCTTCATAACAGTATTCATAGCTTTGTTGTAATTTATTCGTACTTGTAAACAATGGCTTCTTCTCAGATTGCTGCGTTTCTAGCTTTGTATCGCGATTAGCTTAGGTTAGGTTGCGAGTGTGGAAACAGGGTAGACAGAGTACCCTGTTGTCAAAGAGGGTACAGGACCACCTGATAGGATGTTGGTAAGATTATTTGTCTACCTGTTCAATATCAAATGCCGTATAGCAAATATATTTCACAGTGATATAGCTATCATTTAGCTAGCAACTTGTAATACAGCCACACTTGTTTGCCCTTAAATTGTGTGCTTGTCAAAGCCGTGTTTATGCCAATTCCTTTTCTTCACTACTATAGATACCGTTTATTGTAAGGATTAGGACCAAATCAGGCAGCACTCCACCTTCAACTCGGATCACAACTATATTTTGTATATGTGTACTACTTAAATTCTATCATTTCATCAATTTTCATATACATATTATAAATAAATGAAACAATTGATTATTTTATTTAACAAGAAAATCTAGTAACTTTAGCTACAAGTTAACAGTGCTGAATCCTGTGAATATCAGAATATTTCTTGGGACACAGTAGGTAGAATCGACTGATTTTAATCCTGTCTCTTCAGAAGAACGCCTCACCAGTTTGCGTTTTCCATCTGCTGTATATTATCTGCGCACAAGAAGCATAAATATAATTGAAAACAGACGAGATGAGCTGTACTGCGCCCGAAAAACTCCATAAACTTCACTAAATTTCTTTCTTTCAATAGTTATAGTATTTATGCGCACCTGTGCTACAGCCCCATTTTCACGTGCAACCTTGACGTTTGCGCGCTTAATTGACTTGGATTCACATGACTAAATTGCTTCCCGTAAAGTACTAAATGCATTCCTCAATTACCGCGCTTGCGGTCGTGCCAACTCAACTTGGACATACTTTAGTGTTTTCTGCTACAGGAAGTGAACATATACTTAATTTTACAAATTATTCAGTGCTGCACTCAGGAACTGAACAGTTCCCGTTCATCACTAAAATAGCCTGGAGAGTTGGACTACTTTAGCTACCTCTGAGGTGTATCTCAAGAAGAAGTTGACTTTTGTAGGCTGTGAGAATGCAAAACTGCTATTCAAAATCATATAATCTAAAAATTACCAATTCAAGTATGTCAAGTATAAAAAAGGGAAACATAATTTCAGGAAACAGTTCATACATTTTAAGAGTTACCAAAGAAAGTACGCTTCAAAAAGTCTTTTGCATAATTTAAATGCTTAAATGCTGTAGCTGTGAATTCATCCCCAGTAGAGTCAGGGTGAACTTGATGAGCTTGTTGTCGAAAGAATTGGTTTATTTCAGCCTTGTTAACGTTGTCTGGATCTAGTCCAAGAACTCCACATGCCCAGCGAGCTTTAATTTCCCGATTTCTAGCAGTTGTTGGATCTCTTATGACCTCTTTTGTGTCCATCAGTATCTGCAGAATTTTGTCCTTGTCTTTGAAAGTGGGCAAGGTTTCTTGCAGTTCTTCAATAAGGATGTCAATCTGGTCAGTAGCATTTTTAGAAAAAAGGAAGTTCGAGCCAACACTCTGAAATTTTGCAATTTTTGACTCCAATAACTGGGAATTTTTTTCTATGTCATCGTTGTACTTGGACAGCACAGCCTCGAACTTCTTCCTGCGCGCAGTGCGGTCCTTGTCAGGTAAGATGATAGTTTTACTAACTTTTTCATAATAGATCCTGCCAATGCTATGATCCTTGTAAGAGTGGTCACAATGAACACACTTTCCATCTTTAATAGTGGAGCAGAACCAAACTGAAAAGATTGTAAGCCAGCAATCACATGGAACGTGACAGTTATGGTTGCATTTAGAGCAAACGAGATTTTTTTCCTCTGAATCTTTGGTTACTGTCGTCTCAGTGTAAGCCTTTTCTTTTACGTGACTCTCATAGGAACCTACATCGTCAATTAACTTTGTAATTTGGTCCTTGTTTTTGTAATGCACTTTCAATCTATTAAAACAGGTTCTAATGTTATTGACAGCTTCCTGAAATTCACCAAACTTCAAGGTCCTTACTTGTTTGAAAGACTTGATGACTTCAAATATATCATCTAAAGTCTCATTATTTCCTTCGAAATCTCTTCGCAACATTCTCAGCTCTTTTTTGTCAGGTTTTTTTTTGCAACTTTCATAATATCTGGAATACGAATTGTCTATTTTGAATTGATGTTTAGTCGGAATAAACAACTGAAATTCTTGTAGCATTTTAGGTTCAAATTTCAAACTGAACCTGTCTCTTGTAAACGTGTATATCACAATGATATTTCGTACGACACTTGATGGCAAAATAGATACAATCTTCTTTAAGATGTTTTGCATCGCTTCCGTCAAACGAACCTGGGTACCGTTAATAATCAAGCATACGCAATTGATATATTTCTCTTTCTTTACTATAGCAATAATATTAGCTATATTCTGTACTTGTTGATCAGTACCTCTAGTATCTCCAAAACCCGGAGTATCGATAACTTCAAGTGTGAAGTCACCATATTTTGCTATATATTTATTCGATTCGGTAGTGTCACTTTCCCAAACTTCTTTTGGGGGTCTTGCGACGTCGCTTTTTACGAAGGATGACACCAGATCCAAAGTAAAATCTTCTCTACCGAATTGCTTCTCATAATTTAGAAGCAGTTGCAAGAAAGAAGTCTTACCAGATCCTGTCTCGCCTATCATCACCATTTTAAATGAAGAGTGGGGTTTAGACCAACTTCCACCTTTAGTTGCCATATTTTCGAGGTTAATGGCTCGATGATAGTCTGCAGTAATTTTGCTGGATGGTTCATTTATATAAAGGTCTGACACCTTCTCCTAGTGCGCATGCGTGTTTACAGACTGCACGAAAGCAATTTATAAGTGTAATTAGAACATAGCAATGCAAATAATATGATTGATTCATCACACTACTCTCGCTGCACACTTCAAATATTTTTTACAACTAGCTAATGTGGAATAATTACAGTCATCACCAAAATTAAAAAAAGAAAAAGGAAAAACAATTGCATAGCTAGCTATTACACTACAACAAAATTATACAGTGTTTAGCGAAATTTGTTATGATGATTTTCTTTTTAAAATGTATTATTAGTAGCTAGCTATATTCTAAAATAAATTTTACATAACTAAAGTTATAAAATTGAAGGCAAATTATTATTTGCTGTATTTTGAGAAATGAATTAATTATTGTGCTAACAATATTGGCATGAATATATCATCTTGAATCACATTAACCTCTTCAACTGGTACATTACTACCTGTCAAAATTAACCATTCACATTATTAAAATGTGGTTATAAAGAATTTATGCTTAAATTTAAGGTATCGTGTCTAGCAAAGAATACAGTGTGCAATGCATGTAAAGTTACTTCATGTTTCCATAATATACACATTAGTTTGGATAGTCACTTATGATAATTTGCAATATGATAAGAATAGCTACTATTGTGGGAATGCTCAAATTACTTATCAAGGCAATTTAATTCTCCCATTAAACTTTTCAATATAATATTATTTTCTTTCCAGCCAGTGGTCATTCTCCCATATATTTTTGTGGAGCTCAGCACAGAGAGGATGCACAAAGAGCAACAAAGTTGAACCAAGGGTGTTCATATGTGCTTGTGTTTAATGCTTAGTTCTATGTAATGCCATTGAGTGATGTGTTGCATTTTATTGTTGCTGTGCTGACTGTGTTTTGCATGCCATTACTATTGTATGAGTAGCTGGTTATATACATATATATATTGCTGGTTGCCCATAGAACACTGGCAGTCCCGCAATTTCAGTTTGCTGTCTCTAATTCCATGGATTTAACCAGCTCTATTGAGAACTTTGAATATCAGAGGTAAAGTTTAAGCTAAATGACTTTGTAGAATAGTATACCCTTTGGAATTTGGTGGCAGCAACTGCTACACTTTGCTCTGCAGCAGAATGCACTGCACATGGAAGGAGAACCATGCCATTCCCACAATTATTCATGCAGTAAATAAAATTATTCACTGATATTCCTGCTGCCTGAGAAGCTATGGTGGCTTTTACTTAAAATAAACTTCAATTTAGCTGTGCTACATTTTGTGTGGGTGACAATTTTTGTCCTGGAATAATTGCTATGCATAGAAACTCCTAGAATTCTTAGAAATTATCATGGGCAACTTAAAATTCTCTCATAAACTGTCGTACCTGGAGTATAGATTATTGTAATACTTGCTTGCAACAGTTAGTTGAAGAATACACAGCCAGATGAAGCTCTTATCTAAATGATAATAACAGTCAATTACAATTCTTGTGCATTTCTTAGGACGGCCACACATCTATGTATATTTGTATCTATGTACATTTGTGCTCATCCATGCTCTATAGATTACACATCAATTGTTGGGTTCAAAATGTTGATGTAGTGAATCCATTCTGGAATATGGAATGCTGCGTAGATACTAAATGACTTTCTGCTATAAAATAGTTGAATAAATATCTGGGAAAAAAATACACAGAATAGCTACTCTGTCAGACTAACATCAGCTAGGTCTTCAAAACATTGTAATTCACAACTTGATGTACACAGTGACATGTTTTCACAGTTTTCATAGCAACAATTATTTTTGAGGGAGCAGTTTCTTGTATTCCCAGCATAATGGATTTACTTAAAAAAATTATCAATAGTAATTATAAAAACTAGCAAGTACCCGCCACATAGTGGTGCTTGACTCATTGCAAAGTAAGAATGCAGTAGCACAAGTTATCTTGCTCAGTTACCATTCTCTACCATTGCTTACAGCTACATGATCTCTGATCAATCCCCCAAGCTGATGGCAACAATTACTTTAAAATAAGAAATGGTCATCAATAGGTCTGCTGGATTATGCTAGCATTTTTTTCTGGGGGGAGGAGGGGGGAAAGACGACACCAACCATATCGCCATGAATATCATTAAATTTCAATGAATATGATTATTATGACTTGCAGGTAGCTCTGTGTATGTTGTATTTTAACTAGTGGTGTGCTTGAGCACAAATGGCCCCGAGCCTTAAACTACACTATTGTTAAATGATTGATTTTTAACAACTAACACTCAAGCTACTAAAATAAGTCGATTTTTTTTAATTAAGTATATGTGGTAAAGGGGCTTCAATGCCATAGTAACCGCTCCCCGCAACTTGAAAAAGAAGCAACAAAATCAAGTCACGTTATTTAAATTCTTCTTTGTGATATTCTTAATAGTAGTTGTAATGCACAATACTTACACACAACTGAACATACCTACGCAAGACTTACCTTCGTGGTTCGTCTAGTGGACAATGAATTTTCAAGTAAATGCTGTAGAGTAGGGCTTACAACTGTGACAAATAGCGTATTAACTTACCACCGCCACTAACTCGAATAGAAATGGAGCTCCAGTCCCATAAGTTTTTGCGTTTTAACTGCACCCGCAAAACAATTCAAAGCGGTAAACAATTTAATTTCTAAGGTGATATGGAGGCGGTCAAAATACAAAATGACATACATACGTCCAAACATATACAAATAAACAAACATCCCCGATTTTCAATTGTGTTACCCCTGTAAGTGTCTCGCTCGCTACGCTCGCTCGCCAATTAACCCATGAGTGTGCTCGAAGCTTGCTGAGCTAGCAGAGTGCAGCGGATGTTCTATTTTATCCACCACTGAGTGTGCCTGAGTATTTTTATCAACCAATCAGAGTGCTGTATGTAACAGTGTCTAGGCAAAAACCTGGGAAAAGTCCTTCAACCGGCGGGAACAGGAAATGCTTAAAAAAAGGATTTCCCGTTAAAACCGGAAAGTTAAATATGTGTTGATGCCAACCAACCTTGGGATCACATGACTGGACTTGGCAAGTAAACAATATCTGACGAGGAGTAAACTTACTGCTTAGGGTAAGTTACTGATCATACTACACTGGTTAAGATTTTAGTTTGTCAGTAGATAAATGTTTGAATAATTCTAAAATCCTGATGGTGTTATTTCTAGTGGAAACCAAACTGCAACATCATTAATGCTGAAAATGGCAACTCAGAGTAAAGGTGAGTCAGTACATTTTGTGAGTTGACAATAGGCATATAGCTAGAAAGATTGCAGCCTGTTTGAAACAATTTGCTGGAAACTTAGGCAACTTTCGAGTTAATGAGCCAGCTAACAAATATGTGAGGATGTTAGTTCAGCGGTAAATGCTGTTGCATGGTGGAGAGACCCTTATCAATTACTTAATATTGGCTTAAAGCATGCATTGTACATGACTGCACGTAGCTAGCAGAAACAGTTCTTCATTATTGTTAAGTTATCAAGTAAAAACTAATGCACTAGAATGCATGCATTTCTGTTTCAGTTGTTGAAATGTTTTATTTGAGTCATATAAAATAATGGACACTTTAAAATAACTATTGGGCATTGGAAATAGAATATTCAGCAGCTTACTCCCACATGACTTGCATACCTGTCAACTGTCCCGAATTTCGCGGGACAGTCCCGATTTTCCTTGCTCTGTCCCGCTGTCCCGCTTACTGCTTATAATGTCCCGAATTTTTTAAGCATAAAAGGGTGGGCGTTGCCACATTACTTAACTGGGTAAATTCAGCATAATTCGGTAAAGGGATTTCAAGCACTGTAAACTGCTGAATATTATTTTTTGTTACACTGAATGGCTGAGGGTGTCCAAGGAGATCCAGGACCTTCAAAGAAGGCAAAAAGGGAATGCCACTACCTTAATGACTGGCTAACTCATGGTATAAGTCGGAGTAGCAGAGGAAAGAACTTTGGTTTTTGCAAACTTTGCGGTACTCATATAAATATTTCTCATGGGGGTGTGTCAGATGTAAGGAAACATTTAGCTACTGCTAAGCACCAACAGATGGTTTAAGCTATGGATTTAAGAAAAATGATTTCTCATCCAGTTCGATATGGTGCTACTAGAGCAGAGATTTTATTTGGTATGTTTGTTGCTGAGCACAATATTCCTTTTCCACAGCTAATCATTTTTCCCACCTAGTTCTAGCCATGTTTCCAGATAGTGATATTGCTCAAAACTATCAGTGTGCTCGCACCAAGGCAACTTGTATAATCAAGCGTGCCCTAAACCCTCACTTTCTTGATCCTGTTATTCAACTCTGTCAGAGGGGTCCTTTTTCAATCTTGTGTGATGAAGACAGTTACACAGAAAATAAACATCTTGCTATTTTGGTAAGTTTTTGGGATGATAAGCTGTAACTCGCTTTCTTGATATGCCTGTGTGCAATATAGGGACAGCTTCAAATCTATTTGAATGTATATTAATGCATCACTGGAAAAAAGATCTATTTCATGGCAAAATGTTGTTGCATTTGAGTCAGATACTACCAATGTGATGGTTGGTAAACATAATTCTGTAATTTCTGGTGTTAAGGAAAAGCAACCGCAAGTTTACAGCCAAGGTTGTGTATGTCACCTTGCAAATCTGGCGTTATTGGCAGGAGTAAAGGCACTGCCAATTGATATAGATGATTTCATTGTTGATCTCTATTATTATTTTGAGAAGAGTGCAAAACGAAAACAGGATTTGCATGAATTTCAACACTTTACTGATACAAAGGAATTGAAAATTCTGAAGCACCGCAAGACACACTGGCTAAGTCTTGATAGGGCTGTGAAAAGAGTTATTCAGCAATGGCCTGCACTTTATGCATACTTTGACTCAGTTTCAGAGAGTGACCACTCGGCTAGAGTAAGGCGATTAGATGAAAACTTTAAGAGTCATCTTTCAAAGTTGGTAATGTTATTCTTAGGGTTTGCATTGAATTCAATGTGCAAATTCAATGCAATATTTCAGTCAGATATTCCGATGCTTCCAACTCTGAAAGCTGAAGTTCATAGACTCTTACAAATTCTTTTAGGGCGATTTCTAGTTACTGAATGCATTCACACTGCTGATAGCAGTTTCATGGATATTAATCTGCAGGACCCCAATGTACAGTTACCTGATGATCAACTATGCATTGGACAAGATGCTTGGGCATATCTTTCATCTGAGGAAGATGTATTAGATTCAAATGTGCATAAGTCATTTTTTGATGGAGTCAGAGAGTTTTATGTGGCAATTGCCTCCACCATACTGCGCAAGTTTCCATTTTCTGTTACATTAGTTGATGATATAGCGGTTTTTCTCCCTAATAATCAACATCTCATTGCTTGGAATGATGTCTGTCGACTTGCTCAGCGTTTTCCGGTAGCAGTACCACAAGAATCATTAGATGCTTTAGAAGAGGAAGTATTAGATTACAAGTTAGCATCAACTGCTACTCTCCCTACTGAGAAGCTTCATCCACCAAAATTGGCCAACACCTGTGCTCTTATTGGGAAATGATTGGAAAGATGATGACTCAAAATCAACCTCGGTTTCCTCACTTTTCTACATTAGCAAAATGTGTTCTTTCTTTACCTGTATCTAATGCAGACACTGAGAGAGTTTTTAGTCATGTAAAAAAGATTTTAACTGATCATCGAACTGAAATGGACTCAAGTACTCTGTGCGCTCTACTATCATGCAAATTAAACAGTGATGTTGATTGTTTTGAATTGGATACACCTGTTGAACTTATAAAGACTGCCAAGCATGCCACTATGGACTATAATAGAGAGCATAGCTAGATCATACTTTTCTGTTTATGCTTCAATGTGTTTCATTAATATGTCCTGATTTTTTTCATTGTTTGTCCTGATTTTTTTTACTAGATGGTTGACAGGTATGGACTTGCAGGTAATCGGCTTGGGCAATTCCTGCATCCGTGGCGCTCTGAAAAACAATTCAGGCACAGGTGTTTCTCCCTCACTAGCTTGTTTCTTTGTTCCACATCGAAACCTGCAAAGATATTGCACCTCATCAGCAGGTGAGCCTCTTCACAAGCTACGCACTTCATAGGGGTGCGTCTCTTAGGGGGTCCTCCCAGCTGGGGGAATGGAGAGGGTGGAGCTGGCCGTGAAGGAGGGGGCAGAGATGGTATGTTTCTTGACAGGCAAGATGGAGCAGCAGCGTAGGATGGAGAGGCAGGTGGCATCGTAAATGGCTTGTGAAGGAGCCTGAGTTTGACGAATTTATCGAGGTCGTCCAGCGTAGGCTTGGGGATTGAACCACTGATCGTCTTCTCCCACTTCATGCGTGGAGTCGAATCCATGCGCTCCTTAACGTAGAACGCAAGAAATTGTGAGAGGGAGTCGCCGATGTAATGGTTGATCCTGTTGTATCAGTTGAGCACTGTTTCTTTAAGTTTCCGAAGGCATTCTTCAGTGTCGCTGAAGGTGGACACAGGTAGGACCTGAGCCAGGAGCAAAGGCACTACAACCTCAGGTCGGCTGTAGTGTTGCCGTAAGTCGTCCAGAATGTCCTCAACGGGGCGGATGCCGTCCTTGTCAGTATTCAGGAACTGGCGTCCTTCGTCGGGAATGGCTGCCGACAGCATGGCAACTTTGTCACCGTTGGACAGACTGTCTTTTCAAGTGTCGAGTGTTGAGGCAAACATGATTTTGAAATGCCGCCAGTCTAACGGGTTACCGCTGAATTTAGGCAAGTCGATATTGACTGGAGCAACTCTGGAAATGGGTAGGTTCAGTGCTAGAAGTAGGAGGAACTGGGGTAGCAGACGTCGTAGGCGAGGTAGCCATATTGTGATGAATGACTGCTATGCCTTCCTTGATCGTTTTGGTGACGAGGGCGAATTCCTCAACAGCAGCGAAGGAAGCAGTCTGATGGGTAAAGGCACTAAAGGCTTGGCGTAGTTCTTTGAACGCTGAGGTGGCTTCAGGGGTGAAGTCAGTAAGGTTGATAAGTACATCGAGTTAAAGTTCGCGGTCTGTTCCTAGGGCATAGGTGGCTAGACGTTTTTGAAGATTTTCGATGTCCAGGCGGACAGAGGAGTGAACCTCGTCATGACGGTCCCTATCTGCCATTTCTGCGTCCAGTGCGTCGTAGTCGTCGGAGACGAGGAGTTCAATTTCATCTTGGAGGAGGGAGTGTTTGGCAATCTCCTTGTCTAGGTCACGAAGGAGAGAAGTGAGTTCAAGCTCAGTAACATCATGGAGCGAACGAGAGGCGAGAGTTTCAACTTTACGGGAATACCGGGTAATGTTGCTGCGGCAGTGGGCTCTCTGTCTTCTCAGACGTTCCAAGGAGGAAGGTGATGGTAGAGGCGATTCATCCATAGTATACAAATCCACAATGTAGTAGTCGCAGAAGTGAACTGGAGTGATGATCCGTAGGTAAGTGAGGGCTGAAGTCAAAGATGACCTTTCACGTGCAGATTGGTCAAGGATCAGGGCTCAGCAATCTCGAGACCGCAGCTCGAAGTCCAGGGTGAAGTCGAGATCTGAAGTAGCAAGAGAATGGGCGGGTCTGTTCGGGGCTTCGTCTTGGAGAAGTTGAAGGTAGGTAGAGGCCGCAGTCGTAGTGGGCTCGAAGGACCAAATGAACAGGCGATTCCTGCACAGATGACCTCCTAATTGAACGACCAGGAAAAGGGTCATAGTCTAGCTAGCTAGTTGGTTAGCTTGCAGTGACGCAGACTCAGATCTGGGCGCAACCACTGGCCACTAGGCTTGCAGTCTTGCCGCAGTGAATCAAAAGGGGCGCACTCCTAAACGCGTTATATACGCTCAGGTCTACAGAGGCTAGCAGAATACTTGCCAATTCAATTTAATAGAAACTATGCATGAAGTTATAAGGAAATAACATGAGGGTGACCTGTGGGTAGAACTAAACATGAATAACATTAAGGTGAGGTAAGGGAAGTACATAAATGAAATGGGTTCAGTCAAAGTGTTAATAGGCTGGCATACATCTTTATTGTTTGGGTTCTTCGGAGGTCCCAAACACCCCCAAAAAAGTTTGAACAGTTGTTTAGGTTTTTTCACCTGAATGATAATGACGAGCATGTTCCATATAGTCAGGCTGGACATGACAAGTTATTCAAAGTTAGGAAACTGTTAGATCTGCTTTGTCCACTTTTTTAAATCTGAGTTTGAAATGCATCAAGCATGCACTATTGATGAAGCTATGATCCCATTCAAGGGTAGACTCAGATTCAAGCAGTATATGAAGGACAAACTCACAAAATGAGGCATAAAAGTGTTAGTCCTAGCTGATGCTCCAACTGGCTATGTCAAGCGTTTACAAGTTCATACTGGGAAGGACTAGACAGTTGTGTAAGTGATATAGGACTGTATACAAAGGTTGTGTTAGATCTAATGGAAGGTTTTGACAACATGGGTGTCCAACTGTTCATGGATAACTTTTACACTAGTCCTATTCTTTACTACCGTCTATACAAACATCAAGGTATCAATGCTTGTGGTACTGTACGCCCCTCACGAGTTGGGTTTCCACCTGAACTAATCAAGGTTACCGAGTTAAACCGCGGTACATACCAGTACTTGAGTAATGATCATGTTCATGGGTGGATAAGAGGTCCCTGTATTTTCTCATTACCATGCATATTGGTGAGCGTGTGGGAAATCCAGTAGTGAAAAGGAGACAAGCTGATGGATGTTCCATGTCCCCCTTGTTTGCCAGACTATCATAAAGTATATGAGAGGTGTAGACAAGGGGGATCAACTTGAGAGTTATTATAATATTGGCAGAAAATCAAGAAAGTGGTAGCGTCATATTTTTTTTTATTGTTTGGAGGTGAGTATTTTGAATAGTTTTTGCATGGAGAATATGGTCAAGTCTGGTGAACATCAGCAGCGAGGAAGGAAGAAAAGAGATATGCTTTCATTTCGGCTTGAGCTTGCAAAGGAGCTAATTGGTAGCTTTTCTTCCAGGCATCGAAGCGGTGGACAGCCTCGTTCTGTAGAGCATATTCTGCTTGATAGGCTCAACTCTAATTTAGGTCACTGGCCAGTACATGATAAGAAGGGAAATTGTGTCGTGTGTTTGGCTATCATACAACGAAAGAAACCTTCCAATAGTTGGGAACCGCCATGAGTCACGCATCCAGTGTGAGCACTGCAAGGTCTGCTTGTGTATTGCTTCTGGCAGAAACTGCTTCAAGAAATACCATACATTAGTTGACTTCTCATTGTGAACGTATCAAACTTACAAAAACTTGTGCATTATAATTTCTACCCTATCAATTAGTTCATGTAATAAGTTCACTAAAATACATTATAATTGACTTAGCAATAAATTATACAGTAAACATTGTAATGAGATAGTATACAAGGTTTTAGTAAGTCCAAATAAATATCAACTGCCTTAGAATTACTTTTGTATATTATTAATAGTAGTATTCTTGCAACATTCCTTATAACACTAGGTACTTGACTATTTACTATTATTTCACCAAGCTAAGTTTGAAATTCAAATAGTAATGATATTCATATTGTGGCTTGAAAGTGCTAATTACTGAAAATTAGTTGCTAAGGAACAATTTTTTTTACAGTAATCATTTAGATAGTAATAAGCATCTTTTTCAATTGTTGCTATGAACTATCATGAAATTCTGATTTATTACAATTGTTAAAAGTCTAAATAAACTTGCCGGTGAAAGGGTTAAGATACCTTGTGTGTTGTAAAAATTGTCAATGAAATTTCAAACTTTAGGGAATTCAAAATTGAGGGCTGATTTGCTCCACCTTATAAAATGGAAAGATGAGTATGGAGAAGTACAAACTTTGCACATCTATGGAGTGTTGTCTTCAATCTGGGACAAAGTGTCTGATTTACTGAAATTGGATTCTCATACAAGAATAGCAATAGAAACTAGAAATGAGCGCAATCCTGAGCGATGTATAAGAGATGTGATAGAAAAGTGGATGCAGAATGAAAAAGGACTGTCTCCAAATTATGTGTGTACTTGGAATGGATTACTGAGTTTACTGAAAGATGTGGATCTCACTACAGCAGCTTCAGATTTGAATGAAGCTTTAGTAGCTGATATTAGCTCTTTCAACAACAATTTGACGGAAAATAGTAAGTTGAATCACTTAAAATGTGGATAAGTGATTTATATTGTGTGACAATAAAATCATTAAAAAATAGCTACAAAGTTCATTATGGTCAATAAGATTTGACTTTTGTTGTTTAAAACCCACCTTTTTTGATAAAGTTTGTCAACATATTTTAAAAAATTAATGTTTACTACAACATTTTTAATTTTGTAAATGCAGTGTTTGACAATTTTTTAATATCCACATTATATTATATTTTCGGCTTATAATTAGAATATCTTCTCATAGCTAGACGTGACATAAATGACACAAATGACACAATCACAAACCACATTGAATTGGTTGGGTTATAAAAGAGAAAAAGAAAGACTCTCACATGAACTATCTACAAAACTAATCTTTAGAAGTTATATCATTACTCCAACCAGATAGGATAAACATTTGAGCACAGTGTACATTGTAATTATTACAATGTTTTCACTTTAGTTTCATCAATAGTGTATTTGAAATAGTAATTGGAATAGATAATAGATTAATGCTTATTAGAATGCTGATATTTTGTATTATTTCGATTACTGGTGGCAACCAAATCAGGTATCGAACCACATCGATACCTGATTAGAATAAAATAGCCAATAAATAATTATTCATTTGATCTAAGATGGTTTGTAATAGCTTGCCAGTGTGTAGTAGCACTGAGGGGGGTTCACTCCTTTGGTGCTTCATTATTTTTTGTACTTAATAATAATATAATAATAATAATAATGGTATAATTATATCATAATAATAATAATAATAATAATAATAATAATAATTATTATTATTATTATTATTATTATTACTATTATTATTATTAATTATTATCATTATTGTTATTATTATTATTATTATTATTATTATTATTATTATCATTAATATTATCATTATTGTTATTATTGTTATTATTATTATTATTATTATTATTATTATTATTATTATTATTATATCAGATAACATGCAGGAACAGCCAATAATGGAAATACACATTATAGACCAGCATCAGCTAGAAAAATTACAGCAGGAGCTGCTACAATTGAAAGAAGAACATCAACAAACACTTCAAAGGAAGAATTTACAGATACACGAGCTCCAAGAGGAATTGCATAGCGTAAAACTAATAGAAGGGTTACAAAAAGAGAAACTACAGCTGGAGATGAAGCAGCTGAAGGAAGAGCAAGACAAGAAGTTGCAACTGAAGGAGAACCAAATAAAGGAGCTCCAGCACGAAATGAAGCAGTTGAAGCTCAACAAACAATCAGAAAAGGAACACCAATTATTGCAAGCTCAGGCAGATCTTGTATATACCAAATTATGGAAAACTCCTCCAACATTTCCTCAGGCAGCACCTCAACATTCGTCACATAAAATGGTTATAATTGGTGAAGTTGGCTCCGGAAGGACTTCATTTGCTCAGTTACTCCTAAAATATTCTAAGCAGTTTCATTCAACAGATTTTACATTAGACCTTGTAAAATCATTCATAGACCATCCTACAAAACAGCCATGTGTGGATAGTCACATTGTCACTAAGCCGGCATCTTGTACCGCAGCCTTTGGTGATTTTGTTCTAGACATCATTCTCCCTCCTAGCTGTGGTGACTCCATAGATTATAAGAATACAGCTAATATTATTGCCATATGAAAGAAAGAGCTTTACATAAATTGCGTGTGCTTGATTATTAATGGTACGCAGGTTCGTTTGACTATAGCAATGAAAGACGTCATAACTCAGATTGTTTCTATTTTGCCATCGAGTGCTCTACGAAATATTATAGTAGTATATACGTTCACGAGAGCAGGTATAGTGTAAAATTCGAACCAAAATTGTTACAAGAAGAATTTCAATTGTCTATTCCTGCTAAGCATCAATTTATTCTAGAGAATTCGTATTCCAGATATGAAAACTACAGAAAAAGTACCGACAAAAAGGATCCCAACCCAAAAGAACAGAAAAAGTTACGGAGGGATTTCGAAGATAGTAATGAGATTTTAGATGACATAATTGAAGTTATCAAATCTTTCAAACCAGTAAGGACCTTGAAATTCGGTGAATTTCAGGAAGCGGTTGATAATATCAAAGTCTGTTTTAGTAAATTGAAAGTACACTACTACAAAAACAAGGATGAAATTAGTAAGCTAATTGAAGATGTAGGTTCCTACGAGAGTCACGTGAAAGAATTAACTTACACCGAGACGGTAACGAAGGACTCTGAGAAAAAAAATCTCACTTGCTCTGTATGTCATCGTAACTGCCACCTGCCGTGTGATTGCTGGTTCACATTCATATCTGCCAGAGCCTGCTCCCAAATTCAAAGTGGAAAGTGTACTCATTGTTCCCACAGATACAGTGACCACACCGTTAGCAAGATCTACTATGAACGTTAGTAAGACAATAAGCTTGCCCGACCAGGACTGCACTGCTCGCAGGAAGAAGTTGGAGGAAAAACTTTCCGTTTATAACGACGATATAGCTAAAGAAACTCGGGTATTGGAGTCCAAACTTGAAGAATTTCAAGGTGTTGGCTCCAACTTAATTTTTTCTAAAAATGCTATCAAACAGATCAACCAAGTTATTGAAGAACTGCAAGCAATATTGCCCAATTTTGAACACAAAGAAAAATTTTTGCGGATACTGAATGACACTAAAGAAGTCATGGCGGACCAATCAACTGCAAAAAATCAGGAAATTAAAGCTCGCTGGGCGTGTGGAATACTCGGGCTTGATCCAAAGAATCTGAACGAGGCTGAACTGAATCAGTTCTTCCGCCAACAAGCTCAACAAGTTCAACCAGACTCTACCGGGGACGATTTCACCGCTTCAGCATTCAAGAATTTAAATCATGCAAGGACTTTTTGAAGCGTAATTTTTTTGGTAAATCGTAACTAGCACAATACAGACTTGCAAATTCCGTTTGTGAACGCTTACAAAAATAGCATAATGAACTTTGTTTTGATTTGTTATAATTGTTGTCAAAAATTAATACCAGTTGTTAAAATATTCCTATTGTTTTTAGTTCACATTGCTTTAGTTATTTATTTTAACCTAAACACCCTCCTTTTTGTTATCATACTGAATCTGTCTAGTTATTTGTCTCATGCAGCTGCCTTTGTGTTTATTACACTTAGTTACTCACATATTTGAAAGTATCTAGTATAGCCCATGTTGGATAACTATGAGTAAATATAAGAGAATCAGTCCTCAGTATATCAGTTGTTTTTTTTTAAAGTTGATAATTAGATTCTTGCATAATGCTTTTCTTGTGGGTCTTCAGGAACATGTACAAGAATTATCTTCAGACATACCTGCACTATCACCCACTTTTGACGAAACTTAGATTGAAGTAACTTACAGCCTGTAGTGAATAATTGTTTTGTTCAACAGTCAATCATGGCTTTTCAAAATTATATTATATGAGTAGATCTTCTAGCCATGAAGTGGGAATGATATGTATATCCAGTATATAGTGACGTCGGTAGCAAAGGAGGCATAAAAAAATTATAACTAACAATAATACAATGTAATACCCAGAATTGTGACCAAGAAACTCCATTCTGGGGTGTGTTATGCTGACTGCTTTGTCTGCATATTTATAGAATTTACTGTAATTATATGCATAATATATCTTTGATAACAGGTAAGAGTCTCCAATGCTACATGATAAGGTCTGTCATTTTAGGTCTAAGATTGTTCTATAAATGCACTTATTCTATTTCATTATAGTAGCTTGTTTCATTTACACTGATTGAAACAAACATTATTTGGAATAAGTTATTTTTTGCTATGCCAGAGGTTATGACGGACATACTCAGTGTAATACATTGTTAATGTGCATCTGAACTTACTCTTCTTGTAAAGAACATACTTTCTACTCACTTAGTACATATTTGGTTGTTTTATATAGCTATTTAAATAGTTTTTGTTACCTATCTATTAAATAATTTCTTTCAAAACACTTTAATCCCCAACTTGATATGTAGCAAACTTGCTTTTCATAGCTTTCTACTTTGTGAGAGAATATTATTTCCAACACAGGTACATGAAGGAGTTTCTTACCTATTATGGAATTAAAAACATTATTCAGTCAGATGCCTCATGGGTAACCCCCACTTCTCCTTGTCACATAAAAAAATTCACCAGTCTGCATGTTTGTAATTTGTAAAATTAAAAACCATTTACACCTTATTAACATTAGTGACTGTGAATCTGGTAGTAATGGCACAAGGAGATGGTTACTAGAAAAAATTTGGTAAAATAGTAGTGAGGCAGCACAGCTCTAAAAAGCGAATATTCTGTGCAGCAGAATTATATATAAAAATGGGGCCCTCTCTCATATATTAAGTTGTCAGAGAAGTGTTGGAACCTTTATGTATCACTTGTAAAGAATTGCAACACTTTCAGACAAGGTGTAAAGACTTCTATCAAGGAAGAGTATAAAGAAGAAGTTCAACTAGTGTCTAGTTTTGTTACTCGCTTTAATCCCACGGACACTAAATTGACCATATGTGGGGAAATTGGCCCATCCGATGTTAATTTGGATGAACCTGATTGCACATTTCTACTTAAAGCTGAAATCAAAAATTATGTTAACGCTTCTCCTCCTCTTCTAAAGTATCGGCTCCGCATTAAACCTGGTTCTTCAGATACAGTAAAGTTTAATCTAACACGACGTCAAGATAAAGACCATTTAACGATGAGTCCATACGATCTACCATGTAAGAAGTACATAGTATTAGGAATATATTTTATCCTCAAATTTGACAGATTCTGATCCTACTATAATGCATAGAAGTAGTATTCAAAGTGATTCAAGTAAGTTTCATAAAACACATTTAGAAGTTTCTTTTCTAGTCATCATTCAGAGTTCTTTGCCACTTTAATTATTAAAAAGTTTCTGTAATTTCTGGTAAATCACTGAATGAATATTATCTTTGAGAAAATAAGAAAGAAAATTCATTAGAATATTGTTTTAGCTTTCAACTATCATTTTTACTGCCATTACCTTTAATTTTTCTTATAATACACCATTATATTGACTGATTAAATGCATTTTAAGTTCAGGCATTAAAACATGGGCCAAAGTATCTGCTTTTAAAAACTTAAAAAGTGTTGATAAAGGAATAAAATATTCTTCCTCCCTCCCTCTATCTTCTCATCAATTTCACAGGCTTTTTTTAAAACAATACAAAATTTAAAATGTACAGTTTATTGGTCATAATTTTTTAATTATATATTTTAGACTCCCTCAGTATAAAAGAGTTTAGGGTTGTCTTTGAAGAAGCATTTGATGCCAGAGTCAAATGGGAGAACATTGGCCTTCAGTTGGAAGTGGATTATCAAACCTTGAATGTCATACAGTATGAGCACAGCCATAATGTTGACGGCTGTTTCAAAGACATGTTGAAGAAATGGCTGACTGGAAATGGAGAACGAACATGGAGTAAATTAGCTCATGCTTTAGAAAACATAACTGTTGGTTTTACCAATTTGTCTGACAATACCAAAGAAAAATATTGCAATTGATTTAGCTATAGCTAGCTCCCTAAATAAGTAGTCATTTTTATCTTTGTTC
>WLWD01000953.1_pt1 | contig 39613 bp, 37 predicted proteins | sample 6712731 | NCBI WGS metagenome assembly WLWD01 (sample SAMN12718690, study PRJNA576275) | sponge metagenome | isolation source: marine sponge | host: Mycale hentscheli | place: New Zealand: South Island, Marlborough, Capsize Point | collected 2014-11-01
CCGTGCTATTAGGGATCAATAGCACTCGTAAAGCTATTGAAATAGCACTACTCGTGCTATTAATCCCGAATATCACGGTTACCCGTGCTATTACTCATACTAATTATAATATCATAGCAACAAAAACAATAATAATAGTAAAAAATGACAATAATAATAGCAATAATAGTAGCAAGTACTCTGCCATACAGTGTCGCTGTAGCATAAGGTACTTTAATCTCTTAATTTTCTACCACTTGGTTTAGTTACATCATTTTTCCTCTCTCGCTCTCTTTCTTCCTGAACCCTTCCCTCGTTCTTCTTGAGTTAATGGATTCCTTCTGCTCCTTTGTCTGTACCTCTTCCTGGTTCTCAGTGTCACTGTACTTCAATCCATGATTGTGGACTTTGCCTTCCCTTTCCTTAGGTACACATGTCATTTCCTTACTTGCCTCTAAGCGCTTACAAAAATTGGCCGAGTGGGCACTCACCCATTTTTTGTACATGCGAGAATTTGCACACACACAAAATTTACATACACAGCATTATTGAAAACTTGCACAGGTTGCACTACTTACTCAATGCAATGAGACCATGAGATTTGTGTCAGAGCTTCTGCTACGTACTGCTTCTTCAGAACACCAAGATGGTTATGTCGTATTGACTGGGGATGGAAAAACATATGAACATCTCATGGAAATCAAGAGATTGGATGGCAATTCGTTAGACAAGCTCCTTATTTTTCCAGGAGATTGGCATACTTTTAAAAAATGTTAAGCCCGTATTAATCAAAATATATCATCATGCAGGTCTGAAAGAGCTAACCCAAAAGTCTGGTTTTAAAGGAGAAACTTTGACCTCCTTAGAGAGATGTTCAAATTTCAAACGAACACACAGCTTTTTACTAGAAGCATGGCAGTCTTTATACAGGGGCATGCTTACTTCCTTTTTTAAAGCAAACACAGGGCTACCCGAAGTCACCATTGACGAAACAATACCTTTCCCTGACATGTTTCAGCAATTACATTCCATCCTCAGTGATAACAATACCTTTCACCAGTTTCTTGAGTATGTACACAAGCAAGCAGAATTGGATGACATGTGGAAGTTTTGGTACTCTTTTGTACTTATGGAGGGTTTAGTATACATTCAACTGTACATTTGCAATCAGGTGCCAAAACTGGGAAATGCGTGTCTCAGCTTTAAAGTTAATGGCTCCAACTTTTTTAGCATACGACAGAACAACTTATCAGAAACTAATTCCACATCATTTGGCTGAACTACAGAAATTCCCACCTAGTATAATGAATAAATTGAAACAAGGTTTTACAGTGTCCATTAATGGGGAAAGAGGGCGTGCAGTAGCATTTGATGAGGCCCATGAAATGTGCATCAACAAAGACATGAAAATGGCAATAGTACGACCCACTCAATCTTACCTCCATAAAACATCTGTTTCTCAGATATCGCATTAGTGCACATAAGAATCTTCTTGCTCAGTTGTTCCCTCAGTATGACAGCACACCTGTCAGAGCTGGTATAGTTGATCGCACGCCTGAAATAAAAGCAAAGGAAGAATACATCATTGCCATGACAGAAACAATAAATAAAACAAATGTATTCATAACCCCATGAGTACAAGAAAATCGTGGTTTATCAAATATGTTTACGTCCATCAAAGGCTACACCTGAACAGAGACTTGACCTACTGAAATTTAGACAGATTGGTGAAGATGGATTAACCAACTATATTAATTATTGTACCTGCTCAAAAATCCTAGCACCAAGACATCCATGCATAGTAATAAACTGACAACCATGGCACCCCGAAAAACGGCTGGCAAACGTCAAATGAATCAGAAAGAAAAAGAAATGAAGCAAGAGACAAAATGCCTTCGTCAGAGACTTGCCTGGTGCAACAGAACTAAGCAGTCATATGACCCTAACCAGGAACAAGATTCACTTTTACCCCGTGCCATTTGTGATCAGAATGGAAATCCCCACAGAGGTTCCAAAACAATTTGGAAAGAGAAACTGAAACAGCGTTATTCAGGTTGTACTACTCCCGTAGTTTTAGACAACCTTCCATCTGAATGGGTACCTGAGATGACTTATTGATGGAATGTTTTTTCTTCATTGCAAACCACTCAGGACTGTCAAGACGTTAAGTGACTATGCCATGTATTTGCTAGACAGGTTCTTGCTGCCACATTTTAAAGCTGGAGTAAGTGAAGTACATTTATTATTTGACAAACCAAATCAGCACCATTTTAACCCAAAGTTATTTGAGCAAAAGAGACGAGACCAGACCTCCAATCAAGAAGAGGAAGAAACATACTGTAGACACAGCTACAGCATAGGCTTATTTTAATTCACATCTCATAGAACAACCATAGCTAGCTAATTATCCTTAAGTATGTTACCTTATTCATCGTTATAAACCCCATCTGTCTGCAGCACCATAACTTTCAAAAAAAAAATTGAAGCCACACCAATACAGACTCTCTAGACTCGATAAGAGTTGCTGCACACTCTGCACTAACTTCTGTTTCTCCTAGAAGTTCCAGTGAACTGTTACCGCCTGCTTAATTGCTGGTACTGGCGGCGCCAATAGCGCGGTGGGGTGGTGGTAGCGAATTATTTTTGACCTTTTTTTTTTTAAAAAGCCTGATGACTCAAAGGCTTGGTTTTCCCCCCCTAACCCAGGTGCGGTAAGTGTTAATTGAGCTTATAGCCCGTTACCCGAGCGACCGCGCTTGTCGTTAAGAACTATAAATCTGATACAGTCTGGTATGCCCGTAAGAAAATGTATTAGCGGGGAAAAGTCTGATATAGTTCTTAGCAACCATAATTATGGTAGAAGGCAGATCAAAGCAAAATGGAATAATGAAGAGTTTGGGTACTTTAATACAATTACTAAGATAGCTAACGCTATACTTTGCTCGTTGTTTATGTTCTGGCTATAAAATAGTTATAAACCAAAATCATTAGGTTTGTATTTCGATTTATAAATCCTCGCCACTCGGGCTGCGCCCTCGTGTCTCGGAGTTTATAAATAGCATACAAACCTCAATTATTTTGGTTTATAACTATAACTTAAAAATAGAATTCTTATTGCACGGGCAATGGTTGCTAGGGTAGTTGCTAGGGAAATTGACACTGGGGAAAATATTTTTGGGGGTGTGTCTAAGTGCCGCGTTTTCAATGCGGTTTGACTGTATTATCGACTCGAGTGTCCTGAAGAATTTAAAGCTGAAATAAAGTCTGTCCCCGTCATGGCCAAAAATAAAAGTATGGAGGAACTAGAAAAAGAAATTACATGCGCCGTTTGTCAAGAAGAATACACTGAGCCTAAACTCCTCGATTGTTCCCACTACTTCTGCAAAGTTTGTATCTTGAAACTAGCCTGTGAGAATGGAGTCGGCCACCCATTTCATTGTCCATTATGTAGCCACAAGATTACCCTTTCTAAAGAAGGCGTTAATGAGCTTAAACCTGCTTACTTTGTTGGCAGTTTAAAATCTGCTCTAGGCACAATGAAACATCTTGTTCAAATAAATGAGCAAGTCAAGCCAGTTACAGATTCTTCTTGCAGTTTGTCCCATGCCACATGTGAGGACACACCACAAAGTGATGAGGCACCACAAAGAATAAAAGAAGTAAAAGAAAAAACGAAATATGGAATCCTAGCTACTGGTCATAGGAAGGAATTAAGCCACTTGGCAAAATCTCTCACAGATATCAAAACTAATCTTACCCGCATCATTGAAGAAATACAGGAAACCAAACAAGAAGTGTTGTCACATGAGGCTTCTTTGAATGCGGCCCTTGACTCTTCTTTTGGTTGCCTTCATGATATTCTGGATAATCGTAAAAAAGAAATGGTAACATCTTTGAAAGGCATAACGCAAACAAAAATGGAGCTGTTGTCATCACAAGAGGAAACTTTGTCTTCCAATAATGCTGACATTCTTAATGTTCTTTCTTGCACAAAGCTACTGCTTGGCTTATCAAGTGATGAGGAGTTTGAAGTTCATTATACTGACCATCGGAGCCAACTTGAGCACCAGATAGTGAAGCATGAGGTGCCTTTGAAAAACATGGCACCAAAAGTCCATGCAGATACGGCAGTTAGTGTTGACTTCGTGGGAGAGCTTCAGTCCCTCTGTCAAGCCAAAACTAACATTACCATAACTCCGGTTAGCAGGAATTTGCAAGGAGTGGCTGTCAATCGTGTTGGTTTGGCGTCTCAAGTAATACTGAGCATACGATTATCCAGTGAGCAACCAGCAAGGAAAGGGTACAAAGTTCAAGCTCAATTGCGAACTATAAGAGATGGAAGGGCGCTAGATTGTGATGTTACAAGGGAAGGCGCTGGTAAGTATCTCATCGAGTATGTTCCAGTTTTTCGAGGGTCTCATGAATTAAATGTTTCAGTTGATGATGTACTAATGATGGAGTGTCCCATTCTACTATTTGTGGACATACATCCGGCTCAATTTAATCTTCCTATGAAAGTGTGGGATTTGCCGAAACCTTCTGGCATAGCCATAGATTGTTCAGGTAACGTAGTTATCACCCAATACTATGGAGATGTTATCTCTATCAAGGAAGACGGTTCTTTTCATAAACTTGCGATACGTCCAAAACGGCATATCTTTAGTTTGGAAAGCTTAGCATTCGACATTGAACGAAACACATACTGTACTGATAGAAAGACAAACAAGATAATGAAATGCTTTGCGGTCAGACCTAGGGTGGAACTTTACACAGTCAAGCAAAGCAGAGGTCCTGGTCACCTTGGCATTGCAGTGTATAGAGATGAAGTGATGATATGCGAGTGTTATAATAATGGAGAAATTAAGATCTACAATAGAGAACTCAAGTTCATCAGAAGCATAAACTATGGCGTTGGAGAATTCTGGGGGTTGTGCGTGAATAGCCTAGGGCATATCTATGTGGCTGATTACAAAAACTCCAATATTTACGTTTTTAATAGGGATGGCAATATCCTTATGTCATTTGGCCAAGAAATCTCAAATTTGGGCAGCCTGACTTTAAATAAACCTCACTATTTGTGCGTCAGCAATAAATATATATTTGTATCTAATTTTGGAAATCATTGCTTGTCGGTTTTCTCTCTCACAGGCCAATATATTTCTTCATTTGGAAAACGTGGCCAAGAAGAAGGCACCTTCGAAACCCCGTCTGGTGTGTGTGTGGACAATGATGGCTATGTGTATGTTGCAGATTATGGTAATAACAGAATACAATGCTTTTAAGCAATTTGTGAAGTGTTTGTATATGCTGGCTGTATTAAATTTTTAATGATTTACAAGCTCATATTATATAGATAGAGGAAACAACCTGTACTCACTCTGGGAGTGACAGGTTACGCTGAGCGGCTCTTTATCAATGTTTTTAGTGAGTGTAATAGTCTACTCTGCTAAAAAAGTCTCAACTTTTTGTTAATTAGTGGGTGTGGTGTCCGCTGCAATAATTCCCCTCCCCTCCCCACACCCCCAAACTGAGGATCGGGTAAGGGATGTTGCTAGAATCATGTTAATAAGCGCAGCCCTCTGTGCACCACCAGTGACTAGAGAGGCGAGGAAAAGGCTGCTATGTATAAAACTGGTGCTCTTGTTGTAAGCAGTGGCAAAGTCCTCCTCCCGGCGTTGTCGGCTGCGTCCAGGCTGGTTACTGAAGTTCTTTACGTGCCGTTGGCCTCGGCTGTACAGCCCGTAGACTCTGACAAAGACCTTAGAACGCGACATGAAGTGTGGAATGTATACGAAACTCTGCAACAGATTAAAAACATTTATTTTTTAGCGTCCAGACAGTTCCCACTGCTGGATGTCAGGGTGTTACTGCCAGGCTTGGCCACTTCAGTACCAACACAAGAAAATCTTGATTCCTGTTCCAGTTTGGAACATGGAGAGTTGGACATTCTCGTGAGTCCCACTCCATCGTTAGAGGAGGTCCAAAGGTTGCCCGGTTACATACTGCTATCTCCAAGGCTCAAATTCAACAAGAAAATGGAGTACATGGTCTTACAAGATATGCAAAGTAACATTTCAACTTCCCAAGAATTATTGGTGAATTTGGATGTGCAGGCACCAAATGAAGTCAACTTTTACAACAATGTGGCATTGGGGGGAACATTTGACAACCTGCACCATGGCCATCGGCTCTTGCTGGTTCAGAGTGCGTTTCTGGCACAACAGAGGTTGGTGGTGGGCGTGTCTGATGGACCTTTGATAGCAAACAAGGTTTTGACCGAACTAATAAAGCCGGTTAAGGTAAGGTGAGGAGTGACTATAATAATAATAATAACAGTAATAATAATATTTTTATACTTGAGGGAGGGGAATACTATGTTGGTGTGCATGAGAATTTCCAGTCATCATTGGTCAAGGTGTATTTTCAAATGTACCTGTGGCACAAAGGTTCCATCCATGGTCTATTATTTTTGTAGTTTTTTGGTTTTGGTTGTTTTTTTTTTGTTGTTGTTGTTTTTTTTTTTGTTGGTTTTTTGTAAGAGTTAGGAGGGGGGTTTGGTCCCAGACTAGTTTGAAGTTTGATCCTGGTAGAGTTGATGTTTGCCAATTCTGCTTGAAAGGTTTGTCATAGAGTGACATTGCTGACTCAGCAGGTTGACTCAGTGGCCAATATTCTGTCAAATTCTAATGAACTGATGTTTTGGACTAGAGAGATTTATTGTACGCATGCGCGTGCATTATGCACGTCCCTGCTCACACTTTCATAGTAATGTTGATGAGTGGGTAATGATATAATTAAATTTGACATAAGATAAGATTTTCCTCTATTTCTCTCTATTTCTTTCTTCCTTCTCTTCTATCCCTCTTCTTCATGCTCCTCACCAGCTGGGGGCGGACCCACAGCCATGTATTGATTTATTCAGCTCAGCAACGCAACGATGAGTGGTGGTGGTGGTGGTGGTGTGTGTGTGTGTGTGTGTGTGTGTGTGTGTGTGTGTGTGTGTGTGTCAAGAAAATAAATGAGAAATAAAGAGAACAGTAAAAACACCTTGTCTTGCTTTATTCCTGATTTGGAAAATTCAGTACATCAAGCACCAAGGTTGGCTGGGTACTTGCTATATTATTATTATAATGTTATTATTATCATTATTGTTGCACTTGTTGTTATTGCCTCATAGACTCGTCTTCAAAATGTCCGGTCATTCTTGTCTGATGTGAAGCCTGGCCTTACCCTGGACGTGGTCCCTATAGAGGATGTGTTTGGACCAGCCGGCACTGATGAAGATCTGGACGCTCTAGTGGTCAGCCATGAAACAGCCAGAGGTGGGGAGATTATTAACACGGAGAGGAGTAAGAAGGTGAGTGTGTGTGTGTGTGTATGCATGTGTGCGTGTGTGTATGTGTGTGTGTGTGTGCAGGGTTTGATACAGGAATTTTCGCTGTAGGGGGGAGGGAACATTTGCGTTAGAGGGTGGGGCTATATACTTTGAGATGAGTACACACATGTAGCACAAGAAAAAAGCTAATACTCTATTAATAGTGATTTTTAGCAATGAAGTTGTGAGCTATATCCAGTCCCCTTTACCCACTGCCCATATGAATATATGAATGATATTGGACAACAAAACCAGCACTCAGTAGTTACTGTAATAAGGGATGGGGGGGGGGGGGGGGGGGGGGGGGAGTCCCAGTGTCCCTCCCCCTTTTGTATCAAACACTGAATGTTTATGTGTGTGAGCAGTTGGCTGAACTTGCTGTAGGCACGTACTGTCTTTGCATGTATGTAGTAACAGTATAGCTTAATGTGTCCAATACATGTAAGTTTTGAGTCCATTTGTCCTTATGATAGACATTCTGTGTTAAGTGCTTGTGACCCTTTACCACTCCAGTTGTTTCTTTTGTAGTATTATTCTGAGATTGTAATTCAGTAATTATTCTTGGCGGAGATATGAAATGTATTCCAGATATGTTGACTTGCCTATATAGGCGTCTAGTGCTTCCATTTCAAACTTTACAATAAACATTGTTCTGTATCTGATATCAGACTGAAGATGTTACTGAGTGAATTGAGCAATGAAAGATCAAAGGGAGTCTAAGTGCTGGAAGCGTTCTTGCCTTCAGGCTGCATGAAGTTCAGGGCTTACGTCATGTTGTTGTTGTTGTTGTTGTTTTAACTATTCTCCCCCTCCCCCTCCCCCTCAGGGTTTGAATCCTCTCTCCGTGTACGTGGTGGATCTCTTGGATCGATCAGTGGACACTTCTCTTGCTCAAGAACAGAAGCTCAGCTCCTCAGACATTCGCAGGAACATGCTGGGAAGCTACAGGAAAGCAGAGGTCAGAGTTCAAATTACATCACTCGTAAAAAATATATTGCAATGTGCATTGAAATGATCCCCTGAAATAGCTTATCTTATGAAATGGTGTATGTTATAATTATACATTGGTTAGTTTTCTTTGAGTATTTCTATGTCTTGCATGCGTATTGAATGCTCCCACACGCACATCCATGTCTTGTGAACAACTGAATTTTTAAAGTATGGCGGAATTACTTCAAAACGTTTACTATTTTGGAAAAATATCCTATGTGTAATCAACGCTTGTTGTATATTATGGGGATGACGTTTCACTCTCATGTGAGTATTTTTGCTCGCTTTAATACCTCCCCATATTGTACACTGACTGTGCAATATATTTTATATACTAGTGGTGAGCCTGCCTTGTTAGGCTGCATAAAACTAAAATAGTGTTATATGATGTATTTTACCTTCGCGCGTTATTTCCAAGTCATTAGGTACACTTTGTCTAGTTTTGTTCTCAAGTATTAGCTGGAGGATAATTATTGCTGACTGAGCACACTTAGGAGGTCAAAGTTCACCTGCAGGAATAGAGACCTTTACCATACCTGCACAAGCGATGGAGGAGGCTATAACGATGGAAGGAGCCACTGCCACCACGAGAACTAGAGTTTATTTTAATGATGATGAGAGGGAAGATTTGGCTTTGGGATTACCATTCATGGTGAAATGAAATGAAATGAAACTGAAACAAATGAAGTGAAACTGAAAGAAAAATGTGGCGGAAACCCTCTACACCTAAACTAAACAGGAAATGCCTGTCAATGAAGCAGTAACCGAGTTACAGATTGGGCTTGACTCAACAAAAATAGCAAAATGCTGACAAAGAAAAACAAAAGAGGAAAAATGACCAAATTAAAAAGGACACAAGCCTTGCAATGATAACAAATGGCTTTAAAAAGGAAAAAAAACAACAAAAAAACAAAAAAAACTGACAAACAGTCAAACAGAGTAACTTGCAAAGCTGAAGCTACGGTTGCTGTCGATGGAGTGAGTTGTTTCCAAGCCCAGTGCTGAAAAGAACTGGACCACCGCTGGACACCAGGTGTGGTGGAGGCTATGAGGAGCTGTCACCAATTTGTGGTAGAAGGGGTCAGGAAACAACCAGGGAAGTAGGCTGCCACCAGAGTGTTGAATGCTAGCTGTATCCACAAGCTTTTCAAAGCTTCCCAATAATCCCTCACACAGAGGTTTCAAGTCTGGTTTTAGAATTAGTAGAATAAAACTTCAACATGCATATGATACAACACTGAACAGCATATGGCACAGCCAAGCAAATATATACAGCCTGACTGCACATGCTCAGAGGACGACATGGCATAAAACTAAAAATAGAATGTCTAAAGATAGTACAGTAAATAGTGTTAATTAGCTAGTGCATGGGAATACAAGTCACTGTTTTGAAGTGTGGTGATTCTACCACAGTTCTGACTAGTTCAAATCTTCTTCAGGTACGTTCATAACTTCAGTATTGGGTAAAATTATGTTGCTTGTATTAGACCAAAAGGCGGAATCTGTACCCTGTCATAATTGATAGTTTTGAGGAGTACAGGTATGATTGCGTTTTTTTTTTAATGTGCTAATCAGCATGACTAAATTTTTCAGATATGCCAAGAGCCAACTACGTCGTCTAGATAGTTTAATGCCTGACCGAATTAATGATGGTACCAAATGTCCATCTTGTTCACAGGTGATATTCTTATTCTGATGTGCATACTGGCCCATTAGAATTTTTGTATGTGTGTAGAATGCTCCTATGTTTTTGTCCATCGATGGAAATTTTGGACTTTGCCGAAAGAAGGCTTCTGGGACTAGTAATCACCCACCTCTACATGGGCAAACTATGTTTTTAGAGCAAGATGAAGTGAATAACTATGCATCAGTAAGCAAGGTATCTTTTTTTACCGTGTTTTTTTGGAAGATATTGCATTTTGAAATAATCTATTAGGAATGCAGTCAATTTCTTGCTGGTGATGCTCTGAGATCTAGAAATCGCTATAGTCGTTTGGATGAAACGGGTGTTGTGGGAGTTGTTTGCAGACATGAATTTCCCTACAAGATGTTATCTCTTTGTCATGGAGAGAGGTTAAATTTTTTGGTTTGCTATATGTTTATTGTGACCGCAATAAAAACATTTTTTGTAGGTTTTCTTACATTGTGTTGATGTTAGAAAAGGTATTGGAAAGCTTCGGGCAGCACCACAAAATCCACGTGCTTTATGATGTGGCATGCACACTATCAAAGCATCTAAAGGTATAAGACAAATAGTGCTGTTGTTGTTCAATTTCAGCTGAATATTTTTGCTAGAATCATGGTCGCACTGATCTCTCCAATCATTTTGACATGGCTATTCCAGTTTTTCATTCGTATGGTCACAAAATTGATTGCCAGGTAATTGAAAATTATTCTACAATTGCTGAATTTCTAGGTTGTACTATGTGTAAAATGCAGTTTGAGCATAGCCCCCGTAACAAGAAAGGTTATGGTCTGACTGATGGGTAGGTAGTTGAAAGACTTTGGGCATACCTCAGAAAATATTCTAAATCAACCAAAGAAATAAGACCATCCCACCGGATTGATGTTTTGACAGATGCTCTTTTGCATTATGCTCAACGTTCTGCTCAAAGACTTGGTAAACTAATTCCATTATTGCTTCTTCCTCCTTGTTAAGTGTTATGTGTTTATACACATAGTAACCTTGTTACCTTCAAGGATGAAAAAAGCAATCAGGATACAGCAAGAATCTAGAGACTCCTTAGTGGAGCTTATGACTAATTCTCCAGGTAATTTTGAGTGTTGTACTGTAACGTCGTCAATAGTCCTATGGGGCTATAGTTGGACTATAGAAGGGTCCCATGGGATGTCCATGACTAAATTAAAAAATTGTGTACACCCAAATTTGGGGGGAGCCCCCCAAATTCCCTAGATGCTGTCAGAAACAGCATAATCCGGCTAGTATGAGTTAATCGGACATGACAAAGCTTGAAAAGCACAATTTTGAAATGTCTGGGCCTTCTAACGTGCCCATGGACATTTGACGGTGAAACCAGACAAGTATTAGTAATTTTATATGTAGCTGGAATGGAGTATGTTTTTTGTTGTTGTTTTTTTTTTGCCGTGCTATGTTAAATATATTTTGTAATTGTTTATTGAAGACAAAGTCTTATAGAAGAGTTAAAATGTGTAATGCTATGTCACAACTTGAAGGTGACCCATTTGAAAAGTAGCTTCGTTGATGTATTCTAAGTCGTTGCTATAGATCTGGTCTTTATACCATGTCATGATCCTTTGGTAGTTGAAATGGGTTGTGCAAGCCCTCCTAATACTGTTTATTTTGACAGGTTGATGTTGTACAAGAATTGTATTTTGTTGTTGTTGTTTTTAACTGTGTTAGGATTATGTATGAAACCGCAATAAAATTCCCCGTAGTTCTACTTTTCTTTTTCCTCCTTTTTTTCCAGAAAGAAAAATGAGACGAACATAAGTTGGGTGGGGGAAGGGGGGGGAGGGGAGGAGTAGCAATAAAAAGAGGGAAAAAAGAAAAGAAAGGAAAAAACCTTAGCAAGTACAAAGAGGTCATGGGATGTTCATTACAGAAAGGTCATTTGTTGAGACTTATATCTCTTTTCTGTTGGATCAAGTCAGCAGCTGCCACTCACTTGGTGTTACTGGTATTAAAATTTTATATATATTTTTAGTTCAGTTTAGTGCTACAGACATTGAATGGTGGTATGAATCGAAACTTGAAAATCGACCGTCTTGTACAGGTTTGCTTGCTGTTTTCTCTACTTTTTGAACTTATTTAAAAAAAGGAGCTGATATTCCTTGGGAGAGAAGTTATGCTGCTCTTTTGGACAGTTATTACAAATTAACGTATGTTTGTTTATATTTAAAAAGAAATACCCATGCATATTTTTTTTCTTGTTAGTGAGAATGTCACCAGCAGCAGCAATGAAATTCCAACTTTACTTTGTAAGATTCAAAAGTATATTGTTGTTTGCTATATTTTGTTTGTTAGATATACATAATATGTTTGAATTTCAGAGTTGAGGTATTCTTGTAGCTTAACCTCAACTCTGAAATTCAAACATATTATGTATATCTAACAAACAAAATATAGCAAGCATGGAATCCAAAGAGATGGAGTGCGGACTCAGATATATTTAAGGATATGAAGAGAGTCATGGAAGAAGTGGAGAAAGACGAAGTTGTGGAGGCCATGGAGAGATGTGCACGTGAGCGATGGTTCCTGTTACATTTGAAAGCGAAATTTGCTGGTAAATTCAGAATTATCTTGATATCATTTGTAATAAGAAATGGTATGATGATATTATTCATAGATGGTCAGTATTTGGCTTCTAGGCTGTCAAAGACCATAAATAGTCTGTCCTCTAAGCTGAAACAGTTGCTAAAAGATTACAATAGTTTTTCTAGTGTATCAGTCACTGATTCTTGGAGCTGGTCAGGCATAACAAACTTTGGAAATTTTAATTTGATTGAAGATTTTGGTACCAACAATGAGAATATTCCAAAGAAAATTCAGCTTGATGCCATTAAATTTCATCATCTTGTGATGCGTTCGGAAGAAGAAATAAAACTAATTGAAAATGAAATGAAGGCAACTATATCCTTCTATCAAAAGGACTGGCAAGAATTGGTTAGTGCAGTGAAGGAGCGGAGTGTGATGCCTCTTTCTACTTACAATGGAATCGCTGCCTGTTAATGAATATATTGTGTTGCCATGTGTATATCATTTCTCAAACAATGGTAGGTATTTTTTTAATCATTGTATCAAGTGTTTTGTATCATTTGTAGACTTTAGTGCACCTGAGCCTTGCAATTTGAGGGACGAGTGGATGGATGACAATGATGATGATAGTGATTATTATGATGAAGGTAAGAGAGTATTAGTCATGGTTAGAACATTGCCAGTAATACTAGGACGAATTTTACGCTGGAATTTTTTTAATTGTAAATAGATGTGATTTAAAATCATAATACAGAATGATATTTATTTCTTATGTCCCAAATTATTGTTGAAGAATAAAGTAGCTGTGAAATAATATGCATTTAATTATGCTTTTATAACAGGACCCTCTGCCTCACTGGGACCCTCCACCTCATCCAGACCCTCTGTGTCACTGGGACCCTCTACTTCCTCAGGACCACTTGGACCCTCCACCTCATCTGGACCACTTGGACCCTCCACCTCATCTGGACCACTTGGACCCTCCACCTCATCCAGACCCTCTGTGTCGTTGGGACCCTCCACCTCCTCAAGACCACTTGGACCATCCACCTCATCTGGACCACTTGGACCCTCCACCTCATCCAGACCCTCTGTGTCGTTGGGACCCTCCACCTCCTCAAGACCACTTGGACCATCCACCTCATCTGGACCACTTGGACCCTCCACCTCATCCAGACCCTCTGTGTCGTTGGGACCCTCCACCTCCTCAAGACCACTTGGACCATCCACCTCATCTGGACCACTTGGACCCTCCACCTCATCCAGACCCTCTGTGTCGTTGGGACCCTCCACCTCCTCAAGACCACTTGGACCATCCACCTCATCTGGACCACTTGGACCCTCCACCTCATCCAGACCCTCTGTGTCGTTGGGACCCTCCACCTCCTCAAGACCACTTGGACCATCCACCTCATCTGGACCACTTGGACCCTCCACCTCATCCAGACCCTCTGTGTCGTTGGGACCCTTTCATTTATTCACCCTTTTTTGGTCATTTCTCTTGATTTCTCCCACTTTTGTTTTTGGTGACATCCCACATCATTCCAGACCCTCCACCTCATCCAGACCCTCTGTGTCACTGAGACCCTCCACCTCATCCAGACCCTCTGTGTCACTGGGACCCTCCACCTCATCCAGACCCTCTGTGTCACTTGGACCCTCCACCTCCTCAGGACCACTTGGACCATCCACCTCATCTGGACCACTTGGACCCTCCACCTCATCCAGACCCTATGTGTCACTGAGACCCTCCACCTCATCAGTACCCTCTGCATCATCCCGTGATGAAGAAAGCATCTTTCCAAGTAAGGAAGAAATGCGAAGACGTAAACTTCGTCATGAAAAGGGAGAGTTTATAAAAGTAAGTGCTACAGTGTAACATCTAGATCCATTTTGAATACTCTGGTATGCAATAGAATTTACGTGAGAAGAACAAGGATGATGTATTAAGTGCCAAAGACAGAGAAATTATGTCCAGTTTGAATTTGAGTGGATCATCAGGTATTTATTAGTATGTACAACACTTTCTATTGACAATGTTTTATGCGGTAGATTTCCGGAGGGAGTCTAAAAAGGGCTACTTACATTGGAAGAAAAAAGATCTTGAAAGGGCCCTAAGAAGTTCTAAAACAGGTTTTTTACCTACATGTAGACCTTATTTTGTAAAAAGGCTATAAATTGCAGTCATTTTTTCATCGTAAATCATTTCAGTGTTTTAAATTATTAACTTATTAATTGTTCTAAATTTGATTTGAAGTGGCGTTTTGAATCATTGTTCATGCATGTGCACGCACATATACACATGCACACACATTATGTCATGTCTTGCTGTTCGATTCCAATGACCCTATACTCGACATCGCACAGAAGGACATAGACTCAAGACACAAACTTTATACCTCTGTACGGAGCTCTTTGGTGAGCCAGCATACATGTAGACAGTACACCTGCTGCTATTCCACTGCATAATTTCTGGTCGTGTGGAGGGGCAATTGCACTAGCATGCCACACTCTTACTCCAACTTGAAGCCAATCTCATGAAATATTCATCAGACATCCTTGTGGAGGATCATAGTGTCTGTTGCCTCAAAGCCAGGTATCACTCACATACCCTGCTGTTCTACTAACTGCGAGATGGAATGTCCTCATCAAGAGAGGTTGAGTGGCTTAGGATGGTTATAAATCCTCCATGGGTCCAGCAGTCGGTGTTACTCTAACAGATTCCAGCTAATATACATAATCTGCAGATACACTCATACACACTAGCATATAGGCAGAATCCAAAGCATTATAAGTTGCATTATTGCGAAATACCATTGCGACTATTACTTGAAGAACCCTAGTGAGTGCTGCCACCAGAGTTCTCCCAGATGGCTAGCCCTCTCCCTGAAGTCTAAATTCAGTTTAGGGTTTAAACTAACATTAGGGGAACTAACTATACGCAAGCAGGGTTGAGTTTTTATGTAGCTCAAGACCTGCATGCGCACAGGTATGAAGGTGTGGTCACGGAATAATCCGGGCACAAAATATACATGCATGCATAATAATCTAAATAGGTGCCACACACAGAACTACAATTGGATGGCATGAACCACGATGCTTATAACATTACACATGCAAACTTTAATGACACAAAATGACTATTAAATAACTGTGTCTTCTTTATCCTCTTCATCTCTCTTCTATCTTCTCATCCATCTTTCTCTTTCTTTGTCTTGTCTGTCCTCTTCTCTGTCTTTCTCTCTACTCTTCCGCCCACACACCGCCTATGTATTCTCAGGCTCACTGGCTATGTATTCTCAAGCTCACTACCTAGTATTCTCAGGCTCACTGCCTATTATTCTCTCGCTGCCTGTGTATTCTTTGAGCTGATGGAAGCAAATTAATTTAATATTAGAATTCCACCATGTGTTAAAAATGTTACTGCAAACATGTCTTGTATCTATATCAGAAAGGCCAACCTTCCTGTAGCACATTGCCCATTTTTGTGAAATAACATGTAATGTACGTGTATTACATTGAGCGACCAATAGTTTAGTTACATGTATTACAAGTGCAACATATGTAGTATTCTTCAAAATACTTACGTAAAGATGGTTCTGATGTTTTGTACTGCTTAGAAAAGTTTAGTAGAATTTTTTACAATCTATCTTTATTTTGCATTCTCAGGATTCAGCAATACTATCTCAAACTGCAAGAAATTATTTGCTCACTTGATTACGACGTGACGATAGGGGGACCTTTTCCAAGTTAGTACCCTATGTGAAGACAACAGCTTCATGTTTTCTCAAACTTTCATGTTTTCTCTGACTGCCAGAACAACTATAACATTACAATTTATTTTCTCAAACTTTCATGTTTTCTCTGACTGCCAGAACAACTATAACATTACAATTTATTTCATCATTAGTATTCACGCATGCTTATTTGTTCTTATTTTCGTGTACCGTCGATCGTCGTGATGTTTCGTTTTTTTGTTTATATTTATCACCTAGAACACTGTCATTGACTGTTCTTACTGGAACTCTGACGCTACCATACCCGCTAGTGGGTCTTCACTGCACTAGCTACTCTGTTTCTGCTTGGTGTAGTGCGTGTCAATGACTACGCTGGGATCAAGTACTCAACTTGCTGGATAGTCCTTCTTGTACATGCGCACTGAGGGCTAATAATAATAGTAACAAATTGTAAAGATTTTGTTTGTTAATATTAACCTATGTTCTTCGTATTCATCAATCACCAGCGTTATTCATTTAATCATATATAAATTTTAGTTATTTTGAATGTAAATTCAATACAGACTACTGTGTGTAAGTATTGCTGGTACGTTTGTAGTTGGGATTTAGTTTGTATTGCAAGTAGGCATTGATCTTTAGAAGGATCCACAACACCTCGTGTATTGTATATCAGATAGGATTGCAATCTTCACTTTGAATCTCTGTAGTGAGAATGTTCGCAGATTCTTCATCATCAGTGATGTGTTCCACCTCAGTTTATTTATCTTATTATAACAATCATGTTTCAATACTCTATACTTGTATTATATATGCCACTTAATTGTTTTATTTACCCCGCCCTTATAATTGTTATATATTTTTTGGTTAAAATGGCCCAGCTCCCCCCCTCCCCTGTATGAAGCCCTGACCAAATACTGGCATATGCTATTAAAGCTATTAAGTATTTAATTGGTGAAAAAATAACTAAAACTGTTTCTTATCATTTAAATCTGCACAGTGTGTGACCCCCTGTATGCCCCCCTCCACTTCCATCACCCTGTCACTCTAAGCTCAACTTAATATTTTGACGAGCATATATTTCCTACTTTACCTGGAGATGTTCACATTTATTGGTAAAGAAAACCATCAGTAATGTACGTTGTTGTTTTTTATGTCACAATGAGTACTGCCTTGTTGTTGTTGCTTTTTGTATTAATGAAAGATAAAGCCTCTTGAAAACAAAGTGCACCAATTATTGAGGTCACTAATGATTTCTGCATTGTTTGATACCGAAAGGGGAACACACCTTTCCCCCTTCTTTAAACTAAATTCCTCCACCCTCTTCTCTTCCTTAAGCTGAGTTTCCCTTTCTTGTGAGTGAGTGATTTGTATGAGTAGAGATTTACACTTAAGCACAATTTCAGAAGTCACAGCTGTAATGGGGTTGGGAAAAAAAAGGAACTTTATATTGGATCACTATTCAACTACAATTTGCTTTTTTAGTATGGTTACTAAGTGCTGACTGAACACAGAGCTCTGTGAGGCACTATTGCTTGTGAAAGGGTTGAATATCGTAATTATCTTTCGCCAATTGACACGTCTCTACTAGCACTATTACTTTATCCATAATAGTATCACTTGATGAAGTTATTTGTTTGTTGTTGTTATTTTTCAGTTAACCCAATTAATGGGCATCTGCGTAATTGAGTGAGGAAAAGGAGATCTTAATTAATAATGCTACCACCTGCTCCTAGCCTTTATCCTCTGCTCAGCTTTTCCAAATGTCTCTGCTATAGTTTTGCATTAAGTGCTTACCTGATTCATCTATTCAAATAAACCATTCCCCCCTCCCTCCCCCTCTCCCCCGTAGTCCCACAAAGTTTGGTTTTAAAAACTCCCAATATTTATGATACTGGCAGTGCATTTATTTTCTCTGCTACAGGCTTCTTCAGCCTCAAGTTTAGAGTAGGGGAAGGAACTGAAGTTTGTCAGTGTGTCTACATATTTTTTCAAAGATATGGGTTTGAGTGGCGTAGGAAGTGGGGAGGGGAAGGGGGGGCATAATTTTGACACAACTTTAAAATGTGATTTCTCGCATGAACACCTGCAAACCACAAAAAAACTTGCCCTTAGAGCCTAGTCTCGCGTAGCCAGACCCTTTACCAATCGCTATGCGGGAAAAGGGTCTCATTGAGCAGTTTGTTCAGTTCCCCTTGCTAATTGGGGAGACCGCAAACAATAGGTGATGTAATATCCTGTGACGTAAGACTACTCAAACTTTTGCGCGTGTAGTATTTCTGTGCACAACTCTCCAACAGCAGTGCCAAAACTCTTCCTTTAGATGATGCCATTAGTTATGCTAAGCGGTGACTTGGCCTAGCTTTTTTAAGATATCTGCAGTTGGAAGTTTCGCTTAGCAGCAAAATACAGTTGTTGCTTTGTGCACGGGCCATTGTGTATGCCATGGTACCTTAGGTTTTTGTCATGCTTGCACAAGTAACATTTCTTCATGGCAATACAGAGCAAGCTCTGCCTACTGATCTGAACAATTCACGCGCCTGAAAATATTTAAGGATTTACACCCACACCTATTGTAACTAAGCAAGAACAAACTGCTCAATGTCAGTCTACCAGACCCTTTTCCCGTGCAGCGATTGGTAAAGGGTCTGGGTACGCGAGACTACTTAGACTTGTTTATAGATAGTAGCTAGGCTACAGGAGCGCGCCAAGTGTGATTCTTTCAACAGACAAAGTTTAAATTTCATTCAACCATAAATTCTCGGCTTTGTGGGCCTTCAAAGTGGCTAGAAATGAACATGAGGTGGCCTGTGACAGATATATATACAGTGAAGGTGTTGATGAGGTGGCCTATGACAGATAAATATACAGTGAAGGTGTTGATTGATGTACGTGAAGCCTGCATGTGCAAGCACACGCATGCGCACACACAAACAGACATAGACAGTTAGAATGGAATAGAACTTAGGTAAGTTGTGATACAATGTTATGTGCACAGGAACAGGTCCTTCTGGCGCCTGACGAAGCTGAGGAAGGCGCCAGATCCAGGCTGGAAGAACTGAAAGAAATTTGTACTGCATTTTTGTGTTTGATTTTCTCAGCTGATAATTCATAGACCTGTTGAAGGCCCACAAAGCCGAGAATTTATGGTTGAATGAAATTTAAACTTTGTCTGTTGAAAGAATCACACTTGGCGCGCTCTTGTAGCCTAGCTACTATCTATAAACAAGTGTTCCTTCTGGCGCCTTCCTCAGCTTCGTCAGGCGCCAGAAGGACCTGTTCCTGTGCACATAACATTGTATCACAACTTACCTAAGTTCTATTCCATTCTAACTGTCTATGTCTGTTTGTGTGTGTGCGTGCGTGTGCTTGCACATGCAGGCTTCACGTACATCAATCAACACCTTCACTGTATATTTATCTGTCACAGGCCACCTCATCAACACCTTCACTGTATATATATCTGTCACAGGCCACCTCATGTTCATTTCTAGCCACTTTGAAGGCCCACAAAGCCGAGAATTTATGGTTGAATGAAATTTAAACTTTGTCTGTTGAAAGAATCACACTTGGCGCGCTCCTGTAGCCTAGCTACTATCTATAAACAAGTCATCTTCCTACACCACTGTTTGCATTGCTCTTAAATTTACTACTTTTGCATTGTTTGTAACAAGAGGAGTCCATCTGAATACTTTCTGACTGGCAAGTAACACCCCATTTTTGTAATTAGAGCAAAGTTTAGTGAAGCCATCCAACATTTTGATGCCATTTGTACAGGATCCTGATAGATATGAGCACAATGTTGCAATCATAAATGATAGTTTCAATTATTACAAATTATTGTATCAGCCCATGAGTAAATTGTAGAGCTTTTGCTGCTATGTCTGTACAAATTAAAGTTTGTTATTGTGGGGTTCGTCACACCTGGTTTCCTCATGCACAAACTCATATTGTATACACTTGCACATACATATGTGTGTAGTATATAAAGTGCCATTGTGGTCTCTTTCACTCATATTAGTAAGAGGTACTTTCTTGCTTTTTTTTCCTTCTTACATTCATAATGTATATTTAGTTTTCTAATTAAGCATTCCTATTTAATGGTTATTATTGAGACCTTTATCAAGTAGAGATGAGCAGTGTAACATCAAGTGCTGTACTGTACTGTAGTGAAAACGGTATTGTGTTCCTGAAAGGAGCACTGGACCTTTGGTAACATGTATTTACTTTCCCTTCTTTGTTACAGGTTTGAGATGCAAGAGTGTCCAAGGAATTGCCATGGATACGTTTCCAGTGACGATTCAATCCTTGTTTGAAGGAAAATCTACTGGAACATTGAAGACAACTAAACTTATCACTGACACTGTCATAATCCAATTCTTTAAGAGCTTCTTCATACTGGAAATTTACAGTAATTTATTTTTATGGAATAGTTCATTAGTATTTTGTCAATGGCTTTGGGAAAGCAGACTGCATTTTCAAAATAAAGTTGACTAACATAGTACTCAAGGTTACTTCAGTTAGTGACCTCTTAGTGCTGCCTTGAGTCATACGTCGATCGTACTGAAGTTGTATTTAACTAGTAATACAATGCTACCATTTACTCTAACACATTGGAGAAACATTTCTATGAACAAATTGGGGTGGGGAAGGGGGGAAGGGAGGAGGAGGCGAGTGAGATGCATGGACCCAGGAAAAGTACTTGGTCGCTACTATAATATATATACACATGTAGTTTGCTCCATTCACTTTATGGAGTTGTGGTCTGTCGACTTAAGAATATGTGTCACCAGTATAACATTTGCTTCAACTTTTAGAATAAGCAGTCACGCCCAAAATTGAAGCCACACCCCTTTGATTGTTGTGTGAACAAGTATTATAATTATAAAACTACAGTTGCAAAATATTGATGTGTACCCACCACAGCTATTTTTCCAAGTGATCATGTAGCTACTAGCATGATTGAGGTGCTGCTTGGGGTGGGTCTGTCGGCACACAATGGTTAGCCACCCAGTAATGGTCAGCCACCCAGAGATGGTCAGCCCCACGTGCTTAAGGTTCAAAGTTCATTTGATCGGCCGCGCTCTGAGGTCAAAGGTGAGGGTCAGCCGTTCTGTACATAACGTCGTCCCTTGGAAATAACGTGCGAAACGGGTGCATTTAGCACGGGCGGCCTCTCCATGAGTATGACGCAATAATGATGACGTAGTACAGGGTGTGTGCGGGTCATGTGCACGTGATTTCGTAGCTAGACAACTTGTCTCGTTGAAAAATTGGTTACCCGTGGTTGCCGTCGTCTCTCTAGTCGTAGTTGCTGTCGTGCCGTCGTCTCTAGCCGTAGTTGCTGTCGTGCCGTCGTCTCTAGCCGCGGTTGCCGTCGTCTATAGCCGTGGTTGCCGTCGTCTCTCCAAGTGTTGCTAGTTGCTGAGTTCCATCCGTTTTGGTAAGAAACTGGGATGATATGAGATTCATGCTAGCAGAATAATAACCACAAGGCTCAAAAGCAGCTGGCACAGAGAGGACAGGCTTTTGGTGGGATTTTTTTTTAGGGGGGAACTATCCCACAAACTCGTTAATTATTCATGACATTTTATTTTCCACCATAACTTTGTTGTTCGTCCAATATCCTTGACTTTAATGCCAAAAGATAGCTTATTTTAAAGGGCTTTTCGGTGATATGTTTCATAAATGTTTTTGAGTAAGCATGAAAAAAAAATTATCATACCTCCTGCCAAGAAATGTTGTAATAACAATTAATGGCCACACTTCCAAATATGGAGGCAAAGCATGATTTAAGCGGAGAGATAGCCACATAGAGGAAAGCATAAAGTGAACTGTTAATTAGGCATGTCAATGGGTGAATTATACTGTATACTTACCTCTAACATGTAGCTAAAATCCATTGGAGTTGTGGTTCGGCAGAAATGAGAGGGGCAATCATCTGTCCGAATCAGGGGGCGGGAATAGACTAAAACAGTGCTTCATAGTTGGTCTCGTTACGTACAAGTTTATCCTCTGGCTAACTTAACATGTGTGATAAATTATGCTTATTAGGTTGCCTAGCAACAAAGCCACAAAAATAATTAACCTATATATATATTTTTTTCCTGCTAAATCAATTATAGAAATATGAAAAATTGTTATATAATTAAACTAAACATGTATCAAAGCAGAACAATAAGTGAAAACCATGATTTCATAAACAAATAACCATAAAGAATGTGGAGAGGAAAAAAAAATCGCTGTCCGGATCAGTCGATTCCAGAAAGCAAAATATATTGCTTTCCAATGGGATCGCTATCTTCCTCCCTGTGATTCAGCACCATCACTTGACTGAGCATCTTCACTTCACTCACCACCATCATTGACACCAGCATCTAAATTTTATTACATATTTTGACATTATAAATAGATAAATTTCAAAATTCAAAATTTGAATTCCCACAACCACTTAGCTAGTGCCTTTGCAATAATGTAGCTAAACAATTAGTTCACAAGTAGTCTTATGTCAAAATCTAACAAAGTTAGTACCAACAAATCATGACATAATTTGACATTACCTTATAATTAGTCTAGTATAAACTGGAAGACTCATTGGACAGCTGCTGCACCAGTTCTCCTTAGAGATAACCTGTCCAGTGAAGCACTGTGCATATAAGCTGGGATCAGCCTTGGCCCATTGCACGCCTGGGTTGCCCGACCAGGAAAAGTATCCCCGACTTCTCCACATGGAGTCAGTGTTTTGCCATATATGTGGCAGTGCGAGCAGGGCAAGAACCCGAAAAGTTGGCAGACCTTATGGGATACATGACCCTGATAGCGAAGGCCAGCAGGAGATATAACTGGCCGGCGTGGGTCATATACGACCAGCAATTTCGCCAGGATGCAGTGTGCACCAAGTCAGATGCTTGCAGTAGCACTAGCTGCCCCTCCTCCAGTTGTGTAACTGGCCGGCCTTTCCCTTTCGCTGGGGGAAGCTCCGTGAATTCAATATACTGCTTCGCTCAGATCTTTTTCTAGCAGCTTCTGTGACACCGTGTGGTCATTAACGGGCCTGCTGCTGAGGTCTGTGGGCTGCCCATTTCGCTGCTGCTGGGCCCTACCCCCGTTCTCACTGCAACTCTGCCTGATGTGCTCTCCGTCACACCTCCTTCATCCAGCTCTTCCACACTTGGCAGCCGCCCCAGCGCATCTGCATAGCAATACAAATAAATATGTATAAAACCACCCCACTCTGTTGATATTGCCATTATGTTTTCTTTTCTGCCTACCTCTATCACTGTCTACCTCGGATAGTTTCCAATCTGCTGAACTATTACTATTGCAACAGTATGCAGCTCCAAGGCTACATGGAGCGCTACCAATCTCGCACTTCGCTCCTAAAAGAACACTTACAAAGGACTCGCATATCTCTTTAGGCGTACCCTCGTCACTATCTTTAATCATGGTCTTGAACTGATCACCACCCCCACCATATTCCCCTCACTTGTATGGTTGCCTGCCCCTCTCCTTTTTAAGCCCACTGCAATGGCCCCGCCCCCTTTAATTTTTCATAAGCTCTGCTTAGCACACAGTGATTGGCCCTGTCATCTACATATATTTCTAGTACCCCGTAGCTGAGCTTGCTATACCACCCTGCTGCTGATGGCTGCGCCTGCTATGCTCTGCACTTTATTACCCAATTATTGGGGTTGCAATACCTACTACTGCTGCTCGCTCGATTCTCTCTGCTCAATAGTGCCCTGCCACCGAGTCTGCTATACCTCACTGCTGCTACTGGCTTTGCTTGTTATGTTCTGCTCTTTAGTACCCAACTATTGGGCTTGCTATACCTATCGTTGCTGCTAATTTAAGTTTAGATATGCTCTGCGCAATAATGTCCCCCAATTGGGCTTGGTGGACTGTCTACATATGCTAACTCCACACCCATTGCCTAGTGAATGTCATAAAATAAAAAAATCTAAAAGCTACTTCATCGCTCATTGGCTTAATACCGTTATGTGAAGAATCAAAACACCACTAAGTGGCTATAAGTGACTATCAGTTTCAGTCTCCTCTGTATTTCATCCTTTCTCAAGTTGTAATTCTTAAACCTAACTCACTGGAAATATGGACTGAATTCAACATGCACCAAAGTTGCAACCTAGTCCACAGTACTGAAATAGTTACTATAGTTATAACAATAACCAAACCAACATTCAGTAGACTTTATTGTAGTCCTACAGGCAACTTCTCACTTAATAACATTATCTACTTGCTGTCTATTGTCAAAGCATGTGGGAAACATTGTGACACTTCAGCTAACAACTTCATATCCTTCCAAATATTATTTAGAAAATGTGTCGTGGCAGACAATAAGTAATCAGAACTTCCATAAGTGGCAGATTGATAGAGTAAAATTCCGTGACTGCCACATACATACTTGGAACCTATGAACTTCGTTTGTGGACGGAGTATGATATATGTGGACACTTGCACTGCCAAGTGTCAATTTGGAATGACCACCCTACAGTTCATTGGTCATCAAATTGGAGATGGAAAAATCAGTGTTCCTGCAACAAGAGTTGCTGATTTGAAGAATTTTCCAAGGCCTAAAACAAAGAAACACATGAGGAGGTTCTTAGGAACTGCCAACTACTATAGAAAGTTTGTGAATTATCAACAACTTCAAAGCACTCATTAAAAAAGGGTTTATACTTTAACAAACCAAGTTGTTGAACTCTGTAGAAGTCATTGACATTGAATATTTTCTCCTCATGAAGCTAATGTGTCTTAATATTTGGATGGATTAGTTCCGACGGTTAACGACTACTTGAAAATATTTTTGCATATTTCCTTGTATATCCTTGGTTTCATCAGGCACTGTCACTAAACTTTTTCAACCACTTTATATTATAAGATTAAACAATTTTTGCAAAGAAAATCATTTGGCTTGCATGTTAATCCTGCTCTGCTCAATTCTGTAAATACAGCATCCAAATCCTTCAAATGTTGTGCCCAATTTGGACTCCAAATCAAGACATCATCTATGTAGACACAGCTGATTTCAGAACAATCCTTTAAAACTAGGTCCATGAGTCTCTGAAAAGTGGCAGGGGCACTTGCCACTCCGAAAGGCATTCTCTTGTACTTCCATTTGCCAAATGGGGTAATAATTGTCAATTTTTCCCTGTCATCTTTGTTCACTGAAACTTGGTGAAACCCCTTTGCCAAGTCAATTTTGCTCAAAACTCCAGAGTTTCCCACTTTGCTGATGAGTTCTTCTAATCTGGGAACACAATAGGTACCACAGTAGTGATTGTGTTCAGCTTCCTGAAATCACCACAAATACGGATGCTCACATCTGGTTTCTTCACAGGGACAATGGGTGAACACCACTTGCTGTCACTTCTTTCAATGATTCCAGCTTTTTTTAGATTCTCCAATTCTTGTCTGACTATGCTTCTGAGTGACATTGGTACTGAGTATGGTTGGCATTGAATAGGGGTGTGGCATCCTATGTCAATTCTTAGTTCCACCATGTCAGTGTCTCCAGGTTCGTCTCTCATGCAGTGTTCAAACTTCTTCAAAACTTGTTGCAGTTGTTCCTCATTATAGTCAGCACATTTGTTGCTGAGTATTTGTTTTCCCATGACTTCTTGTTTAATTTCCTCTTCCTCTTCCTCTGAAACAATGTCAAGTCTGTTCACTATACTACTTCTCTCTCCACTAATCTCATTAAATTGTTGATATGTGTAACTTTTCCATTTCCTTTCACTCCTTCCTTCTGAATTTGATAATTAACTGTTCCATACTTCTTTTGAATAATGTAGGGGCTATCCCAACTTTCTGATAGAGCACTATGTTTTCCAGGAATTCGGTATCTGACTTTTTCTCCAATTTTAAATTCTCTCTCCTTGCTGTTTCTATCATAGACTTCTTTTCTTTTCTCAATAGTGTTTGCAGTTGCCAATGCTGCCTCATCTCTGATTAGTTGTAGACTTTCTGCTAACTCATCAACCCATACTCCAGTCTTCAGATTCTGGCCATCAAACTCATTCAATCCAAAATACAATGCTTCTAATGGAGTTCTACTTCTTTGGCCATAAATCAATTCAAATGGGCTGAAACCGTGTTCTGAGTTTGGCATTTGCCTCAATACAAAGAGAACAAAGGGAATTTGTTTTACCCAATCTCTCTTGCTGCTGATGCATTTCTTCAACACTGATTTGAGTGTTCCATGTACTCTTTCCAGGCAGCCATTAGTTTGAAGGTGATAGGCAGAACTGGTGACATGATTGACTCCCAGGAAAGTTGTCAATTCCTTCATGACAGAACTCATAAACTGTGGGCCTTTGTCACTTAGAATTCTCTCCGGAATGGTTGTATTGGAGAATATGCCCCACAACGCTTCAGCTACTGCTCTGGCTGTTGTTGATTTCAATGCCACTGCACTTGGCCATTCTGTGGCTAAACAGATACTTGTTAAAATGAATTGGCATCCTCCTTTTCCTTTTGGGAGTGGCCCAACCAAATCTATGGCCACACTTTGAAAAGGTTCCGTAATCACTGGCCTGGCCACCATTGGTGCTTTCTTTGGACAATACTTGGAGTTATACTGACATTTGATGCAGCTGGCACAATGGGCATAGATTTCTGTTTTCATGTTTGGCCACATAAACCTTCTCTTGATCACAAGCCACACCTTTTCTCCTCCCAGATGTCCCATATTCTCATGTCCAAGCTCCATCAACTTCTTCCTGAATGACTTAGGAACTACAACAACTTCTCCAAATGCTCCCCACTCAAATTATCTTCCCTGCACCAAAATACCTTTGTTATATCTAAATCCTTGTAGGCCTTTCTTTCCCAGTTCTTTCCAAACTTTGATTGTTGTATCCTTCTCAACTACTGCCACAAATAATTCTCTTTCTGCTCCCTCCGTCACAGGCTTTAATTCTTCCACAAATTTCATAATGCTGTCAGATTCTTTCATGTCGGGATTGGAATCCAGTTGTGTTGGAGTGCCTTTAATTCCTGTGTCAGTTTCCTCTTCATCATCATCAACATCCTCTGTGGTTGAGACCTCATCAGTGACATCATCTGCTGCTGTGGTTGCTGCTGACAACGTAATGTCATCACTGTCTACACTTTCCTCTACTGCTGGAATTGCTGCTGTAGGAGTTGCAATTGTGTCACCACTAGTTGTGTTTTCCTCTGCTGCTGAAGTTGCAGTGGAAATGTCAACTGTGTCTGGAGAATCTGTAGCTCCTGGAGTTGCTGCCTCAGAAACATTGTCCAAACTTGTCATCAGAGGTGTTGCAGGAATTGATTTTTCCTTTTGTAACTTTCGAGCTTTCTCCTCCTGCTTCTGTCTTCTTGTAACTACACAAATCTCCTTTTCTTCTTGACCTTCAAATAGTGGGATGATAGTGTGACTTTCAGCTCTGTTACTTATGTCCCAGGGAAATATAATGCCTTGGAAATCCTCACTGCTCTCACTGACTGCTGCTTCTCTTTCAAAGCTGGAGCTGCCAAATTCATATTTCACCATTATGGTCTCTCTGTTTCCTTTGATGGCTCCATGTAGAGAAACTCTTCTTCCTGCCTTTGTTTTGTAGTCAGTGGCTGCTGCTACTTCAGGTGTGACCACACCAACAGTAGCTCCAGAATCTATCAAAATTCTCTGCAAAATTCCATTGACCTTTCCTGTAATCCAATTCTTAGCTGGTGGTATTGCTCCCATGTTTGACTCTTTGAAATTCTTCTCCTTCTTGATGTTTGTTTTCTTCTGGGGACACTCATAAGTTTTATGTCCTGCTTCATTACAAATGAAACAGTTGAAAGTGGCTTTGGAATTCCGGTGGCTGCTGGTGTTGCTGTCCCTAGAATTTCCCTCTTTCCGGAACCAGCATTGCTCACTTTTATGTCGTCCCACTCTATTGCAAATTGTGCAAGTTGGTCTGGACTCACTTTTCATGGTGTTTTCCTTTGAGTGATGACTTTGGGAATTTCTGAAGTGTTCACTTCTTTTCTCATTGTATTTTGAGTGTTGTTGCTGATTCATAGCCTTCATAAAATCACCATTTTGCCTTGTAGACAACCAAGAAACCAAGCTTTCTGTTAACTCTGCCAAATTGCTGTGATTTTTGTTTTCCAGGAAAACTAAGCCATTATGGGGCAAGCAATGTCGCAACATTGTTTTAACCATGACAAATTTTTCTTCTTCCAGAGTTGTTGTTCCCTGCATCCATCCATCAGATAATCTTTTTAAGTGCTCCATAATTTGTACTGCATTTTTGTGTTTGATTTTCTCAGCTGATAATTCATAGACCTGTTGACCAAAAGCTGCAGGAGTTGCTCCTACTAATTTGAGTAGTGCTGTTTTCACTTCTTGGTAACTCTTATCAATTTCCTTTAAAGGTCTCATTCTCTCAGCTAATGTGACATCCCATCTGACAGAATGGAGTTCCACTTCTTGTCATCAATCTTGCATTCTGACATGATACTTTCAAACTGTGTCAAATATTGTTGGAGATCACTTCCAGATTTAAACTCATCCATGCATTCTAGCAAAATCCATACCTAAATTCCTCAAAAGCTTCAAGGATGGCAGGATATACATTTCTGAACTAAAAAAAAAAAAAATTGGTTTGGAAAGAAGGGCAAGTACACAGTGGTGAAGCTTCGTCTAGTTCACTTACTTGAGAACTAATGCACTTTCCTCTCTTACATTCTAGAGCACGACAAAAAGCATCAACACCAATGTATCCTTCAAGGACTAAAGACTCCAGCCATAGAAGTATATCTTGATGGAAAGCCAGTGTAGGGTTCTTCGGAGAAGCTGGCCACATACTGTGTCACTGCTTCTGGCTCACATGAACAAAATGCCACACAAACTTTGTGTTGGAACCCTATATACATTTTCCCCCTCAAAGATCTAAATTGGTGAAAAATATTTCATACCTCTCTCATCAACGAACATCCGATGGCAAGCATGTGCTATGGCTCCACAATGGAAGAGAGCGGGGTAGCTTGGAAAGTATATGGATGAAGGTACCCCTTCTATAACAATATAACCAAGACTTAATTAACATTGTTTATATCAAATATCAAAATAAACAATACATTTTATGTTTCTAATATAAATTCACTTCATTTCACTGAAAGAAAAGAGGATAAGCAACCCTTTACCAGATTATGTCTAGGATATTCCTGCACAATACACTAAAAATAAGTTGGCCCCATTACACACCCAGAAAAAGTACACACTATCAATTTAAACAATCACTATTATGAATTTTCATTCCATGTTGAGATTTTAAAACTGAAAGAGAAGACATGTTATTGATAGCTATAAACTAGTGGTGTGCTTGAGCACAAATGGCGAGCGAGCCTAAAGACTATACTATTTTTATTGACTTCTAACACTGAAGCTACTGAAAATAAGGTCCAGTTTTTAAATTTAGCATACAGGGTAAAGGGATTTCAGTGCCATAGTAACAACTCTCTGCAACTGCTTGAATTGAAGGAAAAAACAACAACAACAAAACAATACACGTTATTTAAAAGTTTTCTTTGTGATATTCTTTAGCTAAGTAGTGGTTGTAACACACAATGCTTTGACACAGCTGGACAGCACCTACACAGACTTACCTTCGCAGTAGTCTAGTGGACAATGTATTTTCAAGTAAATATGTGCGCACGGCTTATAACCATGACAAAGAGCGCATTGACTTACCACCGCCACTAACTCGAATAGAAATGGAAGTCCCTTAAGTTGTCAAGTTTTAACTGTACCGGCAACAGAATTCAAACGGTAAACAATTCAATTTCTAGGGTGATACGGGTACTGATCGATAACCAGAGGATTCTGTTTAGTGCAATTTGGGACGGGGTCGACAACCGAACTAACACAAAAACGCGAGGGTCAAAGTACAAAAATGCCTTACGTACGTCCATACATATATACAAATAAATAAATAAATAAATAAACTGACATCCCCGATTTTTGATTGTGTTACCCCTGTAAGTGTCTCGCTCGCTACGCTCGCTCGCCAACTACCATGCTAAACAGAAGAAAAAAAATCCTTTCCTCCACATAGATGGTTTCAAAGAATTTGATCCATGATTTTTGAAATACACATACTAAAACCGATCAACATATCTATTCGTCTAGTTCAGCTTTTATCAGAATGACAGGGACATGACGACGTCTGCTATATATGTATATTTTATATTCATACCACAAAAAAATCATCAGGTACCATACGGCTATGGGAACCCTGGGATTTCACCCCCCCTCCCTAAATTTAGTTTCACCCCCCCCCCCTGAAATTATTTTCTCCTACTAAAACAATAAATGATCAGTGCAAAATTATAGCCTTACTCTACAGTTGGTCTGCTTAAAACTGTCCAACACTTCTTCAAAATCAACACTTTTTTCAGTTCTGGTCTTTCAATTGCAATACATAATAGCCTGTCTAAGTTTTCATCTGACAATCTGTTCCATAGTCTTGACTTCACCATTTTTACTTGACTTAACAATCCTCAGCAGTTACTGTCATTATAATTATGGGGTAAGGGGTGTCATCATTATGTTGGGATTACAGGAAAAAATTCAAGGTAGATATAGACTTCATTAAATAACTCCTAAAATGTCGTTTGTTTGCCTTTTTTTTTACGCTACAAAATTTCCCCTCTCCCCAGCGAAAAATTCTATATAGCTAAATCCCTGTGCATACATACGTAGTATACCCATCAACATCATCAGAGTTACTCATTTCATAAACACATACATGCACTATAACCTCTTGAATGGTCTGGGATAAGGGGTGTCTGTAACTAAAATGAACGCAATTTAGAAGGTATAAAGTGCACCTATGCTTATCTGAATCCTCACAATAAAAAAATAATAAAAAATGAAAAACAACAACAACACGTAATTCTTGGGGTCTGAATAAGAAAATTGTAATTCACTAGATAAGCTCAGTATTATGGTCACATCAAGATTACTTCCCTAGAGTAATAAAGTGTGTGTGTGTGTGTATTGGGAGGGGGGGAAAGGAACCTGATGACGACCAGAAACCACAGACAAAAACGTGCAATGATTACTCTAAAATTACGCAATTTCATCTAGCTAATGCATTGTGAGGGGCTTGTTATTATGTGATAGGAGTAATGTCAGCACCAGTAGTCATAATATTGGCTTGCATAGCTACTGATACCACCCTGAGTATCTTGCTAGCCAGACCCTTCACCAACTAATGCCCGGCCTGTCAGAAGGGTCTGGTCACCTTGGCACCCACTCTCAGTTCTGGAAAAATGCAATAATTATTGTGTGAAAAATTATTCAGATGTAGATAGAAAAACTATACACGTGTGTTGTTCCTCTAATCCTACAGGTCAAAATTCAACATCCGCTAACATTTTATTTGTGGGCAACTTCCATTGAGGAAGCAAGAGTAAGCAATACACACCGAAGTATTGCTCCCAGAATCTTGGAGTAAGTTACGAAAAGTGTGTGCATGGATGACCAGATCATTCTGACACGGGTGGACCATAGTTGGTAAAGGGTCTGGCTCGCATGACTGAAGTAATGCGTTGTCAATAGGTTAATGTGCCTATAACATAGAACAGATTTTAAATACAAGTATGCGGTCGATGAAAAATGTTGGTGTTCAAGTGAACTTGCTCCACATGCTCCTCGCAAAAGAAAGCTCTCGGCCCACAGTCATTACAAACTGTAACAGCAAGCTCGTCACACATTATACACAACAAATCAGAAGGGGGGGGGGGATTCTTGTTTCAATAACTGTATGCTGAAGCAGAGAACGGATTTCTGACCAATGTTCAGCAGATTTACGCTGTAGATCAGAATGCGATGGCCCCTGAACAGTGGAGTCTTCACTAAAGGTGTGGAATGTCAAATCATTGGGAGCTGCCCTGTCTGGAGATCTGTTTCTTCTCCTTAAGTATTGGTCCAATCCAGTGTCTGGAGTACCACTGAGGCCACTGCTGCTACAGGAATTTGCAGTAGGTCCAACATCTACAGTACTATGAGAAGCAAATCTTGTGCGGAGCGATCGGTTCTTAGAGGGGGAAACCTCAAAATAGTTTGCAGAGGAGGGCTTATACCTTACCATTAATTCTAGTCCTCCTTTTCATCTCCACCACCTAGTCTCGCGGGCCAGACCCTTTACCCAATATGAATATATTCTTTCTCTTCATATTGGGTAAAGGGTCTGGCCTGCGAGACTATCCACCACCCTGCAGCAGATTTCAATATTCAATCACCCGGCCTTGACGAGACCGTATACATTATGATTCGCTATATTAGATATGGTCACTGGTGATATAGCTGTTGGTTGTGGAATTGCATGGAGTCTAACTGACAAGAAACTTCCTGAACAGTGGAAATTGGTAGCTACATCAAGGATTGTCTGAGTTGAGCACTGTTGTTTGTCAAGGAGAGAAGTGTTCAGGTTCACTATGTTGTTGCCTGATGGCTTGACAGCTACTGGCAGGCCACAATGGTAAGACAGGCAACATGGTGAAAAGTACATGAACTACCATCTTGAGGAGTTGTATTTGAAGACTTGGAGAGTCAACACAAGTGAACTAAATACGTCAATTGATAATAGAACTAAATCTTTTACATGATTGAAGTCTTGCTAAAATTTTCAGAAAGTATTAGGGAAAAGAACTAAAACCAAACCTTCAATATTTTTTTTAGTATGAATAATAAAAGCTAAAACGTCTGGGTTCTCTACACCAGCACAACACTGAAGCTAGTTTGATTGCCATGGTTTCAAGCACCTGATCCCATGATTCTCTCCCTTTTTTCCATCCCTAAGTTATGGTACATCCTATGACTGCCCCAGGCTTCATGCTCACTACCTGGTCAAGATGACACCACCCTTGCTTTGCTCTATAATCCTTGGCAACATTACATACACTCCTCTATTTCAGAATGAGAAAGCCTGGACACGAGCCACTCTGCCTGTGAAGTCTGGAAGCTTCGGAGCGAGAAGAGATGGATACCTAGCTCCCTGCTCATACCTGGCATCCACAGCTGCTACTTCTGATCTGAGACAGTTATAGACAATTCTCCCCACAACTTTCCATCTACACTCATCAATCTACACTCATCAATCTACACTCATCACTGACATTGCTGAGTAGGAATGGTTGAATGTACCCCACCTACTGGAACTGGCGCCATGAAGGAGAAGAACTGAATACCATCAAGTCAAACAACACTGTCAAGACTATTAGATGAGGTTGAGAACGAGATAGAACGTGCACATCTCTTGGCTGTGATGGACAAGCACACTCAGGTGCATGGCTGCAAGCTCTGGCCATCTCTCCAAGTAGCAGTAGCGAGGCACCACATCCCTGTCAACTCTGTGATGGAGATGTCTCTCCTCTAGGGACTCATGCGCAGGCATTCTAGACATACTGCTTTAAATGAGATTATCACCATACACCATCAGCAGCTAAAGTTCCCTCCAGATTGGAACTTTGAGCCTCTCCAGAACCAATGGTAAAAACAGATGGCATGACTTTAGTCCCATGGAGTGCTAGAAGACCTTTGGTGTGAAATGCCACCTGTCCAGATATTTTCGTACCTTCCTGCAGAAATCATACCACCAGAGAAGCATGTTGCAGCTTTTGCAGAATACATTCAAGCACTAAGCAGACGTGTCTCTGGCAACTCATGTTACTAGTTACTTCATTCAGAATCTGTCAGTAGCATCTCAGTGAGGAGATTGCCGCCACCATTTTGTGTTGAGCCAACCCACCTGTTGACATTTCATAATTTTAGCTTTAAATGGCTGTAAGTTTTAATTGGTTAAAACCGACAATAACCAGACTAATTTTAATTTATAAGAAAGCACTCACAAATATTATTTTAGTTTTTGTTATTATGGTAATAATAATAGTTGCAATGATGATACTGATGATGGTTTTGAAGACACACCTAAACCCTGATCCTATACAGAAATTTAAGCAAGAGTTTATAATAATAACAACAACATTCATTGCACATGTTTTGCCTTGTCATCAATTTATTATTGTTGTTTTTGTTGTTGTTATTATTATTTTTATTATTTTTATTTTATTTTTTTAAATTATTGCTGTTGTTGTTATGGTAGTTTATTTTAAACACGTGTTATACTTGTTTATAAAACTAATGGTAGATGCTTTTGGGTTACACTACTCAGATAATTTGATTGTACTGAAAAAAATGTCCCACTACATGATGAAAACCAATTGGAGAGGAAAACAAAACAATTGGTATGGTCGTAATTGGAAAAAAAGAAAAGCTACTTTTTTAGGCATGGTTACCATGAAATGACCACAGTATTTATTGATTGTCAGGTAACTAGTCTGGTTGGTACTGTTTTTCAGTAAATACTTTAATATAGTACCAGTTAAAAATAGAAGCAGGTTTGATAATCTGTAAGCAAGTTGCCAAAAATTTACCTTTCTAATCAGGTGAACAAAAAATGTACTCGGTACCTAATGCAGTATCTTTAGCAGAATATCAAGAGTTCTAATTTAGTTATTAATTGCATAGTTACTCACTGTTTGCTAACTTTGACTCATAAATAAGTTCGTTTTGAATGATTCAATTCACAAGGAGAAAGCATGAATAACTACAATGACTCAGTCCATAAACAAGTTACTTGGTGACTATCACTAGCTATCTTGAAAACATGAAAAAAGTATCTTCCATTTCCTGTTGGAGAAGCTGGAGATAGAAGTGATACAACTTCCTCCATGTGATGCACTGACTGTTGATCATGTGATGCACTGATTGTTGATCATGTAGTACTGGGTAGTATGATATGGTAGGTCTATTTAAGTTTTTTTACATCTAGCTGCCATGTTGACTATTGCCAGGTTGCAATCACTCGGTGAGTAGAGTCCATTTGGTAATGAACAGAACTTTTTCTTGCTCTTCTCTCTTCGCTTTGTGTCAACTGCTTCACAGTTGCTTCTTGAAGGTTCTTTTTCATCACCCAATTTTCCAAGTCTGCTTTTTAAGTGTTCGTTACTGCTTGGATGAGAAATGACAAGGTCATTTTTTGGAGATGAAATGTTTGTATGTGAGTTGGTAATCCTCGTTTGAACTGATTCTTGTTGTGCATAATTCGCCACAAAACAGCTTTTGTGAGAACTATCAGAGATAACATCAACAGGTCTTGGTAATTTTATACTCTTCTCTTTTTGACGTCTGTAGGTGGTCATAAACATTTTGGAAAGAGAAAACAGGTAATAATGGGAAGCAGTCTTTATTGTGACTCCTCTGGAGTCATTGGACTGCCCTGGAGCAACAAATATCCTAAAAGTCAGTGTCTGCTGTTTTTCATCTTTGTATATGCCACTCACCTCAAGCCATCTCCAGCTCACTATGAAACAACCGTTAGCAGGCTCCCAGAAATTAAGTCCATCACAATCCAGAGACAGAATGACTCTCTTCCCTGGGAATAGCCATCAGTGGGTATGTTAGTGAGTTTCCATACAAGCACACAATCGCTTGCGCCATGTATATCTGCAATTGCTCCAAGAGCAAACACTACTTCAAGCAAATTGAAAGTATAAGTAAAATATCTGAGAATTAAGTCTACATTTTTAATCACACCTGTATGAGCAGAAACTACTTCCCAGAAAATAAGTTGAATTGCCCTTTCATCGTCTATAAGCAACTCCCATTGTTCTCTGTACACTAAAGAAGTTGATACTGTTTGCTCTTAAGTGAAGGGCATTGCCAAATTGTTGTAATACTTCTCCAGATGAAGGAGTCGATTGGGGTGACACTAACATTCGGATGGTAACGAAATCCTCAAAGAAGTTCCGAGTAAATTTTGTTTGGCTTTCAATGAATGAATTTCTGGAGGGGTAAAATATATCTAAAGACAAAACATTGGTCTCAATTGGCAGTGGCTCATGGTTTACTTTGAAGTAATAAAAACCAATAGGTTTAGAATAAGCCACATTCAATATATGTCACCTTTTGAGTAATCAGAATAAGAGTATTCCTCAAACTTGTCCATTTTTGGCTGTTTCATGAACTGGTACAGCTGTGACTTGCTCTCTTTGGCTTCAAATTGATTCTTATCTAACTCAATGGGTTGCTTGTTCTCAAGTACTTCTTCATGAGCTCTCAAAATAACCTCTGCAAGAGACAGGATATACTCACATGATGGGGTCTGAACAGAAATGTCCCTGAGGATATACTCTGTGTCCTCTCTGATTACAATACCAAACTTGAGAAAAGGAGTTCAATAAAGAATTTCAGAAAAGTGAGGACACTCTGTGTATATACTTACCCAACACAATCTTACAGGCTTTCATTTGAACAAGACAATCAACAAGACCTTAGAGTATTGGATGTGAAAGTAGCAGTTGCAAATGAATTGAATATGTCACGATCACACGTGAAGTTATTTGGTCTTTACAGTGGACCATTAAACAATCCAATCAAGCTCTATGGGGACAATTAATTGCTTCCTGAAGATATCTCACACTTTACTTTCTTTCGACTGAGCTTCTTTCTTAACAAAGAGGAGCAGTATTTGCAGCAAGATAAGCAATCTGAGCTGCTGGTATTTCATGAAATGGAGGTCAAGTTTTTGAAGAATAAATTACTTCCTATTCCAAACTTTGCAACATTCTTTCAGCTGCAGGCAATGAAGGCACCCAATGATATGACAGGGTTTTGGAGTACCTTCAACAACCACTCAAGATGTGCATCTACATGTGGAGTAGCTTTTTTGAACCTAGATTGTCCCTCTGGTAGTCGATCTTTGCCTATAAGTATTGCAGTGGACTTAGCAGGCATCCATTTTTTTTATGTGAATGGTTCAGCTGTTGTAATGTCATGGTATTGGAGTACAATATTTAGCCTAAAAGTTCAGACAAGACCTGCAATGATTCTCCTCACACATTGAAGACATGCCAATGTTTCTGTTCCTCCACAGGCTGTTTCTGCCTTCTCTTAAGCCTATCACAAAGAATATCATTACTTGTCTATCAGCCTTTTTATAACAAGAATGTGTTAATTTCTATGGAACTTGACACTTCACATGAACTCATTCACTGTGAACAATATGAATAGTTAGCAGGTGTAGTAGGACCTGAATCTGGCAAGGCTACAGATAAATGATCCCATTGTTGTCAAAACCACACCACTATAGCCATTAGGACAATGACCAAACCAATGCCTATTTTAATTAAATTTAAGAAATGGTTGAGAGTTTCAAACATAAATAGTTGAGATTGTGGTAGACAGGGCTAAGGCTGAGTAGCTGAGAAGGGCCGGAGGTATTGCTGCCACCAGAGTTATTCGGCAGCCAGGCTTTCTAAAGCTCAAGTATCGTAGTTCTCCCTTTTACAGAAGTAACTTAGATTTGACTTGATTAAGGCTACACATGGAGAACAACTGATTGGGGCATACTCGGGGAGCCAACCATATAGACAATTTCCCCGGGCATGCCCAGTGCATGAAAAATGATACAGTCACATGTATGTATGCGGTGTGGTGTGGGAATAGACATGAACAATGAATTGATGTATGCGGCGTAGTGTGGGGATGAACATGAGCAATGAATAGTCTGAATGGAGATACAAAAACAACTAAAGTACGTGCATGCTAACAAACTAAATAATAATGAATGTGGGTGTTCAAGGGTGATACACTATGTGGGGGAGTGGCTGGAAGCCAGTCCACCACAGAGATCACAGGTATTTAGTTTTGTTTAATGCATGACCTATTGAAAAAGTGGGGGTTCAATTGAACTCTTTTATTCTCACTAGGTTTGGATGAAATGCTTGTAATTAAATCCCCCTTTAAAAAGTGCAGGCTTGAACTGGTTATTACTTTACGCTTTATTTTCCACCTATTATGCTCTGCTACAATGCTTGCCAAATATACCTATTATGCTTTGAAATTTACCTATTATGCTTCTATTATGCCTAACCACACACTTAAATAATGATAGAAAAGCACTTTGAGTGAGAGGAAAAAAATCAGTTTATAGATTGAAATAACACTTGTTATAATGGTGTTTTTACGAAATCTTCAATGAGCTTTGTTGTAGAGAAAATACTTTACTTGTTCAGCTGCAGCAGACAATGGTTGACATTACCTAAACCTATTATGCTGATATTATGCTTGATTTTTTGGCACACCTATTATGTCCAAAATTATGCCAGCATAATTGGTCCAGGCCTACTTACAGCTAGTGATGAAACCATAGCGAATCAATTGATAACAATACTGAGATGGTGAAGTGGTGGTTTTTACTTTTATAAACCAATCTAGGGATATTAATATTAGTATACTAGTATGTCAGCAGTGTGTGTATTCATGAATAATTCATTCGCTGACTTGGGGTGGTGAAGCAGCAACACACACTGAATGGGTAAAGTGGCGGCACAAACTGAACAAACTGAACATTTAACAGTTGATTTAGGTATGAACTTACTCAGGACAAAGATTTAAGACCTTTTATTGTGCTACTTTTTTAAATTTCAGTCTAATCATTGAGAAAAAGCTAAGCATGGGCAACACCCCCTAGCGTCACATCATAATCACGTGAGCAATTAATTTCTTGCAGTCAGCGGTGTAGTTTGATTTATGCTCAGGGAAGTTAACGGAGTTGAAAGAAGTGAAGTTTCGCGCTGAAAATGCGTAACAGTGAGTGTTTCTGGCTAGTTTAGCTTCTTCTCTTATGAAAACAGCGTTTCCGTGTATCATTTTCATTGCTCGAGCTATATTGATGCCTCATTAAAGTAGCTAACAGATTGCTTATTATATTGTAATAGCTAGGTAGTGTTTAATAGCGCTGAGGTTCGCACTTTTGGTGCTTCATTACAATCAGTGGAAGGCGGATTAAGGAAAAACAATGACTGTTGTAGCTAAAAGCAGGCAAGGAAAGGGTAAAGAGCAGAGTTGCCAGCTTTTCAAATCGTAGTTTAGGGACACTAAGCCACATCCCATACCACACCAAAAAACTATGATGTCATGAATGAACTGGCGACAATAGGTAGCGGTTGACAACGACTGATTAAAAATTGTGCAGTAACTTATTTCTGATTGAATTCATGAAAAGAGCAATTTTAATAGAACAGAATTTTTAGAACAGTGGAAGTTCTTGAGAGTTTGGTGATTAGCTAAGTAACATCTTTGATTCATACTGCGAGATCTAGCTATGACAGATTAGTCAGGGAATGGAATTCAGATTATTAAATGCTTGAACAGACCTTCTATAGGGGCATCAGAATAAGTGTAGCCGTGCGCCCATGGCC
>WLWD01000073.1_pt1 | contig 39612 bp, 33 predicted proteins | sample 6712731 | NCBI WGS metagenome assembly WLWD01 (sample SAMN12718690, study PRJNA576275) | sponge metagenome | isolation source: marine sponge | host: Mycale hentscheli | place: New Zealand: South Island, Marlborough, Capsize Point | collected 2014-11-01
GATCCATGCCCTTTAAATGTAGGTATTAGTGTTTTTTCAAAGTAGGAAACTACTTTACCACACACCTTAATATCCCATTCTTCCTTTATTCTCTTCCATTTTTGATCGAATTCACTTTCTGTTGCAATAGCCATTAATTGACGGAAGGCAGTTGTGTACTTGTTCACTTCTTCAGCAGTACAGTTACAATTCTTGCGCACATACCACCTTAAATCATTAACTAGATGATTCCAACAAAATAAATGTGAACCAATTGGAAACAAATCAGAAAATTTGAATTCTTGATCAGTAATAATGTTCACCTGTTTTTTAGACAAACTGGGTACCGACTCAATAATAGACTCCAGGAATAATCTGTGGTCTGAATGAAATCTTCTGGAATGAATCATGAAACCAAAGGGAACAATGGGATTCTGAACAAAGAAATATTTTTGGAAGGTTAAGGTTGAGAGATAGTAGTCTCCTATATTGAAAACAGTGTCATAATGAATAGACACTGGATGGTGAGCAATGTGTAAAAGATTGTCCAGTGCTTCCAACAAAGGAGTAGCCTTAAGATGAACTATTATTCGAGGATGAAGATTTATTTGTGAAATGAAGTCTTTAAGTTCACCTTTACGATCTTGTAACTGTAAGTTGAATGCGAGTTCATACATATTGTATATAGAATCATGGGATAATCGCTGTGCTCGATTCAATTCATCTCTACAATTGTGTACCTACTCAATAGTATAAAATTGTGGAGATCAAACCAGTAGTTAAAATATTTTAGTATAAAAAATACTATGCAGTATTATTTCTAACATAAGAAAAAAATACTATTCAGTATTATTTCTAACATAAGAATTAGATGGGTCATCCCCTTGATCATTGAAGTAAGAGTGTGCTCCAACAGCGCAGTGTGGCGAGTGAGTTATTGTCACATTTTGGTTGTGGCAATAGCACACTTACCACACTGCATCGTTGTCTGCACCTATTCAGAAGTTGTATGCAGTCAACTTGTTAATTTTCCTTATCAACACCTATTGAGTCTCACTATGGCTCTCTATTATAGTAAGCTTTCAAGATTCTAATGATCTCCATTACCTGTTTGTAATCCTAGGTGTAGTAATTGCATGTCTAGGACCACCTTCATCTGTATTTATAATTTCCTGGTACACTTTTCTAACTGGCTTCAGCACACTAGTAGCCTGTACCTGAAGAAATGTATATAATGTTCCAAAATTAATATAATTGAAGTAAGGTGGATAAAATAACCAGTTATTAGTGAATAGCTATATGCAATTTATAATTTTATTATTAATGGTTACCTTCTCCTTCACAAATGGAGCTGATCTTATCAATGGTCTCTGCAGTCGTTTGGCATTTCCATGTACAAAAGGAATATAAACGCTTTCATCTCCAGTGTAGTGTAGTATGTACAGATTTTTAAACCCCCAGTATTCCCATCTGCGAAATCTGTCATCTCCACCAGATGGTGTTGCTATAGAATTGGATCTTTTTTTTAGTGTAAACCCTTCACCACATTGAATATTATAGACCCCCTTTGATACCCACCTATACTGGTCACATCTGGAAGAACAGTGTGGAGAAAACTGATTACAACTTAGCTAATAAATGAATTATACATTAAATAACTACCTCATCTTCTTTTTCTTGTTATCCCATTGGGACTCTTCTGGTCCAAGGTCAAAAATATATAGTTCTCCAGCCCTGGGTAGTACAGGTGGAAGAGAAGATACTACTACAGTATTTGATTGTGCAGCCTGATTGAAATAGTTTAAAACTTCATCCCCTTCAAGGTTGTGAATAGTACTAGTTTTGAAGGGTTTTTCACCTTCTTCCTCCATGGTTGCTGACAGGTCAAACCAATATTTAATTTTTGATAACAATGAAAAATTCTAACCTACCAGAAATTTAGCATACAAAGTCCACAGCCCCTTGACAACCTGCTAGTGCTACTAAACAAGTCTGCTCAAAATATTTAGCTCTGGTTTTTTAAATCTTAACCCTACACTGAAATAGAATGACCTGCTGAAAGACCAGCTGAGTCACCAAGGTGTCTGTCAACACCTCATTGACTTGTGTATTCATCCTATATCTTGTCTTTATAAACATTGTTACCACCTTTTGGTGCTGTAATTGGAGGGGGAGGGGGAGGTTGTAGAGGAAGGTTAAAATTTTACAATTCTTCTATTTGCCACTTCATTAGCTATGTACATTGTGGTGAATGTTCATGGGATTGTTATTATAACCAGTTAATAGCTGCTCTTGATTTTATACTTATAAAAAGCATTATTTCTCATGTAGCACTATAGAGGTATATATCATGGTAGAGGTGGTTGGTCTGCAGTGCTGTATGATTACTTGAATATGGCAATAGTTGAGAATCTAGCTAGCTACTTTTCTGAGCTATATTTTACTGAGAATCAGAATGAAAAATTAAAAACCAAAAATAGCTATATAACTATTTCAGCGCAACTCCCACTCCAGACTCTGTTTGGTCTGGCTAGTGAGATTACTCTGGGTGGTTACTCCTGCTCTCCTGGCATGGTTCCAAGTTGGAGAAATGGAAGTCAGTGACAAACCACACCCATTAATTAAGTCAATTAAATTGACCACATCATTCATGTAATTAATAATATTATGAATAAAATTAAGATGACTAACTATTGTTGTTATGATTTGTTTGGAGAATGGTTGTAGCCTTTCGCATTTTGTTAATGTATTAAAAATAAAAATTTGATAATTATATAAAATGTTGTGTGGAATTGCATCATGAGCATGGTTTCTGATAGGGCTATTTCAGTGTTTCCTGGCAGATTGATAGAGTAAATTCGGTGACTGCCATGCTCCTGGTTTTAGGCCGCAACTCCCGCTCCTGCTCCTACTCCTGAGTAAATTCGGTGACTGCCACGGAGTTTTAGTGGCACTTGGAACCTATGCTCCTGGTTTTACGCTGCAACTCCTACTCTGTTACACAGGAAGTCCTACTCCTACTACTCCTACTCCAGGTTTTAGGCCGCAACTCCCGCTCCTGCTCCTACTCCTGAGTAAATTCGGTGACTGCTATGGAACGCCGTTTGTTTCAAAACTGCCACAAAAAAATCGTTCGTGCTAGACTCACATTGACGCGGGTTAAGCTAATTCTTACGCGGGGTAAGCTAATTCTTACGCGGGGTAGGCTAATTCTTACACGGGGTAGGCTAATTCTTACGCGGGGTAGGCTAATTCTTACGCGGGGTAGGCTAATTCTTACGCGGGGTAAGCTAATTCACATTGACGCGGGGCAAGTTTTTTTGACGCGGGGGCATATTTAATTTGTCACGGGGTAGATATTTTGGCGCGGGGTATATTCTGGCTGACGACACCTTCCCTTTGACCTGTCTAATGTCCCACCTAGGCCAGTTGTTAAATCTAATTGAGGAGGTATTGGAGTGTTGTAGGAGGTATTTTTCAACGGAGAATTATGAAGCAACTGATACCACCCTGTTTTACCTCCACGGTTGTAGTAGTCTTCTCTCTGCATATCTATCAAGCATATTGTATGATTCCTCCTTGGTGGCTGATTCAGCTGGGTCTGAAGTTGCTCAGCTTCTAGAACTGCATCGGTGTATAGATCAACTTATAATTACCTGGGGGACTAAATTGTTAAGAATTGAAGGTGGTACTACTACTATAGAGACTGAGAGGGGAGGAAGGCCGCAAAAGACTATTAACATAGAATTGGTAAGAGTGGGTTAGCATGTGTGTGCTTTGGCAAGTCTCATGGGCTTGATTGTTTACCTAACTGCCAATTCGCTGATAAGTGGTTAGGTAAGAGAAGGTTTGAAGTGTTTACTTCAAGCAGGAGAAACTTCTCCCTAAACTACTAAAGTCACTCCTACCTCCCAACTTTTTTTGTGATTAGCTACTAAGTAGATTTTAAGAAATCATTCTTGGCCAATTTTGTGATATAACCAAAGTGTATTAAACATTACACTGTATAATTAATGTTTAACAATAGAACACTGCCATTTTTACTACAAAACTAGACATGTAAGAGGAATGAGTAAATATATTTATATAATCTAAGCGTTGCTAGGTATATCCGTAATTGTTATCTTGTTTGTCATAATACACACAAGCAATAATTGAACAATAACAGACGTTTTGACATCTTTGCAGATGTCATCATGTATATGAATAGATACTAAAAATATTTTAAAGAATGCATCAAGGAAAATCAAAATTAACAAGAAATAAACAAGTTATGGCTGGGAGTGTCCTTGACGCATTCTTTAAAATATGTTTACTTATCTATTCATACTATATCATCACTGATGATGACATCTGCAACGATGTCGAAACGTCTGTTATTGTTCAATCATTGCTAGTGTCTACTATTATAAACAAAACAATTCAGGAATGAGTAAAGTTGATGAACTCAGGCATAATGACATAACTGGCTAATGTTTTATATATATATATATTTTTTTTTCTCAGCTGGAATTTTTACGTGATATGAAATTGACATGGAGTCAGTGCTCAGAAATTTTGATGGTATCAAGGACAACATTATGGCGTCACTGTCGGAGTTTAGGCTTCTATACAGCAAATAGCATTTTGGATAGTGAATTGGATGCTATTGTGCAGATGCTTGTTCAACGATCTCCCAACAGTGGTGCTATCATGATGTGGGGATATTTGCGAGGGTATGGCTTGACAGTTTCTCGAAAAAGGGTCCGTGAATCAATGTTAAGAGTTAGTCCGAGATTGGTGGAGTTACGCACATCTACTACAGTGGTCAGAAGAAGATATAATGTAGCTTCATCAAATGCCCTTTGGCACATTGATGGCCTTCACTGCCTCATACGATGGAGAATTGTTATACATGGAGGAATAGATGGCTACTCCCGAAAAGTTACTTACCTCCAGGCATCTGATAACAATAAGGCTGCTACTGTATTTCAACATTTTTTAGCTGCAGCACGGATTCATGGTTGGCCATCTAGAGTTCGGTCAGATTATGGAGGTGAGAATGTAGATGTTGCAAGAGCCATGTTGTTGTGTCGAGATACTGGTCGTATGAGTAACATAACTGGTTCCAGTGTTCACAACCAGCGTATAGAACGCTTGTGGCGTGATACTTTTACTTGTGTTTGCCATATATACTACAATCTGTTTTATGAAATGGAAGATAGTGGCTTATTGAACCCTCTAAGTGATACTCACTTATTCTGTCTTCAATACATCTACATTCCACGGTTGAATCTTCAGTTACAAAAATTCACTGAAGGATGGAATAACCACCCACTTCGGACTGAAGGAGGACTGTCACCAGTACAGCTATGGACCAGGGGCATTTGTTTTGCTGCTCATGATGTGCTGCAACAACCATCAGAGTATGGAGTAGATACAGAGTATGAATCAAATGCTTTTGATAATGGATCTGTTGTAATTCCACTCACAAGGGTTGAATTGACACCTGCTCAGCATCGTTACATTAAAGAACACCATGACCCTCTGGCACACAGTGAGTACAATGGAGTGGATCTTTATCTTTTCTTATATGGTACTGTGTCTGCAATGATCTCATAAAAACCAATTTATATTATGTCCTTTCACAATGTACAAGTTTATGCATAAAAGCTTAGTAATTGATCATCATGAATTTGGTTACTATTCTGTCAAATCTCTATGTTCATGAATACATTGGTTAAAATGTTATAATGTCATGTAGATGTATCCAAAATCAATATAAATAGCGACTTGCTTTCCCCCAAAAATTAAGAACCACCAAAAATTTAATACGTATAATCAAGACAAAGACAAAAATCATGAAATGCAACACAACAGTAGCTAGCTAGCTAGTAGCTGAAACAAGTTTGCACAATGATAAAGTTTATGGATTTCCAAAACCATGACAACATATAATTGCACAATCCATTTTCTTTCTGAATTCATCAGGATCATTCAACATAATAGGCAAAATTAACGCTGGAACACAGGTACTTGCACGTGGAAAGAATCGATCTTTTCTAGTTTCAAATTGTATTTCTGGTACATTCTCGAACCCTAGAGGAGGTTCATGGTCAGCTCCTGTAGCAAATGCTAAAACCATCTCTAAGGTAACAGTAATGTCATCAGCTTCGGGATCTTCTTTCTCAATCAATCTTCCACCTACAGAAACAATGTAGCAGATCATGTTGAGTTTAAGAAAGAGCCAAAAACACAGTAACAAATCCTGATATAGCTACCTACCTTTAATACCTTCCAAGTACTCCAACCATCCTAAAATGACTGCTTCTTCAGTTTCTCTTTGATTTGAACCTTGTGGTGACCACTGCACTTTAAACATGGAAGAAATTTCTTTTGTTGTTAATTTAGGCTTTCCATCAGCAAGAAGTAGTGGTTTGAAGTGAACTGGACTTGAACGGAAGAGGTCAAGTACACCCAACTCAGAACACCCTCGTTTAAACTGTTCCAACTCTGATTTACAGATATGTACCAAGTAGTGCATAACCAATGACTGCACAATCATATTTTTTTGCTCAAAGGTAATTGACTGAGCTGGTATAGAAACCCCGGCATCAAATCGAAAAAGGTACTCTGCAGAATCCAGTGCTATTTTGAGCTGGTCAACGGAGTCCATCATTGATAACTGGAAAGGAGCAACACAAACTGTAATGGTATGTATACTATATTTATATAATGCATAAATCTACCTTAATAATTTTTTCTTTAATCTCAAAATCTGGTACTTCTTCAACAGATAATGTTCCCAATGATTCACCTAAGATATAGGATACAACAGACTCTGAAAGAAAATGGGGGCCACCTCCACCATTCAGTAAAGATAATCCAACACAACGGCCAACCAATGCATAATGTTCATTTTGTAGTGCTATGGAGTTGTGAGTAAGAAGCCTCCTATTTTCAGGTCCAGTGAAAAGGCTACTATCTGCAGCAATTTCTCTCCATAAGAGTCGAAAAAACTCTCGAAGTGGACCACCTGCATCCTGTGCATCTTCTCCAACAAAATTTATTTCCAACCCAATTGTAGGATTGAAAGACAAACGCTTCATAGCCCGTCTCATATCACTCCAAACATGCTTTCGCCGAATATTTATATGTTGACGGTCACATGGAAGCATTGCAATAGTCAAATATTTCTGAACATGGTTCTTTAGTAATTCTAGCATATCCACAGTCTCTTTATGCTGACTTCCGCTAAAGACAAAAATTAACCACATCATAAATCATATGAACACATACATAAATGTTTAATAGTCATCACTTCAATCAACTTGTGTAGAGCACAGGTCAATATGATTGCCACACAGTAATTTACAATAAAACAAATCCTACTATGACTTTAAGGCTGGTTAAAGGGATACACATTGGATGTAATCATGTCCACAATATTGCAGCTGCTCTTGTTGATTTATGTTTTAATCATAGCTGATACATAAACATGCATATATACCTGTCTAGTATACTACTCTCAATTGAATGCTGAACAAGAGCTCTCGCATCATCAGAAAAATCACTGTCTGTCAGCAGGTCAATATATGTCCTGTACATTTAAAGTCAAACCAGTATTTAATAATTGAATTTAAGCTTACATAGCCTCCCAACTCAAATCAAGTGTACCATGTATACTTACACATATGAGGGGTCTTCTACTGTAAAATCAATAATTGATTTTTCAGTCACTTGATTTGATATTTCAGGTGAAAGAGTTTGAGATGATGGACCTGGTTGAGAAAGTAACGAATGTTGATGCCCTGACAGCACAAGTGGAGATAAATGTGGACTTGATGACTGAAGCGGCAATGGACATGACGGAGTGAGAAGAGTATCCTGATGCTCTGACAACAGAGGAGACAAAGGAGATCCTGCAGCTAATGAGGGTTTTTCTGTACTACTACAAGAATCATCTGGAGAAATATGTTCTAGACAAACACTTTCAGAGTATACCTGCACAAATGCAAAATGATGTTTAACCCATGACACTTTATATTAGTCTGTAATAATAAGATAATGCATACTCTCAGTGTTTAATTGAACTATCCTACTTCCAAGTTAGCTATATCCCCCTCTTGACATAATATGCCACACACACAACTTCCACTGACTAAATAGCTATATCCACAGATGTTTAATTAAACTGCAAGTTACCATGATTGATATATTGACTCATCGACTATATACCACAGTGGATCAAATTGACCCTAAACCCATTTTTTTAAAGCTACTTAACTGATTGTTTAATTTTGTACTTTAACTCACCATTTGATGTTGACTACGTACAAAAAGGAATATCAGCAATGAATTGGTCAATTATAATAAAACTGGGATCTGAAAACTGTCATGAAGGTGGAAGATTGTTAAAAGTGGGCACGGCAGGCACTGTAAATTTTTTTGGGAAGTTTCATAAAATGAATTATTTCACAGCATTACTTTTATTAATCAAAAGTGAATGTTAAATGTGCACTAAATAAATTTGCATATAATTACCTTGGTTGAAACTCATTTTTTAATTGTCTTAAGTTTGTAGGGAAATGGAGTTCCCCCAAAACTCAGTATTTAATGAGTTAATAGGGTATGGTGTAAAAATAATTTTGTGATTATGTATTTTCCTTATTGAAGGATTTTGTTAGACGAACATATATACCACCAGAACGATACAACTCTCGTAAACCATCTCCATCATAGACGCCATTACCACCAAGTGTTCGGACACGTTTGTTAACACACTTAACAAACTCAAAATCAGAAGGATCAAGAGCTGAAAAATCATATATATCACTAGGTTCTTGTTGTATAAGCATACATATCTCAGCCCTTATATTGTCCTCTGACATACTGTTATTGAAAAGCAGAACACCTTGATAAACTTTGTCATACTCATGTAGGATATGAACAGCTGGTGGCTTAGCACCTTGATAATCAATTACTATAACATTGCGCTGAAAATCTTTGACTTTCTTGCCAACTGCACCAGATTTACGATGCCTTTTTCTTTTGGGAGCATGGAAATCAACTGGGTTTGAACGTAATTGAGTAAGCATTCGTTGAGCTTTAGTTAAAACTGCTTCATGACTATCTACAGCATTTTGGCTTGAGGAACCTTGTATAGATGGAAAAGCACTCTGCATCTCAGTATTTATGTTATCCTGCTCTACAAGAGGATACATTTTAGTGACAACAACAACAGGGATACATAGAGTGCATTAGGTATTTTACTTTGCATATTTTTGCAGATGTTCTTCAACACCGCCCTGTCACCCAGACATGTAACACCAAGTCTTATTAAATCATCATCAGAGAGAAGAGGAACAACCTGGATCTTTATCTATGAAGAACAAAAACAAAAAACAACAAAACAAACAAACAAATGACAAACTAATAGCACAAAGTAAAACTAAAAAGGTATCAAGAAACAAAAATGTCTTTTAAGCACTGTATCTTCCTTAACAAAGTCAATAATACAGGTTGTAAAAGCAACAGTGAAACAAACGGGGTTCCATAGTATGGCACATTATACATTTCATAGTCGAATACATGCAAGTTGAGAAGGAAAAGGGTCATTAGATATATCCCCGCCCAGTTCCTTCCTCCGCTTTTATATACCAGTATAATCATACATAAACAATAACAGGTGATCATACAACATCAAGTGTTTACCTTTTCACTTAAAAATGTTCCATACAAATGGCCCAGACCGGCCGTTTCAAGCGCGTTTTTCAGTCCTCTGTCTTCCTCAGACGACGAAGCCATTTTAGCGCATTTGAGGAAAAGGGTCTCCGCGCCAGAAGAATGAATTTACCCCGCTTTAAAATAACTCTACCCCGCAATAAATTAAGAGAATACGAATACGCTTACCCCGCGTAAGAATTAGCCTACCACGCGTAAGAATTAGCCTACCCCGCGTAAGAATTAGCTTACCCCGCGTCAATGTGAGTCTAGCACGAACGATTTTTTTGTGGCAGTTTTGAAACAAACGGCGTTCCATAGTTGAACTGGGCTGTATTCAGCAAAGTAATTGAACTAGAAATCGAGAAAACATAAATTGAATTTCCACTTCCGGTATAATTAATGTTTCCGTATACTTAACGGCGTACTCCGCATACGCAATTAAATTGTACAGCCGCTTTTTAATGGCGTTTGCGTAGAGTTCTTTTTAGCTTTCAGAGCGTCTCACAGCCTGTCTTGTCGGAATCCTTGGCTACTCTACTCCATGTAGTGGTAAACTTTCAACCAGAGGTAAGCTGTAGATTGCATGCATCTATTCTCAAAGCTATGCCGTTTTTTTTTTGTTGAAACTCCGCCCATCGGCATTTGAAATTTGGCGTAGACTTAGAGTAAGGGTCACTAAGACTAATTCTTCAAAAAAATAGGAGAATGATAGAATTTTTCCTATGACTTACTTCTGGAGCCTATATCTATCTCAATTTCAATTTTTGCGTGAAGTGCCCCTTTCCCATAGACTGAATTGTATGCTTACTTGCCAAGAAGTGTTGTACATCAATATGTAAAGTTATGCAAATCTTGTACTCTTCGAAAACCACAAACGACTTTGCCTCCTTTAAAACCAATTGTTGCTAATGGGTTTTTTTCTCGGCTTCAGGTAATGATAAATACCTTATTCGTCTTGACCAATTTTAATTACACATTTGTTCATAATTATATTAATTCGATTGGTGAGAGCAGTTTTAACCTTTTCTCCATTGAAAGCAAGCATTTATATTAGATAGAAACTTTCTCGCATTGTATTGTTTTTACTGATGATATTTTGACATTTTAAAGCTGGGTGACCAATTACTGGCCACTGTCCAGTGGGACCTAGTATCATTTTGCTAACCTCTTAAAGTATTCTTGCTTGCTCTATCATTGCCAAAATGTGAAAACACAGGTTAAACTTTTTTTTTATTAAACCAGTCATTTATTATGACTTCATTATTTTTATTTATGATCACTTGAAATTGTTTACATGTATGTATTTCAGATTGATCTCATTGACATGCGACATTTACAGGATGAAAATTATGAATGGATTTTACATGGAATAGACCACTGGTCGAAGTTTCAATTTGCTTATCCCCTTATCAGGCGTGTATAGAAGATGAATATCCTTACTTTCTGGCTTCTCTTCTTAACTTGCAGGTTAACTTCAGGGCTGGAGAAAATGTTGATCATTCCATGCAGGGCATGCTTGGGGATAATTTTTCTAAGCCTTCTTCGTGGTAAACTCGTAACTAGTTAGCTATAGGTTACTCTGAGTGAAAGAAATGACCTACAGCTAGCTATATAGCTAGCACCTTGTATGCCGACATCCCGAGAAAAAAGTTAGCTACTAAATTCAAGTCTTCTTTTAAGTTGCAATTGGGAATAGCCAGAAAACAATTCTGCCCCGCCCCCCCTCATTGTGATGTACTCCCTTTCCCCCCTCACTCAACTCACAAAACTACTAATTGGATTTTCTAGCTATAAAGCAAGCCTGTAACTATTATTTGTTCACTAAAAGTTAGCAGAGTAGCTTTCAAATATTTTTAAATACCACTAATGTCTAATAAAACCAGCAATGAACTATACTTATTATGGCATTATAATATACTTATTTTCGTATGCATTCATCGATAATTCCTATTTAGCTATTCTATTTCTTTTTTAGCTGATAACTTAAGCTAGGTGGCCCACACACAAGTTTACAATTTAAAGCAACTATAGCTGATTTAATAATGCATGGGCTATTGGATTCCATACACTATGAAATGAACTGTTTAATGATAATCCAAATATGTAAACTGCAATAGGCACTACATGAATATACAGTAGCTATGTATTAAATAAAATAATGTACAAAGCATTCATTTTTTGCTTGGTTTTGTTATTTAGTAAAATGTAGAAGCTTAATTGGGAATCCAGAGTCACTTGACATTTGGCACCACAAAAATTTTTATTCTTTTATAACTGGATAATTGAGACCAATTAACTATCCTTAATATTCTGAAACTGTAGCCTCATCATCCTATCAATGGAGATGCTCCCCTCTGGACACTACGAATAACAAAATTAATATTATCTTCCAAACTTTTGAGGGAGAGAACAAGTACTGGATTACATGTGGCTGGTGTCCATAGAATGATGCCACATTTATATACAGTGTGACTGAAAATACTATTAACTGCAGCGGAACAGTGACAGCCATTGAATTCTGTTATACTCACATTACCAATGATGGACAAAGAGAAGTGTTCACTTTACATACATTGACAAGACAAAGTGATGGCAGAAGTAGAGCTACAGACTCCTTTTCTGTTAGTTTCTCCACAAATAAACGGTGCTATAATTCTCAAACATGCTGTGACACCATGCCCTTAGAGCAGCGGGACCAATTCAGTCTCCCTGCATCCAATTTTCTCCTTGGTGTAACAACTAGAACCAATCCAAATTTACCTGGCCTCTTCACCAATGTGAACCCTGAACTTACCACACAATCATATTTAATATCTGGTATGCCTGCTGTCAACAGTGTCAAAACTTTTACTGGAACACTTCCTCAGACAGTGCGCCTCATGTGGCTTCATATCAGTAAGTGGCTGCAATACATATAGCCAATGTAAGTACTAATAAAGAGTAAATAAAGAGTAAATGATTTGCACTCCAAGCGCCACAAACTCTAATAGTAGCACTCGAACTTACTCCCCAATGGCAGGTATATTGTTATTTCTGCTTAATGACAGTCTACTAGATCATGACTGATCATCACACTGTTAATCAAATGGCAATAAATAAGATTTTTTTGTTTTTGTTTTGTTTTGTTTTGTTTGTTGTTGTTTTTCATTTGAAGCCAAATTTGGGTAGTATACTTTAGAATTTAATGATACAGAAACTTGAATGATATTATTAGTCCCTAACAATTATCAGGTGTATTTTTTATTGAATAGGTTGGAATTTTAGTACATGCCTGTTGAGCTTATTAGACCATAATGGACTAGCAACAAAAATTGAGTTGGCCATATAGCTATAGCACATTCAGTTGTAATAAAGGATACCTTGAAGAAAATGAGCTGGCATTTGCATTGATGTGTTATTGCATTATGTACTTAGCTCCAATTAGTGCCACAGAACAATCAGCTACTTCAATTTCATCACCACAAACCACATCATCTTCCGTAACCATTCCAATTACTTCATCGTCCAATATAATATCTTTTACTGACAGTCTTTCTTCACTGCCACAAAATCTGTCATACACAAGTTTTCAAATGACTTCATCATCTGACACAAGAAGTATTTCTGAAATTTCTACTTCATCATCTTTTGGTATGGCATCTAGCTCATCACCAGGGGGAAGTAGGACATCAGCTGCCAGTGGAGCAGTCATAGGAGGTGTGGTGATTCTTGTCATCGCCATCATCATAGTCATCACTGTTGTTGTCGTTCTCCTGTTACTTTATCTGAATCTGTCTAAAAAGAAATTCAAGCCATTAGAACATCAGGAATCCAAATCTTTAGATAATATCATCTATAATAATAGAAAACGTAAGTCAATAAGTAGATGATGGACAAAATTAATTTCAAACTATGTGTGAGGAGGAGAGAGTGTCTTATTATTAGCAAAATCTATGTGCATCACTGCTTAGGAATATATGCTGATTGTTAGAAAATCTGGTCAGTTGAGTTAACCGAGTGCCACTGTCTAAGATGGTTAGTCAGGAAGGTTGGCTTAAAAACCACTGGATTAAGCTGCCATTAGATTTGTTGGTGCCGCCATATCACTGGAGAGTAATAAAAGTGCAAGGAGAAGCCGACGCAGAAAAAACAGCAGCCAAATGTTATCAAGGCTTACTGATAGATTGTCTATTTATAGCTTGATACTGTTCACGTGAAGTTTCTGTATACATTCATGTGTAAGCCCTGCAATCAATATATAGCAAGTCTTGGTGAAGATAACCAGTAAGTTTTGAAAACAATTTAAACAGTTATATTCACTTTGAACAAGCCCGGTGAGAGCCACTTAAGTGTGTTTTTATTTTCCAGAGCAAGCGACTGACTTATTGAGGTTGGCAGTGCTATATATGTACCATTGTGTATGAGCAATTGGGAGTTTTATGGTGGTGTACAACAATATGTAGAGCTCCAGCAGTATTAGAACTCTCTGGTACAGATATTCAGGGCTCCAACTAAATATTTTCCTTCCAAATGTATTTTGACCTGACAAACTAGAAATTTGACCAGACAAAGTTATCAGAAAAAATTTCATTCAAAATTGTTTAAAGAAATACAATATTTAGTCAGTGTCTGAATGTGAGGGGTCATCTTGCTCAGCGTTGTCCCCTAGCCAGGTCTCCTGAGCATCTTGTCCCTGCTACCGGAATCTTTCTCCTTGGTAACTGATTGCGAGATGAAGTAAGATTGATCCTTCTTGTTTTATCTTTCCACCACAGCTCAACTGCTTGACCAGCATCCCACTTTTCCAATGCTTCTTACTCCAACCAAGTCTTGGTATTGACAGTTTTGTCATTTTCCAGCTTCCATTTTTCCAAGGTGGCTACCTTACTCCCCTTTTCTTAGGGGGAGGGCAGGAACTGCTGCTGCTACTGGAGCTTCTTTTCATACCCTTTACAAGCCAAACCCTTTACAAGCCAAACTCTGTACAAACCAAGGGGTACTGAAGTCAGATGCTACTTAACCTCATTCACCCACCAGCCAGCCATGCTGGGTAGTGCTAAAATGCAGCTGGTAATGGTTATTATTAGGACCATATGTAAGACCAATACAGGGTGGCCAGACAAATGCTATTTTTGGCCAGAATGAATGTGTCCTGATGTAGGCAGCTATTTTGACCACTGGATATTATAGTATCTGTGCAATGTTAAGTCAAATCTTGTTTTCAAGGATTTCCAAGAATGAGAATTTACAAAGTTTGCTTTTGGTTGAGCATACATTCCTCAACTAATAAACAATGTTGTTGTTTTTAAAGTAACATAAACTATTAAGCTAATTGAATATTTCCATTAACAATACTACCTTGCTTTTTGTAAAAAAGAGCACTTTTTGAGCCCACATAATCTGAAGTAGACAACGTTTTGCAAATAATAACATGTTAAGATCATACTTTTGGTACATAAAAATCAAGTCAATTGTTTTAGGAATGACAAAATTACTAACAAAATAGGCAAAAATACTAGAATAAAACATTAAATGCTTAACTTAATTAACAAAGAAATGATCAATGACCAAATATGAAAATGTAAATTTCTTTAAATGTAGAAACTTATTTTGAACAACATCTGTGTAGCTTACACGATGATGATGCTATGGAGGAAAGTGAAGCTAATGACTGTCCCACTACAGTTAGAAATGTGTGTCCAAAATTCTCAGATAGTAAAAAAACATGAAAAACACACATTAATGCACAAGGACAACAAATAATTGATAAACAACATAAGATAGACAAGAAAGTTGGTGTAATTAGACATGGATAAGCATGACAAGATAAACACAAGAGAAAAACTTAAACAAATGTATTTGCAGTGACTATTTCACTCTCCAAGGTAATCATAAATAGCGAGCCAACTTAGACCTGCCATACATGTAAGTAGTACATTGAAGTAATGTGTGCATATAAGGTGTGATTATTATTTTCTCATCTCATTAACAAATCATTTATTACTCAGCGTTTACAACTGAACCCAACTGCTGGATCATGTGGTATCATCATCACCAAAATTGTTCCTATACTTCCTTTTTAGGTTTATAATTAGACTTAGTAGTAAATAGTGAGTCCAATTAAAGCCATGAAGGCTTCATTTCTTATCCCCTTTGGAATTATACCTTCTTTTTTAGAACTGTTTAGGATTCACTTAGAAAATTTGATTAAGATTACAAAACAATTATAAAAACATGTTTGTATAAATATCTGTGTTTTTGAGCTTTTTATCATGGCATGGAATATTGGCACTATCAAACTCTTTGCCTATCTTGTACAGCTATATGACTCAGTAATCATTATGTATTTTAGTTAAGACAACAGTGGCCAAGTTTGTTGAACAACCAGCTCTAAGCAATCCTGAATACAATTATACAGAAAAGGGACCTAGTGCTACAGTGTGTGATGATGAGGCAAATACAGCTGATAATTCTGAACATCATGTAAGTCGTTTATGTATAGGTATTAGCCACTCATGCTTCATCTTAATTTTGCACATTGCTGACCTACAGGATTAGTACTTAGAACACTACAGTTTGACAATTAAATTAAAGAGTGAGCTAGATTAACAGATGTATGTAAAAATTCCCCACCATAGTTTACTATTCTAATTATTATATTAATCATTGTAGATCTATTATTCACCTGTTATACAAGGGGACGTCAATTTCCCACATGAGGTAAATAAGTATTGGAGTTTTAGATGGGTTATAGATTTGATAATTTCATGATGATCAGAAACAGTACTGTATTTCTCATGGCATGATTGACCAAACACATTAATTTTTTTATTTCAGTTTACGTCGTTAAATGTTCCGTCTGAATTCTTGTATAATCCTGGCAAAATTTAATGGAGCAAAATAATTGATAATGACTATGTTTAAAAAATAAATAAATTATTACTGGTGCAACTAACCCATAATTGTGTATTTAGTATGAAATCGTTCAGTACCAGGCTGATAACAAGTCACTGTCAGCACAAAGTAATGGAGAGGTAAGATACTTCATCTCTTAGAAATATAGACTACATATGATTAGGGGAGAAAGAATTATGTGCACATAGCAGAATATTTTTATTAGGCGATAATCCCAGTCTTCTGCCCATCTCACAGATGTAGACTTGATTTCCCAGTTTCAATATACTTATTCATTCAGACTATCCTACTTACAGGTAGTGACTTGTCTTACCAACTCTGATCACCTCATGAATAATACACACATCGTCGTCGGTCAACACTGTTGTCGTTACTGACACTCAAGCACATTATTATATATACTAGACTTGAGAAACAGTACTGTATTTCTCATGGCACTCAACAATTTGTTGCTCTATGTCATGCACTCGTTCTATTTGCAGATTGCAGATTTCGGTATGTCACGTGATTTAGCAGATGAAAATTACTATTTCTCTCATGGAGGAAGGATCCCAGTGCGATGGACAGCTCCTGAGGTAAACAATAGCCAGTAATATGACATGATTTGCCAGCAATCAAGACTCACAATAGTACGAACATAGTGATGAGTTTTAGCTCATGAATACAATTAATAATATATTGTAGTGTGAGTGTATGAATATGGTACAATGATGTAAGCTGAAAAGTAATATTCATTGCATTAGGCAATATTCTACAAGAAGTATTCCACTGCCAGTGATGTGTGGAGTTTCGGTGTTGTCATGTATGAGATTTGGAGTAAAGGCAACAAGCCTTTTGGGACATTAAAAAATTCTCAGGTAAGTCATCAATGGATAGCCCTTGATTGTGCAGAATACTAATAGGACCACTATGCACTTAAAGTTATGCAAACTCATTGGAATAATTTTAGAGACTATAATTGACTACATCTATAACCAGGGTTATGTAACCAATAATTATAATAATTTTTTTTTAAGTTCATTGTCGGAGAACCCTACTTTATGTAGCCTATTAATTAGAATTCATTTATAGCACCAAAGAGTACTTTTGTATGTTTGTTATCTTTGCCTATTTTATGTTAGATCATTAAAAATTTAAGCTCTGAATATCGACTTCCTCTGCCCAAAGGATGCCCTCAAGCTATATATAGTATAATGATGTCTTGTTGGTGAGTGATTGAGTATCAAGCCAAATTATGTTTGTACTTTGGACGTTCTCGTATTTATAAGTTTTTCTCTATGTATAAGCATACAATTTAATTAACCCTTGTTTGCATGCGCGAGAGGGGTTATAGTAGTCGCCCTGTCTGTTTGTCTGTGTGTGTGTCTGTCTGTCTGTCTGTCTGCCTATCTGTCTGTCACAGTCTTTCAGTGAGTGTTCCTTGCATGTTTAGCTTCTATTTACATTTACCATTTTCATTGTGGAGCCATAATAATACCTGATTTGTCTAAGAGTGTATAATAGTACTAAATTTTCTCACATTTTGGGTTCATTGACATTAGTAATCCAGAGTTAATTAATTTGTTTTTGAGAATGGGAACACAGTACAAAATGGCATTATAATTTAGTTTCTTGACCTATGGTGGTAAAGATACTTTACTGTCCCCAATAGTAAACATTTGTGATCAGTAGTTAACACATCCACCAATAGAGAATGTCATAGAAAACTTTAAGCTACAACCTCTAAATAATGAAGACATTTTTTAATCCGCAATTCATGCCATAGCAGATTTCTTGTCACTATAAATGAGTGGGTGATTTGACCACATAAATGGGTGGTTGGTTTAGCATATGACTGGTAGACACAGTACCATTCAGCAACATTGAGGTAAAAATGAGTAAGGTCCAGGAATGCTGAAATAAAGCTAGCTGAATCCCGTGACGGGAGTTTATTTTCATGAAAAGAAGCAATTTTTCGCATATATTTATACATTTCTTTGGGCAGCAAATTCATATTAGTGATTATTTATATCCTCATTTACTTCACTTCATAATATGTATACTGTAAGCAATTTAGTGGTATATAATTAGTTGAATATTTTTTTTATTTTTTAACTATTAGGCATCCAATACCTGACAGTTGTCCCAGTTTTGAAGATGTTTCCGTCAGACTTTCTGTTTCCAATTCCAAGCTACTTAATGAGGAGAAGTCAAGTCTGTATTCAGAATCTATAGCTGAAGCTGATTTTGTTGTTTGGAAAGATGCTGTTCAAATACTTACTAACAATGCACTATAAAAATTCACAAAAGGAATTAAATAATTTCTTTTTTTATTATACAATAATGTACCCAATTCTTAGATTCGTTTGTATTGTCTGACTAGCTACCTACATTACTATTAAAATTCTAATTGTGAATCTTGTTAATTATGACTAGTAATTAATTCATTATGGTTAATATGTATGTGAAAGTGAGAAATTATCTATTGAATTATCATATCGGATAGTCATAGTCGTGACCTTTATATGCCAAGTTAGGGTGTGTCAATACTGGAGAAGAGGATTTGTATGACGCATTGCTATTCATTTGAATAGATCCTTCATTTGCTGTAGGCTTGCCTAAAGTGGCGTAGTAAGCTTCATTGCTCGTAGTCGGAATCAAGTCACTACACTGCACCAGAAGACCTGATTAAAATTATCCAATAACAAAACAAATAGTTAATATATAATAATTACTTGTGTCCACAATTATTCTTTTCTTTATTTTTCAGTAGTAGTTAGAATTGAATACTATCAGGACACATTTGGCAAGCAAATTTACCAAGACACTAAAATCATATTTTGAGTAATATTTCAGCTATATGGAAAATATGTTTAACTTAATAATGGCACTCCATCCACAAGAAATAATCAGTGGAGTTTTAAGTTAAATGAACACTTTTTTTCACTATAGATGTAATTCATGAAGTCCTAACATTTGCTAAAGTTATGTACTCCAATGATTAAATTACTTACCTGTAGAGGTCATTTCAATGTGATTGTTAGACGAATGCCTATCATTGACGTTATTCTTCCTCATACATCGCACTATCAGAAGAAATATAAGAATAATGACCACAATGCAGACCAATCCGAATGAGGCTGCAACAATGACAATGACCAGGATGTATATTTTGTTAGTATCAGTAGGCTCCTCTATTTTGTTAGTATCAGTAGACTCCCGAATGACAGCTGTAATCAAAAAGGACAGATAACATTGAATTTGTAGTTGGCAAGCTTAATCCAAGTTTTCTGAGATAAATTTATTAACTAAACTCAATTTGTTTACACTTTGTGTATGTTGAAATTTGTACAAACAAAATGCAAACCAAACTATACGACAAAAATTTTGTATCGTGGCAATAGCATCAGCAAATTAGCAGTATAATTGGCATGCAAGCTAATCTTTGCACCCAGAGCTAGCTAGAAAAGAGTAGTCATAATTAAAGTTTTATACTCCTGTCAATATTCACTCTACTTGTCACAGCAAAAAGTCATTGGTTGTTTTAATCTTGATTCACATGCAGTGTCTCTGTGAGCACAGTTATAATTATTTTGGCTGATAAAGAATATACTTTGGCTTCAACAAAACTGGGAGTGACAAATGATTAAATGCTGCCTTTAATTGTATAAAGTTTCATAATCCACTAGTATTAAATAAAAAATAATTTTGGTCCAAAGTGCTGAATAATCTGATTGCTATTATTGCTATGAAGTAAAAAAAAATTACAAGGATAATAGTTTATATAAATACTCATGATAAATTATAAATACAGCTAGTATATGCCTTATACTTACTTGTAGTAGTAGTGGTAGAAATTGGTGACTGTGTTGTTTGCATATGAGTCGTAGCTGATTGAGTAGAGATAGTTTGAACAGCTTCAGTCATACCAACTTCAGTGGCTGAACCACTGTTAAGTGTAAAATTAGGAATACTGGTTGAAGATGATATTTTTGACACATTGGCAAAAGAAGTAGAAGGGATAGCAGATGTGGTGGCTGGATTGGGAGCTGTGGTGGCTTGATTGGGAGCTGTGGTGGCTTGATTGGGAGCTGTGGTGGCTTGATTGGGAGCTGTGGTGGCTAGATTGGGAGCTGTGTCCACACAAACAATAAGTGCAGATTGAAGATTCATTCAAAGTAAAATTTGCACAGATTTCAGTTTGAAATAAAACGTTCTAAATAAAAAAATAATTCAGATTAAAAAAAACAACAGCTAAATATGATACAGACAACAACCTAGCTACATAAACAAGATCAAGACAGTTAGCAGTAGTACAATTAGGTTAAACTTTCTCCTGCAGAAAAAGCAATAATTGTGCTATAATATGTACTAATCTAGCAAAGAAAATATGTATTGCTCTAAGAAGGAAATTGACAGGTTAAATTAGAAAGAACTGATTAGCAGAGTATTATCATTCACGCTAGAAACATTGTGTGTGTTAATACATATAAAAAATTGGTAATATACACAAGCAAAAGTGGCCATTTAAATTTGGACAATTACAAAATTTAAGGCATGATTCATAGAAATGTATTCTAATAAATAAAAATACACCACAATAAAGTTTTTAGTAGTACTGTTGATGATTCATATGCCATAATAGCTCTTTTAACTTACTAATATGAAACCATAGCTGGTGCAGTGGTAAACGGCGTGTTTTCAATGCAATAAAGCCTCCTACAACTGGGATGCCCTTGTAAACCTGCGTAGAATACATCTGGTTGGTATTTTCAAATGTACACAAATTCGTGACAACATTGGCATTGCCAGAGACACCAAAAAATTTGAAATTTGAATCGGGCAAATTAAATTGGTTTTCGGCCGATAGACTCATAACATCACAACATCTTTGTAAAATAACTTCACGTTGACAAGTCTCAGTAGATGAATTTCTTCTTACAGGAATGGAATTTATTGTAGTAAAAATAGTATTATTAGTCTGAGCTGCTAATGTGAAAAAATCCAATACCACACTTGTTGAGCTAGCAGTATTTTTTCTGTAGCAGAATTCTATGGCTGTAACAGCCCTAGCCCTAGCCCTAGCCCTAGCCCTAGCCCTTAGCACTGTGCGTATTTATGGCTTATGGGTGCGGCAAATCCTGCAGAGGTTCCCTACGAACACACTCCCAAATATGTTGCTACCAACCACCACAGGCTCAGTCAATGTCAAAGGTTCCTTTGCAGTAGCTACTGTGCTTCACTTTCACCTTCCAATTGTACAGATCTTTAGGGAAGTGTATAATCCTTAAAGTCACTCCATTAACTAGGATAATTATTTAATGAAACTTACCAAACAGCAAATCTAAATTTGTAGAGGAAGCAATAAATCAATAGATTAATTAATAAATAACTAATCTACTTTGAAATAGTCTCAGTAATCTGCTTATACTTAAAAATAAATTTCCGAAAATGCAAAAGATAAGGTGTACTTGTCCACGAACATACATGCAGGAAAATAGTTGAGACTGACTACTTAACGATTAGCTAGTAATAGAAAATTCCACTGCTCCCCATTTTTCACCGAATTCACTTAATTTTTCACCGAATTCACTTAATTTTTCACCGAATTCACTTAATTTTTCACCGAATCCACTTAATTCAATTCAATTAATTCAACTCATTTATTGATTCCGGAGAATACTTCCATCTGTATCCTGGTTTTAAGACTTGCGGCGGTTACTACAACTGGAGAGTCTACTACTAGAGCTTCTGCTACTAGAGTTGTAACCACTAAGCTGATAATACTAAATGAACCACTGTGGCTGTGACTTCTGAGGCTGCTGCTAACTAAAGCTGTTGCTACTAGTGCTGCTACTGGGATCACTGGAGCTGCTGTGACTAGCTACAGGAACTATACCTAACCAGAAATTCTTTAACAAGTTAATGATTTATTTATTTCATCTCCAGCTGATACTAATGCAGGAAATCTTCATGCAATAGTTAGTGGTACACATTGAACATGTCAGCATTTGGTCAATGATAAATAAATTATTGAATATATGCTTATATATGATTGCTAGAAATTATTCATTGTAGCAGTATACATTCAGCTTGTGTGACTCTATTTGTCTCAAAAATAACGTAGCCCCTAGCCGAGCAGAAAAACTGAATAGTTTTTTCTTGAATATGATAAAGTAAGCTTAGGAAACCTAAAATAAGACATTGTAATAATGTGTGCATACATCGTCTCCCACCATTACACTGCACAATAATGATATCATAATATAAAAAGTTGGTGATACACTAATACAAACATCAGTGTTGTTGAAAAATTCACAAGTTTATATTTATATATAATATTGTGTTAATAAACAACTGTAATGTAATAATAAATCCCAAAATGTTTATGTGCAACAATTTCTTGATTTTTAGTAGATTCTATGAACTACTGAATAAAGTAATGTATCACAAAGAAATACTAACAACTACTTCATGAAGAAAGCTTTTACAAGTTAATATTAACTGGAACAATGTTACAATGAAGTTAGCGATGAGCTTCCATCTGTTGTCCTTTCATATTTTGTTTGCAAGTCCATATATAATCTTTCAGAAGTGGAAAGGTTTGCTCCTAATCTGGAAACCTCCTCAAAGCTTGAATTCTCTTCTTGTGACCAGTGAAGCAAGGTTGAGTTAGACTTCATTAGCAAAGTTTGAATACTTTCAAAATTCGGACGATCATTACATACTGGATTCCTAAGTAATATGGCATGTGGTCAAAAATATTGCTTAACTATACAATAGAATATAATACTTACATTGATTAATATTCATTTTAGCTATTTTTATAAACATATATATATTATTATATATATATATATATATTTTTTTTTTTTTTTTTTTTTTACTCTATAGGTTCACTTTTTCAGCAAATTTCTTACCCAGAATTTTAATTTCTTGTACAAATTGTAGATGCTGCTTTATCTATGGTATGTGACTGTATACTTATGTTTCCAATATTTACTACAACTAGCAACCACTAGGACAGTATTCTTCTGGATACAATTTTTTGGTACACATCATTATTATGATTCATAAACATGGCCATAGACGGCTAATTTGAATAGTTAAGCCAGCAAGTGGGTGAGGCTAATCCAGTTAACAGGAAGTGGGTGTGGTATGAGATGTGTACGTGATATACGTTGCAGATCGAACAAACAGGAATGATGTGATTGCACCTAAAATAGTGTTCATTGTTTATTATGTATCTTTTTTCCAATCACTTTTAATAGCTAATAGTGATATACATGACTTCATTAATGCATTTACATTAAAACTAACAACAGCAGAGTCATGTATTATTAAAAAGCTTTTGCTTTTTCACAGCAGTAAGATTTTTGTCTATAATATTCTTTTTTAAAGACTCCTAAACTGCTAGGTATCTGGTAAGGGCCTCGATACACTACCAGACTGAGCTATGTGGCCATTACTACTGAGATAGTTTTGCTGAGTACTTCTCATGTTAGAAGTGCAGGTTATCTGACTTGACCTTGCTAAGGTTCATTCAAATATAGTTGAATTGAGCATGAAAATATTTGGTAAATGAAAAGATAAGTTATCTTGCATATACATTTACTATTATTTTAACTAGTAAATTAATGGGCATATACTAGTGAGCATGATTTAGCCATCATGTCTAATGTTTTTCTTAAGCCTTGTTCAGTATTTGGTTTATAACAGCTATGCATGCTTACTCCTACGTTCACATGTTGGTTATTCTCATTAGAAGAGAAACACATTCTTTTGTATATAGCACAATGAGTTTATTTCCATCACAAGTTTGTTTATTGAAGAGATAGTGAAAGTTATGCTCATTTTCACCAAAACAAAATTAACAAACTTGATTGCTACTTTTACTTGGAGTACAAATGTCTACATAGTTCATCTCTGTAATGTAATAGTATTTATCTGCATTCCAGTCTTACCCTGACAAAAACGATTAAAGCAGTAGTTAAAATGTTAAACTAGTGGTGTGCTTGAGCACAAATGGCGAGCGAGCCTTAAACTACACTATTGTTATTCAAACTACTAAAATAATGTTGAGTTGTTAAATTACGCATAATATACGGTAAAGGGGATTCAATGACATAGTAACCACTCCCCTCAACTGTTTGAATTGAAAAAGAAGCAACAAAATCAAGTCACATTATTTAAAAATTTTCTCTGTGATATTTTTAATAGTAGTTGTAACGCACAATACTTTCACACAACTGAACATACCTACGCAAGACTTACCTTCGTGGTTCGTCTAGTGGACAATGAATTGTCAAGTAAATGCTGTTGAGTAGGGCTTATAACTGTGACAAAAAGCGCATTAACTTACCACCGCCACTAACTCGAATACAAATGGAGCTCCCATAAGATTTTGAGTTTTAACTGCACCCGCAAAACAATTCAAAGCCGTAAACAATTCAATTTCTAAGGTGATACGGGTAATGGTCGCAAAACCAGAGGATTCTGTTTAGTGAAGTTTGGGACGGGGTCGAACGCCGAGCGAACACAAAAATAAGGAGGGTCAAAGTACAAAATGACATACATACGTCCAAACATATATATAAATAAATAAATAAATAAACAAACATCCCCGATTTTCGATTGTGTTACCCCTGTAAGTGTCTCGCTCGCTACGCTCGCTCGCCAATTAATTATCAATATTTGCTGTCATTAAATGAGAAATGGCCATCTTCAATTTACACTTATACTAACATACCAGCATGATATCATAATGCCATATATGCTACGAGGACAACCTGGAGGCGGAGGAAGCCGATAGCCAAAGTCTACTTTTTCTAGTACCTAATTAAAGCAACATAAACAGCGTGAATAGAATGTCAGAATATTAAATGAGAGTTCCATACACTCTTATAAGAATTGAACTAATGATTTGATTTTCACTCACTTTAGCATTGTCCATTCCTTCATATGGGTCCTGACCGATACTCCATATTTCATACATCACAACGCCATAGCTCCACACATCACTGGACATCGAGTACTTTTTATTTCCTATGGCCTGCAATGATCCACAATAATAATAAGGGGAAATATTTTATTACAGTAAAAACTTGCCTCAGGAGCTGTCCACTTGACAGGAATCATTCTTGCAACAGAAGATTCTTCATTCATCGCTGCTCGAGCCATACCAAATCCCGCAATCTGATATTAGGACACAAATAGTTTCAAAATAATGGTAAAATAAATTATATAACAAACTTTGCATGTCCTGTCATCTGACACTAGAATGTTCCTAGCTGCCAGGTCTCTATGGACAAAGCCCTTGTTAGATAGGTACACCATGCCTGAGGCTACTTGGCGGCAGTAACTGAGTAAGTCATGGCCATCTATCTCAGGACTCACTCCTCCATCATCAGTCCTCATGGAGAGTAAGTAATCCCTCAGGTCTTTTTTCTTTAATATTTCAAAAACTAGCATCATCTACAAAAACATGAAACATTATGAAGAAGTAACAAAAATTCCTTCCTCCTCAACTCACTGGTTCTCCGTCAGTAATAGCTCCCAACAAATTGACAACATTTGGATGTTTTAGCTGCCCAATAATGGCCGCTTCTTGAAGAAAATGCACCATATCATCTTCAGCAGACCCTGTCTTGAAAGTTTTGATAGCCACTGCCACAATACTCCCATTGTTGGTCCAAACTCCTTCCAATATGTCTCCAAATTCTCCTACGGCTATAACTTTGCCAGGGCTATGAAAATAAATAACATGACTCTTTATACCATTTCATTATTTAATACTGCATCCTTATCTCAACATGTGCCAATTGTTATACAAGATAAAATCAAAATCAAACACACTGATGACATATTTCAATTCACAATGTGTCCTGAATCCTCACAGGGTGATGAGTGAGCTCAAACCAAAGGTTGCTCAGCCTGGGGATATCTAAACGAGCATATCTTTATACATTTCACAGCACATGTCAACTTTATTACAATCGGAAAAAAACAGAATCTGCAGTCCAGTAAACTTAAATAGATATAGCCATTCATAAATCATTTTCAAATCTTAATCACTAAACTTGCTCTTTCAGCTTCACAAATTGTGTTTTGGATAATGATCTAATATCAGTGTATGTATCAATGTACTGAAATTAATCTTTTAATGGTAAAAATACTGATCCATAATTGACTTACCATACATCATCCCTTTTAACTACATCATTGAAGATTTCTTCCAATTGAGTATAGAGTGTCTTAACATCATCGGGTGGCTTCACATAATCTATTATTGTGTCCTGCTGTATCTATATACAAGGATTAAACGTCAGTTCAAATGAAGCAAAAAAACTATATCGAGAACTGTGATCATATAAAGCAAATAGATGACATATACACTATTTAGAGCTTAGCCTATATGTAGTGTGGAATTGGTTACAAGATTATAGTTTTAATAGCGGCTATAAACACTAACAAAAAAATAGACTCTCAGAAAAAAATAAAGATAGCATTCTAGCCTTAGCTAGCATTATATGCTTATGATTAGGGTGATAATATTAATTTACTGATTCTCACAACTGGTAACTAACAGAATGAAGCACCATAGGTGTAACTCTTAGCTCTACTAAACATTAGTTAGCTAGCTAGCTACTACAAAATCATCTCAGACCACAAGAATAATTTATTGGCTAATCTATGCCGGTATCAATATAGCTCGAGCAATTAAAACGGTATGTGTAAACACTACCTTCTTAAGAGAAGAAGCTAAACCGGTAAGAGACACTCACTGGTATGTATTTTCACACACAAAGCTCCACTTCCACCACTCTGTTAATTTTCCAGCATAGATAAAGCAAAACTACTACGGGAAGCAATACATTATTTGTTACGTGATGATGGCATGATGCTATGGGGTTTTACCCACAAAAGCTAGTACCTACGCAGAACTGACAGCTTCACGTTTTCTCATAAATCAGCCCAAAATAAAAAAAAAGTAGCACATTAAAATGTCTTAAATCGTTATAGTTCATACCTAATTCAATGAGTAATCTCCTAAATCAGTGTGTGACAGACAGAAACACTGACAACAGGATGACTATGATAACCCTCTCGCCCATGCTCGCGAGGGTTAATGAACTAGTAGCAAACACTCATCATAAAGGTAGCCAAATAATGCTAACAGCTTATTACAAAAAAAATTTAAGTTCTTATAAGTAGATGACATGTGCAGGAGAGGTTCCAGCCTCTACCAATGATACTGTGACAGCAGTCATGATGATGATGTAAAGAAAAGACCATGATATCTCCCGTAACACACTCAGTGAAACTTAAAAAGAGTGACCAATTAGAATTTGCCAGCATGATACAATTGCACACAAAAACATTGTGTAGTCAGTAAGATGATGTTTGGTGTTCTGAAACACAAATTGTATCTATAATCTTGACTGGGATGGTACAGTACTATGTACCATCCCACAACATACTTATTGAGAGATAAACGGGAAAAAACCCTCAAGTCTTTATCATAATACTGAAAAATGAATCCCAATGTCCCATTCTCAACCAATAGAATGATTGTTCCCTTTGATTCCCAAAATAGAATTCAATGGCACTGAAGTAAAGACTCCCAACTCTTGTTACAACAACCTAGATTCCTTAATTGACAATTCGAAGCATTTCAATGGTCAAAACAATAGTTTTCTTTCCCCAAACACTGGCATTGACACAGAATCACAAAGTACAAACACCAGGTTTGTAGCTAGCATATGCTTCATAATTTATTAGAAATTTAACAAATGATTTGGAACAAAAAATGAGAAAGAAAAACCAGTTAAAGATCACTTCCTCATCCAGTCATAGTTAGCAATACCGTGAAATTTCTTGCATTACATTTGTTAAGGGTTCAGTACTTAACTCTTACATTATTTACTTATAACCATTGCAATCCACTCTAGATATAGGAAATAATAATGTCTTATCAGCGCACTGTATATATCAACCATGTTAGTTTTCAGTTACGTCAAAACATGTTTACCCCTTGGTAATTTGATTTAAATGTATTAATTTCATATTCATGGGAAAGACTTTAAGTAAACAGTGCAAAATTGGTTAGATGTGAGGAAATAACTTCTGCATTGGTCCTTAGTAGAAAACACCAGAAATAATTTGCTTTTATTTGGCGAGCGAGCGTAGCGAGCGAGACACTTACAGGGGTAACACAATCGAAAATCGGGGATGTTTGTTTATTTATTTATTTATTTGTATATATGTATGGACGTATGTATGTCATTTTGTACTTTGACCCTCGCGCGTTTTTGTGTTAGTTATGTGGTCGACCCCGTCCCAAATTGCACTAAACAGAATCCTCTGGTTTATCGATCAGTACCCGTATCACTAGAAATTGAATTGTTTACCTTTTTGAATTCTTTTGCGGGTGCAGTTAAAACTTGAAAACTTAAGGGACTTCCATTTCTACCGAGTTAGTGGCGGTGGTAAGTCAATGCGCTCAGTATTTACTTGAAAATACATTGTCCACTAGACTACCGCGAAGGTAAGTCTGTGTAGGTGCATGTCCAGTTGTGTCAAAGCATTGTGTGTTACAACCACTACTTAGCTAAAGAATATCACAAAGAAAACGTTTAAATAACGTGTATTGTTCGTTGTTGTTTTTTCCCTTCCAAGCAGTTGCAGAGAGTTGTTACTATTATGGCACTGAAATCCCTTTACCCTGTATGCTAAATAAAAAAACTGGACCTTATTTTCAGTAGCTTCAGTGTTAGAAGTCAAAATCATTCATATAAAAATAGTACAGTCTTTAGGCTCGCTCGCCATTTGTGCTCAAGCACATCACTAGTTATACAATAAATACATAAAAGATCCATACTACAATAGGAATTCCTAAAATACTGTCCGTAATTAGCTATTGCCTAATCTATTAATTTTTTGCCAACTATTTTTTTTTTTGCAACCCAACTGATTTTTTTATCAAACCTGAACCAGACAAAGTACCGACCACAATAAAGGGTAAAAACTGTAATATGGTACAAATGCATTAATTGACTAGTACCTCTTCATTATTCCTGTCCAGATCATTGCATCCATCTAATTGGATGGTCTGGGAACTTGCTTCAGTAGAATGTACTATTTCATCTAATGAAGTACTATCATGGTAACTATTCATTTCAATGACAACAGCTAACTGGCCATTGCTATATCCCTCTCTGGTATATGGTATTTTTCTACCAGTTGATTGTGATGATGATCGTCGACGGCGAAAAACGAAAAAAATAAACAAGAAAACTAGCAATACCGCAATAATAATAGCAATAATGGCTACTACCGCAATTATGACCACATTGCTGGCCTTTCCAGTTGGTGCTTCTTTCGTAGAAGGCATTGAAGGTGTAACAGTGGTAGTGATGGCGGTTGAAACGTGAATACTGTTGAATGGATTACGTTCAGTGCTGAGAGCTGATGACATAAAATTAATTGGGATAGGCAAAGAACCAGTTTTTGTGATAGCCTGCTCAGAAGCCTGTGTTTCAGTTGGCTGTAATTTAATACATGTTCCATACGATTCACAGTTTGTATTTGAAGTTGCAAGTGAAAGTGTTGATGGTATAGCAACATAGCTGTTATGCAAACCACTGTTAGTTGATAAATCTAGTGGAGCAGAAATTGATGATATTGATAAACTATTATCAGCAAATTCTAAAATAATGAAAATAATAATAATAATAATAATAACAACATTTTTATAAAAAAAAAAACATTTTGGCATATATTTTGCACTGCCAGAAAATAGCATGTGTATAAAGGATGAAAACTTTGAGTTATTATAATGTATTTCCAAATGGAGCTCTTTCAGGCTAAGGAATTAAAATAATTAAAATAGGCTCCTAAAAATGAGCAAGTACAACACATTAAAAACACCAAAGGCATTGGATCTGCACATATTTCATTATATATCTTTAATCACATAAAAAAAACTATCATAAACACATCTTCAACATTAGATGTAGTTAAATTAAAACTTACTTATATAAAGTCGTACAACTTGGAGAGGTATATCTTCAGCAGTAAAGCTTGGAATACTAAAATTGCTTCCAGTCATAAAAGGTACATGAACATTTACTATTTGAGCTCCTGAATACGTATACAATGAACTAAATTCTTGGAGTCTAGCCTGTGCATTATTTGGAATACTTATTCCTATCGTAAAGTTGTCTGTTGGTAATTTTACAGTTTCATTGTCAGCTAATGCATTTCTTTCACAACAAACTAAATTGCCAATACTATTATTTCTGCAATTAGAATTAAATGGCGAGTTGTAAACCGTGACCGACTGCAGAACTAGAAAGGAGTTGTCAGTTTGACTCAAGATGTGCAGGTTAAATACTGGAACGTTTGGTGGATTCATTGTCTCAACCTCATAGCAAAATGCAATATCAGTCACAATATTACCACAATTGATTTGTCCTGTAGCTACAGGATACAAGTAACTCGTGCCTGGCATGGAATCTTGCCAAGCTGAATTATTCAAAAAGTTATTGACATTAGGAAAATAAAATTCTATATCTTCACCCATCATACTGCCATTTGTTTGAGCACACTCCCATCGGCTTATAGGAGATGGTGTAGACATTTCATTACCTGCAATAGTGGTGACTGGTAACTGAGTACTAATGGGGATGTCTGGTGGAGATGGCATTATATTAGGAGTTGGTGACACCATATCACCAGGTAAACTGGGCATTATTTGGAAGTCATCACTGGGACTTAGTGTGGAAGTTTGAAGAGAAAACGTACTTGATGAAACTACTTGAGTGGCTACAATACGACAATAAAGAAAATATTAACTAGTAGGTAGCATTAATTTGAATCTAGTTAATACTTAAAATTAGAATATACCACTAAAACGTAGTAAATACTACATAATTATAAAGAGTGCCTGATTTGTTGAATATGAGCTAAATCCTCACTTTATATACGAGAAAACACACCAACTTCATATAGATATTATGAATGAAAATAGAATAATCAAGTCATGAACTTCTTCCACGAAATATAATTAATCGAGTTCTTTGTGCACCCCTGTGTAGTCAGCTTAGCTATACTTCTAACTATTGCAATAATAATGAGTAATACCACATTTTTTATATTTAACAAAATTTGAAATAAATTTTACACTAGTAAATAGCATGTTATAAGGATTAAAACTTCTAGATGTTAATAATATAATGGATTTCCGAATGGAGCTCTTTTAGGCTAAGTAACTAAGATATATAAAACTGACTCATTTTAAAAATGAAGCAAGTAGTACAACTACACATTGAAAACAATAAAGTCATTGGATCTGCACATATTTCATTATATCTTTAATCACATAAAAAAAACTACATCTTCAACATTAGATGTAGTTAAATTAAAACTTACTTAAATAAAATCGTACAACTTGGAGAGGTATATCTTCAGCAGTAAAACTTGGAATACTAAAATTGCTTCCAGTCATAAAAGGTACATGAACATTTACTATTTGAGCTCCTGAATACGTATACAATGAACTAAATTCTTGGAGTCTAGCTTGTGCATTATTTGGAATACTTATTCCTATCGTAAAGTTGTCTGTTGGTAATTTTACAGTTTCATTGTCAGCTAATGCATTTCTTTCACAACAAACAAAATTGCCAATACTATTATTTCTGCAATTAGAATTAAATGGCGAGTTGTAAACCGTGACCGACTGCAGAACTAGAAAAGAGTTGTCAGTTTGACTCAAGATGTGTAGGTTAAATATTGGAACGTTTGGTGGATTCATTGTCTCAACCTCATAGCAAAATGCAATATCAGTCACAATATTACCACAATTGATTTGTCCTGTAGCTACAGGATACAAGTAACTCGTGCCTGGCATGGAATCTTGCCAAGCTGAATTATTCAAAAAGTTATTGACATTAGGAAAATAAAATTCTATATCTTCACCCATCATACTGCCATTTGTTTGAGCACACTCCCATCGGCTTGTAGGAGATGGTGTAGACATTTCATTACCTGCAATAGTGGTAGTGACTGGTAACTGAGTACTAATAGGAGTTGGTGACACCATATCACCAGGTAAACTGGGCATTATTTGGAAGTCATCACTGGGACTTAGTGTGGAAGTTTGAAGAGAAAACGTACTTGATGAAGCTACTTGAGTGGCTACAAAAAGACCATAAAGAGATTATCTAGTTAGCTAGCATTAAGTTAAATCTATTTTTAAAGCTAAAAATACTACTTAACAGTAGCATATAGTTTTCAGGTTCTCTGACCAAATAATCTATTAAAAATGTACAATTATGACTATTATATAAAGTATGCCTGATTTGTTTAATATGAATAGAATCCTTATAATATACCTTGCACTTTGTTTTATATACAAGCAATCACTGTGATTTTATATAGCTACAAAAATGGAATGATTATAAACTTCCTCCATGAAATATATACAATAATGTAGGTGTAGTTCTTGTAAACTCTGGTGTATTTATAATTTCACATTCAAAGCTATTTTATGACCAATATCTAGCACTAAAAAGTTAGAATGGGAAATAATTGTACATCACATACAATATAATTTATTAGCAGTAACTGATGTCAAAGTCATGTGACTTTCTGAATAAAAACAATATTTCTCTATTTATATTACACAGAAAATTTCGCTATGATCAGTAATATTATATTTACATGGAAAAGTAGTACAGTATTTAGCTAGGATGAATGTGAGATATATCAGTAAATAATTTCCATGTACAATTTATCCTGAATAGTAAGCTGATCATGAATGTTCTGATTAAACATGGTTTGAATTTGTCATTTAATGACGAAACTTCTATTTTGTGGACCTATTCATAATTCATTGACTACGTCCAACCATGTATTAAAAAAATGATTTGTTTCATACTAAGTAATAAACTTACTTATATATAATCTTACGAATTGCAGGGGTACATCTTCAGGTACTGCATTTGGTATTGAAAAATTACTTCCAGTGGCAAATGGTATGGTGAAATTTACTCTAATAGCTGATGAATATGTATATAGTGAACCAAATTGTTGGAGTCTGCTTTGAGTAGAATCTGGAATACTGAATCCTATGATAAAACTTTCTGTTGGTAATTTTATAGTTTCATTGCTTGCTAATTTCCTTCTTTCACAGCAGTAATAATTGCCAATGCTGTTAATTTCGCAAAAAGATAAGTTAAATGGTGACTTATAAAGTATGACAGACTGTAGTACATGGAAATAATTTTCCGTCTGTGTCAAGATGTGTATATTAAACACCGGAACAACTAGTGGATCCATTGTCTCACTTTCATAGCAAAATGCAATATCAGTCACAATATCACCGCAATTGATTTGTCCTGTAGCTACAGGATACAAGTAACTCGTGCCTGGCATGGAATCTTGCCAAGCTGAATTATTCAAAAAGTTATTGACATTAGGAAAATAAAATTCTATATCTTCACCCATCATACTGCCATTTGTTTGAGCACACTCCCATCGACTTACGGGAGATGCCGTAGAAATTTCACTACCTGCATTTGTAGTAGGGAATGGTAACTGAGTACTCGCAGGAAAGTCTGGCACTGAAAATAGCTCTACATTAGGAGTTGAGAAGACCAAATTTGGATATGAGTCACTGGGAGAACTCGGCATTATTATTAAGTCAACACTGGGTGTTGATGCTGAAAGTAAAGTCGTTTGAGCTGATGATGCTGTTAATGCAGCTACAAGATAAAGAATATACATCATTATGGCTGTCAATGTTAACCAGCCACAGTATAAATGCTAGTGAAATGACAATTAAAACTGTACATGAAAAGAGGTATGTGGCATGTGCTTCTGCTAATGGACATTCTAAAAACTTATTGTAACCTGAATTTATAACTAATTAGCTACTATTAAGAAATTGTCTTGTGAATGCTTTGGGGAAATGTATTCATGAAGACTGCTTTTGCTGTTCTAAATATAATATACATCTTCTTTGTCACAATAGTATTTTAAGTTGTGATCTTGAGATAACTCAAACATCACAAGATAACAACCATAATTGTACAGTGCAAGGTCATTACTCCCAGATACTGTCTGTATACAAGCAACTCTACAAACTGTGGTTTCCCCTATTACAAACTACTGCAGTGAAGATATCTAGAATAGAATGAACAACTTGTTATACTCATCAGAAGTAAAATAAAAAGATATTTCATTCCCAGGCTTATTTTCACCCACTATATCACACTTGTGTAATAAGTATTATTTATATCAATAATTTGGAGATGCTCTCTAAGTTGTAAAATTCATAGTGATATTTGTAATTATAGCTACTAGTAGCATTGTACCAATTTGAAGTAGAGGCATTGCACAAACATAAGTCAGTAATTGCAAAGTTATGCACATCAATGAGAGTGTTATATAAGTTTACTAGCCTCATCTACGTTAAGTCTTGGGATCATGAAAGTGAAAGCAAAGCAAATAGTAAAGTTGTAATAACCATATGAATACACCAATTGAAAATATTTTCTGACAAACACAGGGTAAATTTCAACCTGAACTTACTTGTATTAAGATACCATTAAATGAGTGGCAACTATTACTATTACTAATCTTGTACTTGCCATGTATTAGTAAATACATACAAAGTTCGCCATCAACATACAACCTCCCAAAGAAATACTTTCATTTTTTTTTATTTACTTACCAATACTAAACCTCGCCACAAGCATACTTTGGTCTTGAACCGGGCCAGTAATATTTGTCACTCCTTCATTCAGAATGGAAGAGTTGGTAGCATGAGACATTGGCACATTGTACGAATCAATTGTAGAATTCTGGAAGAACTGTTGAAGACTGGCAGCAGGTGAATCAGAAGTACGCATTCCAATTATGAAATTATCATTCGGAAAATGAATGGCTTCACTGTCATTAAACTCTTTGACATCACAGCAGTACCTACCCTCCAGAAAATTAAAGCATGATTGATTCATTGGAGAATTTGGACGCATTGGCGAACTTTGAATTTCCGAACTCCATATTTCATTACCCCCTAAAGTAAGTAGGAACAGAGTGAAAATTATAGACGATGAAATATTTAGGCTAGTAGAATATCGATAGCAAAATTCCACTGATTCTATTCTCCCTCTGCAATCAAAGTTGGCCTGGTTGTTAAATACAGGATAGAGATAAGACATGCCAGGTAAGGAATCCTTCCATAGAGTTATGTTTAGATCATTCATTTGAAGGTCAGGAAATATTCTATTGTCAGAGTTCACCTGACATCTCCATTTATTGGATGAATCAGTCACTGTGTGTACATTAATCAATTAAGTCTCAAGTTGCAGTGCTAGAATATATCTTACCTTTCATTATTATCAATAGGATAATAGAGATTTGCTGGAGCATTTTTGAGAATATGGCTTCAACAGTTCTTACAGTAAGGAGTCACCCGCGGGAGATTCTGTTCACAACGGAGGAGGAACTGTAGACCGCTGATATCCAGAAGTGTTCTAATTTTAGCTTTACCGGACTGATTGTCACACCCATTTTTAGACCTCGCGGCTCGTCCGTTATTGTTTACATGTAGTTGTTGTTTTGGGGTAAGCGCATGGCCGTAGCAAGCGGTCCGGTTGGTCCGGTTTTGGCCGGACCAATATTTTCACCTCGTAGCCACACCCACCTAAGTTGCTGCGTAGAGCATGCGCCTAAGTTCAAGGATTTGCAACTGTTACGTTCTCCTTCTAGTTGTTATTCACTTTGTGGAGCATATTCATGGCCGTAGCGTCCGGTTTTTTCCGGACCAATTTTCACCTCGTAGCCACACCCACTTTAGTTGCTGTGTGTAGAGAGCATGCACGCTGATATATTCCAGGTTTGCAACTGTTAGGTTCTCTTTCCGCCATTTTTCACCTGGAGCTTTATTGGTTTGCTCGCTATCATTGAGCGGCCCATAATAGCTAATCCGTCAATTGCGGAAGTTTTCTTCTGATTCCTTTCTGCCAAGTAAGCCTCCCTCTAAATAATCTGATGCTTCTCCACGCCCATAAACAAAGAACAGATGCCATTTGTCTCAAAACAGTTGTAAATAATTTTATTGGAGATTCCATTTACAGATCGAATATTTTTGGAAAGTGCTAATCAACAATTACCATTTATGCATAAATAATATATACATGTAATCAATCTACAAATAACAAAAGTATAACAAAATCAAAAAAATATATATTGTCTTATCCCATCCCTTTGCACTTGGCTGCTGAATGGGTCGATTTGTTGACAGAAGGAATTTTCTTGAAATTGCATAATAAACTACATTGTACGATGACACAAATAAATGATTAAATAAATATACATATTATATACAGGAAAATAATTGACCACAGACCACACCTACATCCTGGCCTGACCAACCAAAATTTGCTTGCTACGGGCTTGAAGCGAGTGCAACAACATGAATGGTTTAACAGCTATTGCCTACTACTGGACAGATGCGCGAGAAAGTGACCCAAGATGTTTCCCAGAGAAGCAGAAATAGTGGATATGATTAGTCCTGCGTCGGCGACATTTATGTTGGTCGTTGCTTGTCACAAACATAAAGTAGGTAAAGGGTCACTAATGCCAAATAGCAGAAATTTAAGGGAGAAGCAAGTAGAAAAATGCCTGCAGTTATACTCTGCCTTTCCAGCTATCTCAGGAATTATATACACTGACTAGGAACAGAGGGGGGGGGGTTACAGGGGCAAAGACCACACTTTCGTTTACAGATTTATGTACCTGGGTGACTTTAGCAAGAGATTTCAATATTATGTTTGGTACATGAGCAACTGCTTCCTTCCCATGAGTGCCTAATTACATAGGTCCTGAAAATCCATAACTGAACTGAGCAATGAAGTCGTCAAGCAATTGGTAATGACTTCATCAATGCTTAGCCAACTATTAGAGTCACTATATATTTATACAATCTGCTGTTACTAGGAAAAATATCCATAACTATTTTTTATCTTTATCACTAGCATGTAACAATGAAACGATACCGAAGTTTCGACACATATGCAGATGTCATCAGTGAGAATAGTACAATAAATAAGTGAAAATGACTAGGGAATAAACAAAACATCTTCAACATACACACTTATTTTTCCCCAAGACATTTGCTTTTGCATCCACACTCTAGCACCAACATGTTTATTATTTTGTTTATTCCCTAGGCATTTTCACTCATTTGAACTATTTCTCACTGATGATGACATCTGTACAGGTGTCGAAACGTCTGTATTGTTTCATTGTTATATTGTGCTAGTGATAAAGATTTTTTTTTAAAAGTTATGGATATTAGAGCCACTGTAAAACCGTAATTTTTTTCAACATACTAAAAGTCTACCAAAATCTGACCAATAGAAATGTGTTATTTCATTAAAGTTCATTAATATTCATGAGATGTTATTTGCTGGTTATAACTTCAGTCTATTTCACTTTTACCTGAAATTACTGGTACCATCAAATTTCTTAGCTTATAACCTTTTATTTGATTGATAATAAATACACTAAGTAATTTAGAATCCTCCAGTGAAAGTCAATTTAGTCATTCATAGTCATTATCGGTCTGCCTGTTGTATGTACATGTATGGATCTTGCAGCTAACAGCCACCACAGACATTATGACAGGATAAACATCATGCCTATAATTACATCTCAGGCATCATTGGAAATAGCTAGTCATTTTTTTCTTCAGCCACAATTTATGACATCCCTGCCACCTTCCTGTTGGCTATCAACTGGTAGTAGACTCTAAGGCAGTGAAATTAGGTGAACGCTGCAGTAGGAGGAAGACGTTTCAATGTAACAAATGACTTAGCTGAGCTTAGCTGAAGATACCTTCTATGAGCATGTTGTAGCGCACTACAATGATAGAACATGGCGATAATATTTGATCATTTTTGACAAGGTTTTGGAATATTGCCTTCTTACCAACTCAACATCAAAAATTCTTGAGGTTGTGTCACAACCTGTGAACAAAGAGCAGTTGCTAACACAAATTATCAGTTGATATTGTGCTTTTGTTTCTTTACCCTTAGGGTCTCAGCAAAAACAAAGACTGTTGTAGTCTGCATTGGTATGTGCAATTATAAATATATTATCAGCAACAGCAATGATGTGTCCTTAACATTTGCAATATTGAAGCCACAAATCAGAATTATTTTCCTCTAATAGCTGTACTTCTCTGTATGAGGAACAAAACCCATTACACAATGAGTAGCTATACAAACTTTGAGCAATACAAATGATGTGTCTGCAAGTAATACTAATTTGCCCTAGAGAAGGACAGCACATGACATAACTACTTAAAATATGGCTTGCCCAATACTAGCAACTTTCCTCTTCACAATTTCTTTCTCAGCCTTCTTTTACTCATTAGATGTATTCTCTCACTGCCACAGGCTTTTTAAACAATACAAAATTAAATGTATTTGGTCACCACGGGGAATCGAACCCAGGACCGCTTGCATAACGCACAAGCGCTCTGCCACTGAGCTACGACAACCAGCCAGCAAACAAACTCTTCAATTCTGTATTTATCCTGCTAAGTCTCACTCTCAACAGATCAACGAAAATTCTCTTTTTTCAAAGATTCTTATTATTCGTTGAACTTTTTTACTCCACCTTTATTACTTCACAATTTCTTTCTCAGCCTTCTTTTACTCATTAGATGTATTCTCTCACTGTCACAGGCTTTTTAAACAATACGAAATTAAAAATATTTGGTCGCCACCGGGCGCTCGCTTAGAGCGCTTGTGCGTTAAGCAATTGGTCCTGGGTTCGATTCCCGGTGGCGACCAAATATTTTTAATCTGTACTGTTAAAAAAAAACCCTGTGAAAGTGAGAGAATACATTTAACTTCCTCTTATCTCATGGAATTAAAAAAAGCACGATGTTGCAGGACTATAGTCTAGAGCAGAATCAAATCTTAAGAAATCAAAGATAGAATATTTATTGATGTCCATGGATTTCTGTTGAAGTCACTC
>WLWD01004534.1_pt1 | contig 39604 bp, 24 predicted proteins | sample 6712731 | NCBI WGS metagenome assembly WLWD01 (sample SAMN12718690, study PRJNA576275) | sponge metagenome | isolation source: marine sponge | host: Mycale hentscheli | place: New Zealand: South Island, Marlborough, Capsize Point | collected 2014-11-01
TTTAAAATGATTGGCACAATTTTTTAATTCATTCAGTTTTAGATTTTGTTTTCGTTTTGTGTGCTCACTCCTTCCTCGCTTTTTCTGAATATTTACATCAGCATCTTCAAGTTTGCGTTTTGGTGGTCTCCCACTTGGAGCAAGTTTACTGCCTCTTGAAATACCTGAACGCCTTCTTGAAACAGCAGTGGGTTGAACAGCAATTTGGCGAGTACCAGCTACTTTTGAAGAATTATTAGAAGAAAAATAAGTATGTAATAATGATGCCAGTCTTGGAGTTGCAGAATTTATAGGCTCTACTTTATTAATAATACCCATATAAGTTGAAAAAAACTTCTTCAAACCTGTTAAATATTGAATATCGAAATCCTGCATTCTAGACTGTACATCTTCAATAAATTTCCTACATAAACTACCTACATCTTCTTGCAATGCTTCCCCTTCATCAATAAAATTTAAAGCGAAACTTAAATTTTCATCAGCAGAATTATCATCAACAATAGTAGTATTGTCATCCTCATCATTATGAGTGATATTGTCCTCACTCTGTCTATGGAATTCTTCATTCATTCCCATATAAAAAGATTTATCCCCAACTTGTTCTACTCCAAGTGCTACTAAAGCATATAAAAATCTGCCATCACCATTAAAATATGGTATTAAGTTCGGAGCAACTAAATTGAATTTGTTGGCAACTGCATGTTGATGTTTACATGGCTCTCCTGATGGATATCCAGTTAAACTTATACTACATGTGCAAGTCCAAACTGTTGTATTAATTTCATAAACTCTATCTTTATAATGAGTACTTTTAACTAAATATATATTTTTTGTAGTGGACTCCTTAATGTTGTTACCAGGTACTTCCAATGCACCTAAGCCTTTATATCTCAAAGCTATATATCTATCCATTCTATTGTATGCTATGGCTAACAATCTTCGTTTATAGTACATATCAAAAGTAATTGTATGGGATCTCAGTAGGTGTCCTCAAATGTAGCAGGCCCGCGCCTGCTCCTTACTATGCAGAATTCGATCGCTACACCACCCGGGCCAGTTCACACACTATTTAATTTCATAAACCAATAACAGACTGAAGGGCGCATGCCCGATTCGACAATCAAAGTACAAGGTTCAACACATCCTCCCCCGTTGACTACTGTAAGTGGTCAATGTACGGGAATGATACAAACATAAATGTAAGGGTGATAACATATGATACACTAGTTAGGAAGTGTTTCGATATTAGTCTTCTGTAATACACCGCACTATTTCCCTTGCGTTCTTGGCTGCTAGACGCTGAGGTCTCGAGTTGCGGACCGCTGATGGTGTAAGGTCATCATTAGCTTCGAGGGTGGCATCGACTTCAGGTACGTTCTCAATATTTTCATGTGATGACTGATACACTTCCAGTGGGTAGACATGCTGAATAGGTCTGCGTAAGATCTTCATACTTCCCTTGCTGGAAACAACCTTGACCTTAACTCCGCGAACTACGTCATCAACTCCATGGATGAGCTCCTGTATCCTTCCAAGTCTCCACAGACCTCTTGGACGTCCTTCATCATATACAGTCACAATTTCTCCAACCATGAGATCACGTGTTTCACCTCTAGCTAACCGAGTACGATGGTGTTCTCGAAGTTCCAGCAAGTATTCTCGCTTCCATCGTTTCCAGAACTTCTGAAGGGTCTTTGTGAGATGACACATTCTACGTGAAAGTGCTTCTGGTGGGTCAGAAGAATAAACATCAGGGTCATCAATGTGAACGGTGGGGTCTGGCAAAGACAAGATGCGATATCCAACTAACAAGTGGGATGGTGTAAGTGGCTCCTCCATATCTTCAGAGCTAACATAGGTTAGTGGCCGTGAATTGAGAACTGATTCCACTTCAACTACTAGAGTAAGGAGTTCATCATGAGAGAGACTATTCCGACCAATGGCCTTCCTTAAGCATCGCTTTGCTGATTTTACCATGCGTTCGAACACTCCACCCCACCAGGGTGCCTTCTCAAGATTGAATCTCCACTCAATGTGCAACCTTGAAAAGTAGTTGGCAAATTCTGAACTTTCAATCATATTCTTGATAGCGACTGCGGCACACTTAAAGGTCTTTGCATTGTCTGACACCATGCAGCTTGGCACACCTCTTCGAGCAGAGAATCGCCGAAAGCTTCTCAGGAAGGAAGTAGCTGTCATGTCTGTGACCAAGTCAAGGTGGACTGCTCGGGTAGAACAACAAGTGTACAGGCATAGCCATGTCTTTGAGTTTCTTGGCCCACTCGATGTCCGAATATAAAATGGACCGGCAAAGTCCACACCTGTGGTCTGGAATGGACGAGATTGTCGGACACAAAAAGCTGGCAATGGGGGCGAAGGCTTACTTCTGCAAGGCATTCCCTCAAACCTTTGACACACAACACATCTATGAAGTAATTTGCGAATAAACTGCCTCCCCTGAACTATCCAGTATGTGGATCTGAGCTCAGCAAGTGTCTCTCTTACACCATCGTGCAATACGCGTTTGTGAGCATCCATCACTACTAACTTGGCTAGGTGGTGCCCTTTATCCAGCAAAATTGGGTTCTGGGCTGATAAGCTGAGACTCGAGTTTGCCATTCTTCCCCCACATCTCCATATGACCAGATCATCACAGTAGAGGTCAAGCTGGCGCTTTAATCCAGAAAAATTGTGACTTTTTTGCAGAAGGGACTGGGCTTGCCTTATCCAGTAACATCTTGCTCGCTCAAGATCAGTCAGTGGTGACTTATGTCCAGAGGATTCACAACCCTTTATCTTGCTGCGAAGAAACTTGGTAAACCTTATCACTAGCTCAGTGATTTTAAAAAGTCGATGAGAAGAACTGCATCGTTGGGGTTCAAAGAGTTCAGATTCTCCAGCATCTTCAATTGTAGCAACAAGTGAGAATGCAGTCTTCTTCTTCATTTCTGCTTGGCAAACTCCGGGAATTGAATCTTCGATGTCATCCTTTGCCTCATGGAATGTGCCCTCAGAACAAAGCCATCCAGGACCATTCAACCAAAGTGGATTTTCTGCAAGCAATAAAGCGGACACTCCTCTTGACGGTATATCTGCTGGGTTGTCAGATCCTGGACAATGCCTCCAGTGTTGTGGCTTGACTAGTTCCCGAATTGCATTGACTCTGTTCTCAACAAACTGCTTCCATTCATGATGTGTTCCCTGAATCCAATAAAGAGCTGCCTTCGAGTCAGTAAAGCAGACAGGATTACTTAATGAAATCAAAGACTTCAGTGCAGCGGAGACACTATCAATTAATTTGGACAGAAGAAGTGCTGATAGCAATTCCATCCTAGGAATTGTTGCTCCTCCCGCTGGTGCGACTCTCGTCTTGGAAGCTACAAACTTAATGTGAACGCCTTGGTCGTTATATAACCTCAAATACACAACTGCTGCATAAGCTCGTGATGAGGCATCGCAAAACCCAACCAGTCTGACTGAATGTGAGTGAAGTGGGGAATCATGGAATAGGCAACGTGGAATCGCTATGACCCTTGCATCCTTCAGCATCTTCAAAAGATGATTCCACTTCTTAAGTAGTGCTCCAGTGAGAGGGTTGTCCCATTCTATTCTTGCTTCGCATAGTTGCTGGCAAAACATCTTAAATAGAATTGTAACAGGAGAAAGTACTCCTAATGGGTCATAAAACCTTGCTGAAATGCTGACAATGCTCCTTTTACTAGGTTCCAAGCCTTCCATGATGCTGGCCAACTCGCTAATGTCAAATAGAAATTCATCACTATTAGTATTCCACTCCACACCTAACACCCTTTGGATGCTTGGTTTATCTTTCTCATTGGTTCCCAGTGAAGTCTTGGCATATGTCTGGTCCTCTTCTTGAGTTGGCAATATTTGGTCTCCAGATTGTGTCTCTTGTGTATTGTTCAGTGACTCCTCCCCCGCTCTCCTGCAGTCAGACGCTTCATTATTCTGAATACGAAGATGAAGTCTGCCGGAATTAGTGGCAAACTTTCTCAACCTGAACCCAGCTTCTGCCAGTCGTAACTTGGACTTAGCATACAACTCATAAGTGGATTCGTCATCGGCTGAACCAGAGACTAAGTCATCAACGTAGATAGAGAAAAGAAAACGGTCTATGAACTCCGGGTCCTCCTCTTGATATGATTCCAAGTGGTGTTTAATCGTTGCATTAAGAAGGAAGGGGCTGGCAGACACTCCGAAGACAACCCGGGTAAAACGGAGAGTGAACAATTCTGGTTGGTCAGCTAATGGATCTTTCACCCACAGAAAACGCAGTGAATCACGGTCTTGTTCATCGATCGAAATCATAAGGAAGGCCTTTTCAATGTCACCTATCAGAGCAACTTGGTGACAACGAAATCGTAGGAGGATATCAAGTATTGATTGTCCAAACTTAGGTCCCGTGTATAAACAATCATTGAGAGATGGACCTAATGACCTTGCACTAGCATCGTATACGATCCTCAGCTTAGAGGTGGACTTGTCTTGACGTATTACTCCGTGATGCGGTAGGTAATGAGTGCGATCACTTATCATCTCAGCAGGTCGGTTCACGAGCTCTATTATTCCCTGACTAAGTTGGTCATGAATGATTTTGTCATAATCACACAGCAGGTGAGGTGATTGTTTTAATCTTCTGAGAAGGCTCAGTAGTCGCTTGGAGCATAATTCAAGGTGATCAAGAAGTGGAGGATGATGATCCTTCCATGGAAGATTGACTTCGTATCGTTGTCCATTGAACCGTATTTGCTGTATGAACTTGTCATAAACTGACCTTTCATTTTTCAAGATACCAAGTGATTCAAGTTCCCAGAACTGTTTCAATCTATCGTCAAGAGAGGGCTCAATAGGGTTTGCATCGATCCGAAATGTATGAGTTGAAGTTAAGGTGAGATTGACAGTGACATTTTCTCTTTCCATGGGTCCTGATAACACCCAGCCGACCTTGGTTTTGATTGCAGTTGGTCCACACTCTCCTCGTATGATATCACCGGTCACAATATCCCAGTAGAGATCGGTGCCAATCAACATATCAATATCTAGAATATCAGAGGGTCCAGACTCATCAGCTAAGTCTAGTCCAACTAAGTGGTCAAAGTGTTCCTGAGCATAACTGATAGGTTGTGTAGTGAGGGAATTTGATATACAGGGGACAACCAATGCCATTATTAGTGTCATCTCCTTGTTTCTTGTCACAAGTCCCAGCTGGACTACATCACATGAAACACTCTGGCTCTCTGTTGAGCCAAATGTTTTGATACTGAGTGATTCCGTCTTCAAGGTACAAAGATCAAGCTCATCACGAAGGCGACAGGTAATATAGGTACGTTGACTACCAGTATAAAAAATGCCTCGAGTAGTGGTAGTGGATGCTTCGTGTTTGGGATTAAATAATTGCAACCTTGCCGTCTGAAGTAAACCTGAATTGCATGATCCAACATACATGTTACTTGTGGACCCCTGCGTCTCAGTGTGACCTCCAGATTCCGAATGTGTTCGTGATGATCTGCTAGTAGATGTATCTGATGAACCGGTTGTGGCTGAAGTGCTAGTTACTTGACCAGAATCCTGCCGCGTACAAATAGAGGAGTGGTGCCTTCCTCTACATTTCTTACAGCTGAATCTAGATCGACATTCACGGCTAAGATGATTCTTTCTGAGGCAAACGAAGCACCGACCGGTCTTGCTCAATATTTCCTTCCTGGCAGTAACATCGGTAATGGTAGTGCATAAAGCTGAAAAATGATTCTTGTCACAGTATGCACAAGTGACTTGCCGAGGTGCTACTATATAATGCAGTGGCGGTGGGAAGCCGTGGTTGCTTCTTACGTTGTGAGTTAGAAACTTCTGGACTCCCTGAAGGGTTTGATATGGCAATCCGTTCTCTGGCATTAAGCTCCTCTTCAAATATTCTCATCACACGGTCTAGTTCCCATTTCTCTCCAGTCACCACTCGGCTAACTATAAGCTTAATCTCAGGCGGCAGTTTGTTAACAAGGACTGAGGCGAGAAGTCCACCATATGACTCTGTAGACACTCCTAGTGAACGAAGCCCCCGAATATGAGCCTCAACTGTGTTATAAAGTTTGCGTAGACTTCTTGTGTGGTTATGTGATGTGACAGATGCCACTCCCAGAAGAGCCTCCATGTGTTGATTGATGATTAGCTGGGTATTCCCAAATCTTCCTTTAAGAGTGCTGAATGCTTCCTCATAATTAGCAGATGTAATACTAAGTCCAGCAATTGCCTCTGCTGCAGAGGATTCCAGAAGGGAAGTGAGATAGTTGAATTTATCGACATTAGACAAAGTTGGATTCAGATGGATAGACGAGTGAAACGAGTCCCAAAAGGTTGCCCATTTTGTGAGATCTCCGCTGAATTTCTTGAGAGTCAGCTTTGGAAGCTTCACATGGATTGTAGCTGTAGAAACAGGGTGAGTGCTTGCAGACAACCTATGTGGCATGACTAGGGTACTAGGGGGTAGCATCCCAACAGCAGGACTCAAGTCACTTGTAGGTAGCGAAGTCATATAGGTGGGTGGGGCCAACCCATGAGCATCTATTGATCGTGTTGTAGTCTCAGGTAAGGTAGGATAAAGGCTGCTCGATACCCAAGGCATTCCAGTGGATGGTGCACGGGTATCATGAGTGTAATAAGGATCAAATGTACTAGGCAGGGTAAAAGGGACAGTAGTTGATGGTGCAGATATTCCAGGATAGGGAACAGGAGATGGGACACTAGTGACAGTTGTACTGCTAGATGAAGTGAGCGATCCAAGCGTCCCAGGTGATGGTATTGCATGATGTGTACCAATCAATCTCCCAGGTAAGACTGGTGCAGTCGTTGCCATTATGTCGCTTACAGAACTTGGGGTCGCTACTACAACAGATACCACAGTTGATGTGGTTGAATCACTACTGTGGGGCAGGGATGTTGTATGAGAGCTTGTGGCTGCCAGACTGTCGCGTATGGATGGGCGTCGACCTTCTTCCACACTTAACTCTGGTGATCCAGGGCTCGTTACTCTTCGTGGTCTGGGTTCAGGGGAACGTACTATAATTTCCAATGCTTCTTCAAGACTAATCAGTGCAAGACTGACTTCCTCCCTTATTATGTCTGCCTGCTCAATCTCCTCATCAATTTGATCCACTTCCACCGCATCTATTAACTCTTCATCTAGTTTGGTTAGTATGCCCAACTTACTGACAAGAGATTGTTTCAGTTGCTTCAGTCTAGCCACATCTGCCCTTGCAAGAGCCTCAGGAATGTCTTTTAGTATTCTAGTGACAGATGCTCTATGCCCCCCTCTGACCCTTCTCTTTCTGATTGTTGCATCCGCCGCTGGTCTGTCGCTCTCATCACCGGAAGACATACTGAAACTAATTAGCCAAATCGCTGGGTCAGCAAAGCGTGTTGGGTAACGATCGTCGAGTCAACTAATACACTACTGGATCTCGCCGTTAGCCTGAAGGATCCGGCTTGAAGGACCATGTATGGGATCTCAGTAGGTGTCCTCAAATGTAGCAGGCCCGCGCCTGCTCCTTACTATGCAGAATTCGATCGCTACACCACCCGGGCCAGTTCACACACTATTTAATTTCATAAACCAATAACAGACTGAAGGGCGCATGCCCGATTCGACAATCAAAGTACAAGGTTCAACACAGTAATAGTTATAAAATTAAATAGTTGTATTAAATTATTATGCCTTAACTCTTTTAAAACAATATCTTTTAAAATTCGAATGCCAGATTCAGCATAGTTATTTGTATTAATTCCTCTCATGTATACTGCATCTCTAAAACACAAAGCCCATTCTTTTCTGCGAACCCAATAATTGGCAATGTATGAGTTAAAGTTTTTATAATTCTTAACGAATGGATGATTTTCAAAGTGGCTGTATTCTGTAATTAATTCGGCTTCAGTTTTTGCGTACACTAACTTTCTAACTAAATTCATTAAAATTTGTCTTTCATCACAGTCAATTCCATGCTTAACATTTTAGTAGCCATCTCCATATATTTTGAAGAAAATGAAACGTGCACAATAGTATATCTGCTGTGTGCCAAGTTTTTCTCAATCCATTCCTTTCAGCCATAGAATCGTCTATTATAATTTTTTTAGGACTTCCACTGCCATAAAAAGCATCTTCTGGAAACATTTGACTTAACTTAGTCATTCCTTGATGAATAACTGTAGCACTTTCTGCTGAAGTCACTACTATGCCTAAAGGTAAACCTCCAGCTGCTGAGGATGTAGAAACCACAAACATAGGATTATTAAGGGTGCTCAAACATAGCAACGCCTGGGCGCCTTTAGTAGCGCACTCCAGCTGAATAGTAGCGCGTTATCTACCACAAAGTCACGCCCCGTTCTGTAACAAATTAGTGCCCGTGAAATGCAGCTGTGCCTCACTCACCACTACGCGCGTACTGATAGGGCGGGGCGGAGTCAACTTGCAATAAAAAATTCTCGCGCTCTAAAGTAATGGATCCATCTTCTCTTGCGTACTGCTCAGGAATGGACTAACTGCTATGGTTCAAATTTTGCCAGGGTTTAGGGCCACAAGGGGTCAACCCTATAACGTTGAGATATTTTTAATTTACGGAATTTCACGGAAATAATCGACAATAGTTCACTGGTAAGGTGAGTGAATAGAAAAGTAAAATAAAATTAAAAAAAAAACTCAACGTTATGGCATGCACGCACGGGTAAGAAAATGATATACAAAAAATCAGCTTCTAAACTACTGCGGTAGCCGTGCAGTACTGCCAAGAAGTCCAAAATGGTGACGGGGTATTTCTTGAGATGCGATCGGCTTCCAGTCTTCATTCTTGGTAGGTGCTTTCTCCTAGCAGTGCTTGCTGGCCTGCATAAATAATATAATTCGGGGGAAAAGCAGAAGTAAGTTTAACAGGCCCTAGCAACCGTGGCCTATTTGGCGGTTGTTTCCCGCTCAGAGAGTGTTTGAGCACCCTTAAAGTCTTCAAAAGAGGAGGATGCATCTATAAAAACTAGTTCTTTTGATTGTAATATATGCCTATGTACTCTCGACATAAGTGGAGTGCATACTGCTAATATTAAAGGTTCTTCTTTACCATTGCAATCACTATAACGCTGTATAAACGCTTTTCCACCTATATCATTATATTCTTCATTATATACAGCTACACATTTTTCTAGTTCAGCAAACAAATACTTACCTGTACGAACTCCAATATTACACTTCCTCCACTTGTTAAATAAATTATAAACATCACTCACTTTAGGATTGCAGTTTCTATCAGCAATCAAATCTGGTTTATCAGAATACATCAAGTTAGTTTCATATTCCAAATGGGCAGTAGCAGGTGAATGTCCATGACTAAATAAATCGTAATAGTCTTTCTTTGATTGTTCTGACAAGGGCCTAAACCTTAAAGCATCAGCCACCTGTACCAAATGGTTGTGATTGTGTTTTAAAAGTACAGATACACAAAATCCATTTAATTTCGTTGCAGGAGGAAGCAATGTTAGCATTAACTGGGCTGGACAATTTATATGCTTGTTATTATGAATTTTATGTGTTGTTTTTAATTTTTTATTACTTTTAGTATGCATTCCACTCTGCCTCTGTTTATGATGACAACGTAAATAAAAAAATTTTACTACCTTTTTTCCTTTACCACTTCTACATGTTTCATAAACCATGGTCTCCTTAGATTTTTCATTAAATGCAGTTACCCAATTTTTAATACTTTCTTCTGAATCTAATTCAATCTTGAAGGAGCAATTGTATGAATTCATGTTTTTATAATTTTCTACCCTGAGCATTTTGTACACATAGCCTTCTGGTAAGTCAGCTAATACTCTTTTCTCAACACTTTGCATTTTAAATTCATCTTCGTCAGAATCAACAATTGTGTGAATTAATTTTTCCTCACAGGTATGTTTATCCAAACAGACATTATTTGACAAAAATTTGGAGCTATCTGAAACAGCTGAAGAAAAAGTACCAGAGTCAATTGTTTCGTCAAGAATCCAAGACATTGCTATTGAACGTAACTGTAAATTATTAATTGAAGGGTTAGTTAGCAAGGGTATTTGAACGTCACCATTCCATGTGACCCATTCTTCCCAAAGTTCGCAAAATACTCCAACCATACAAACCACAATAACACCACACATGTTGGAACATGTTTGTGATGGGTAAAATTTCGACAATGTCTTTACTGAATTTGAATTATTGTAATGATATATATTTTCAAGGCATTTGTTGATGTTTTTTTTTAAATCCTTTGAGAGAAGATCAAAAGTTGACATGATTGTTTTTTTTAAATTTTTTGGAAGAGGCCAAGAAAGTGAATCACCATAATATGAATTACTTTGTTCAATATCTATAACTAGAAGTGACCAATGATTTCCCCTATTGTCTTCCTGACTTAGCAGGCATGTGCCATCAGTTGTCCGATAAACATTAAGGGCAACTAATACTTTTTTTATTGGAATTCCATTTAATTTTGCCTTATTAACTTTTTCATTTACCCCAGCAAATGAATAAATGTATTGGCTTGGTTTATAAACAAAGCCTATAATATCATCATAATTTTTATTTACTATTTCAAAAAAAGTGTCTATGTCATAATTAGACAGCCAGCGATCTCCTATAAAACTTTGGATAGTAGCACCTTTAGAATCTGATGCTAAAGGCTGCTTAGAATTCCAGACATTATTCGTTAAGTATTCCTCAATCTTGTGTATATTTATTGGCAGTTGTGAACTAATTTTTTTAACCTTTTTTAACCATAGTTGATCTTCATTAACTTTATCTTGATACCGAACTTGATCATAATAAGATCTTAACTCTTTTAATTTTGTTGAAACACAAATTCCCAAAAAGAAACTTCATATAAATATAATTTTGAGGTTGTTTATCTTTTTCTTTGTAAATTATACTAATTGCCTTGACAATTTGAGCTTCAGAAGGAATTTCAGAAACAGTACTCAAATCTACAGTGGGCATTTTCTCTGCAGATGAAACAACCTTCATAGAAAGCTGATGTGAAGCAGTAGAAAATTTAGTATGTGTGTTAACTTCAAAATTACCACCACCCTGCTTCATACCATAAATTCGTTATTAAATGGAATGTATTTTACTGGTAAAAACATACCTTCTTGTAGAGTGAGATATTACAATAGACCTTGCTATTTCTGCTAGTCCTAGACATAAATTTATATGAAGCTATTTGCCAACTAATATTGTTAAAATTCTAACCTGAAAAACAGAATTATATTAGAGGTATCACTGCCCAGAAAGAAAAATAAATTACAAAAATACACTGTTGAATCCAAGAAGTGGTGAAGTCCAATCCCCTGGATCTGGAGACAAGCCTCCAGATTGTACTGAAAAGCACAAGGGATTGGGATTGGACAGCAACAGCAGCAAGAAAATACATTTCCTTATAAATCGCAACTTCAAAACCGCCATGTCCACTAAACCAACAGCCAACCAACTTTATCGAACCAACTTTGACCTCTGCATGCTGTGTGTGGGGGCGGCATGCACGTCACTTTACCACATGAACTAACTTTACCACATGAACTAACTTTACCACATGAACTATTGAACTTTGTAATGAGTGTGAAATAGACTAAGTCCGTGAAGTCAGTGTACGTCAGATAAAAAATCGCTTACCGAACCATACAAAGCTCAAAATACACACCGTCTTCGTCGTCATCGTCGTTACTGACACACAAGCGTATTGCGTATTATAGATTACTTAGTGAGACTGTTAAAAAAGTTCAAATATTCATTTCACACAAATGCATATCTTTAAAAAATTTAATGAAAATATTTTAAGATTTGACTAGAGAAGTAAGTTTTTTATGATCACTAAAGTGAGATTTAAAACAGTCACATGATTTGCAAGCATTTTGATTGCGAACAAGCTTCAAGCAAGCAAGAAATATAACAAAAAGAATGGTGATTATTATTAACCCACAATATGACACAAGTGAAACAACAAACACAAAATAGAAGCGAAGTTTGTACTTGAGAATCACATGTATGGAGTCGTAGTCAGAAGGGGAAGTCCCCACAAAGCACAATATGACGTCATTGTTATAGAAGTCAAGCTTCTGTCTTACTGGAATGCCTACAGTTTCTACATATCGGCCATTAGACAAGTCATAATCACTAGCATTCAAGTAGAAATAATTGAAATCTACTTTAGCAGACAAAGTGAAGTCGTGTTCTGTTTGCACTGTAATAACTATGAAGTAATATCCATTTCTGTCCACACTCTGAATGTAGGTTTGTTGGTTCCAGTCTAGAACATTCCAGGAATAGACGTAGTTAGGTGTTGAAGATGGATTAGAAGCGAAAGTATTCAAGTTATCATCTCCATAGATGATGTAGCCCTCTAGTCTTGCTGGTGGATGAGCAGTATAATCAGATATGTTCACTTGGATACTGATGTTTGACATCTTCCACAGGTACACTGGCTCATTGATATATCCGTCTGGGATAATAAAATACTTTGTACTCTTTGGCACTACTTTAGATGAATTCCCAGTGTATGTATTCTTAAAATAATTCAAGTCCTTTCTTGAAATAGATGCGATATTCATAGGCAGGCCTTTGCTGTTGTCGTTGCTTTCATCAGTTGCTTTTTGAGTGATTTCCACACTTTCTACGAAGTTCTTTTGAATTTTACTTGCCAAATCACAATCTATGACATCATCAGTAATAGCTAATATTTCATTCTGTGGTGTGTAGAAGCTTTCTATGATACGTTGGATGATGAAATAACAAGGAAGGAGTAAAAGTATTATGAACAGTATCAGAAATATAAATAAAACTACTTTGCAGAATTTAGATGGCTTATAATGCTTGAAGTCTTGGATCAATTCTACAAACATTTTCAAAGCAATGAGATTAATAGGTGGAGTCAACTACACCATAGACATTGAATGCAAAACTGTAATCAATATATTATTAAATTTCAGTAGATAATAACTTAATTATTACTATGATAGTCAGCTGTGTAGCTAGGATTATACAAAATCCTTTCATTATTTATTAGCACTCACTCAATAGCAGATTATTAGAAATCTCTTCAAGATAATATACTTTTTTTATTAACAAGAAAGAAGAAATGCATTTGTATTTGGATAGAAAGGCTAACAGAGTATTAGTTAGTTACCACTGACAGTTTATAGCCTACACTTTCATACCAAGTACATTCATTCAACTGATTATTACCATATCAATATCTAGTTAAAAAAAATAACATAACATTTTCCTTCTACTATTATTATTTTATTCGTGTCTTGTGTACATAATAATGCTATGTTTTTTGCAATATTTATCGGCCTGCCTTTTCATACAAGGGTCAATCTATTTAAAGCCTACCAGATATAGTAGAAATTGTCCGGCTGGTGCGTTGGCTATAGACACCTGAAGATGTTCGCTTACTACCATCTTGAGTTTCTTGCGTCGGTGATTTAATTTGATCTGTGCAATGATATAGCATTTCTTAGACAGAAGCCAAAACATCTTGTGATTTTACCTTCATTACGTTGTGTTGAATGCATAGAACCATAACTCGGCTGATTTATAGCTGACACTAAAAGAGTTAAAGTATATTGTCATAACAGGAGAGAACTACTTGAGTTCTACAGTGCTTTCTCTATTATCCAGACACCTTTGGTCAAAATATTTAAAAAAGAAGTGTCTAAATGTGTGTAATTATCTGGATATATGAAATAATGATATTCATAACCACCGTAATGAAATTCATTAGCATACCAAGCGTTTCAGTGATGCACAGTACTTACTTACACAATGTAGAGACTCTTATTTCTTAACCATATATATGAGTTCAGAGTTTTGACAAAGAGAGCCATCTCCTGGAGTTATAGATTGTAACCAGCTCTTACAGTAACCCCTACCATAATGTCAGCTGATCTCTAACACTAGCTAATTGTCACCTTTACACTTTTTAGGGTGTGGCTTACTTTTTGGGCTGTCTGGATAATTGAGGAAGTATTGTACTTACACAAAATGATATTGGAAACCTTATTAATCAGACATTACTTTGTTATATTAAATACTAGAAACTATAATCAAAATGACGCACAATTCTATGAATGATTGTATGAAATATTTAGGCTTACAATATCAGCTCTGTATTCAGTTTTGTCAGGAGGAATATCTGACAAATGAAGTATAGTGAATGAAAAGGAACGAGAACAATGATTCAAATGATAAATAGAATGACCTAGTAAATTACCATGGATGTGGGTTGTCAAGGACCCCTGCTTGTAACTCCAAATTGTAAGGAAATGGGCGCTTAATAAAAAATGGGCGCCAAATATAAAAAAGGGGTGCTTAACAGTGACTGGTAACCTAAAAACTGGGCTAAGCACCAAACAGCAGCAGACAAGACACATGGAGCACTTAATAAAAAGTGTTAAATGCCAGGAAGAAAACAGGTGCTTAACAAAAAACAGAGTCTACAATATTCTACACCCGCTCTATATAGGATAGAGATTAGGCAGTAGGTAGGGCTTTTTTTTTTTGGAAGGGTGCTACCTGTAATTCCTTTTCAAAATTATGAGATATTTGTAGCCGGAAGACTTTGTTTTTCTGACAGACCAACATTATTATTTATTATCGAGTATCCCGCCACACAGTGGCGCGTGACGCATTGCAGAGTAAGAATGCAGTAGCACAAGTTATCTTGCTCAGTTATCATTCTCTACCATTGGTTAAGGTTATATAATATTTCCTCTCCTGCTCTCTTTTTTCTGAACAATCTCAACTTTTCTTATCTCCCACCTTTCCTTTCTTCAGCTCTTTTCTACCTCTTTGCTTCTGAATGTCTCTGTCCTTACTATCATGATAGTGGACTTCAGCTCTCTGAAATTGATGCCTTCTTTTTCGTACTTTTGCCTTCCTTTTTGAAACGAAGCGGCCATTTCTTGTCTACTATTACATCAGCTTCTTAGTTACAATTAATCACTTCCTACTGAATGTGATGACACTTTACCTATTCATGTAATGGTGATGCCTTGCCAAACTGTTTAAGCTAATGAATTATTCACGAATACACACCCTGTCGGTTGTCGTCGTCGTTGTTACTGACACACAATCGTATTATTATATAGACAGCTGTTGTAGTATATAATGCTTTGGTAGGATTCATAGCTATAACATGTCCAGGAAACTTGGCGCAGCTTTATATGTAGAGTGTGGAACTTGTCACTTTTGATTAAGTGCAAGTATCAAAGAGGTGTCAGTTACACACTCTGGAATGTATTACTTTTGATCTCGATTGCACTGGCTACGGCAGCTGGGAAGAAAGCCTGAGTCGTAAATTCGGACTTAGTTGTGTGAGGGGAACTATTAGGAAAGACTCTACTGCCCTGTCATCTGCCTGCTATAAGACTCGGTGTCGGTTGGCGACCTGGTGGCCCTTCGGGATGTTGAATGATTGAGTAGACATCTTGATATATGCTAGTCTGGGGTGGGTCGGTAGTTAAAACTTCACTGGTTCGATAAAAACAGATATTCAAGCTAGGAAAATAACCAAGCACTATAACAATGATTGACATGGGTATAAATCGCATCTGGCCGTGAGCGGTCAGCAAGGCTTTACAAAAATAAGGCATGCGTAGTGTAGCTAAATATTCTTTGAATGCTCGTGGAGGTCTGCTAGGCCTTCACAACTAGCTAGTACTGATTATTAACAAGTGTAGAGAATATTCATTAGTGACCTTAACACTGTACTATGTGAACACGATCAATGTGACAATGATGAATCAGCAGTTTTTGTTACAACTGCACTTTTATGAACTCAGCATGAAAATACAATTATCTTTCTGTTGTTGTTACCTGGAACAGGTTCTTCAAACAGTTGGCCGTGTTTATAGCGTGAAAGTGAGTCTCCATCCATTTCTTCAGCATTACCAGACACTAGCATAAACAAAATGAAGCTTAATTACTACAGGTGTGAGTTAACTCTCTCTTAAGTCTGTGTATCAGGATATAAAAGCAAGATTAGGTAGAGTGACACTACTAATGATTTTTCATAAATAATGAAGAATAGCAAGAAGCATACGCCACCTTAGTTGCTCTGTTTTTCTATTTTTTTTCCCCCCCTATTTAGCTAGATATTTATTTCCTACATTTCAGTGCGCCTATGTGCGCACACCTAATATAGCCGCCTAACTCACAAATACTCAACGGAGTCTCGTATATTTAACATTGACGCACCACTCACTATCAACCTTCACCAACCTGGATGTGTAGTTATATTAATCGGTGAGTCGTCTACCATTATGAATAGCTTATCCCTTCCACCAAACTGTAGCTAACGACGAATAGAAGTATAATGAGAAAAGTTGACTTGCGCCGATATTTTAGTACACACAAAATAGAGGGAGGGGTTGGGCTACGTATACATTGTTTTACGTCGTACCTTTTTTCCCTGGTTACACTGGTTGTAACACTTAAGCCCGCGATGACGACATCTCACTACTCGTGTGAATTGAGTAATATCAAACCACTAAGCAGTTCCATATATAGTGAACACACACAGTTTTCCAGTCACATGACCCAGCTCAGTTGCTATAATGAATCTCACGAGGTTCATATTATACTTAAAGTTAAGAAATATTCCAAAAATATTTTTTGCTATTATAAAAAAAAATAAAAATATGTTCAATTAAAATTTTAATTTGATAATGAATTGGTTACAAGAAAAGCATGGTGATAGGTGCATAAAATGAAACAAAAATAAGTTCAATCAATGTGTTAAAGTTTTAATTTGATAATTGTTGGTCACAAGAAATGCATGGTGATATATACCTTTGAGATCAGAAATTACTAGGTTGATGGTGAAATTGGGGGAGACATTGATAAAGATTCGTAGTGTCCATTACGTCTAGGTTTTCTGCAGCAGAACGCTATTAATTTGCACAGAGGCCAAATAAGAATGAACAGCACAAACTCTACAACCAAAATGACGGTAACAACTACAACTGCTTTAGCACGAGCTGCATATTCGATTTGCAAATGTGTTGAGAACGAGTCCAAGCTATCTGGTGGTAGTGCTGGTATGGAGCAAAATACCATGCTGTTACCATGAGGATCTATAGCTTCATGCACTGTACTCCCATTGCTTCCAATTCGTTTCTTATGAATGTGTGGATAATCATCAACATCGACGTAGACTACATTGAAAGTCATGTTGTAGGTGAACTGTATTTTATTCTCACTCCGCAGGTCCACAATTACATAATAGTAATCACTGGCATCGATAAAATACACGTATTTTCCATTGTTTAGGGTGACATCTCGCATGGATGAATATCGAGGATTACTATCTGGATCACTAATGAAATCCTTGACGGAATCTTCATTGTTGAACAAATATAGTGTCACTTTCCCTCCCACGAGTGCATTAACTTGTAGTGTGACTTCAATGGTGATGTTAGATCCTTTCCTTAAGTAACGAGGTCGATTATAACCACCAATAGGAACAAAAGACTGCATTGATTTGCTGCCACGCTCCAACACGATAGTTCCGGTACTCGCATTAAGACTATAATTGTGATAAAGGATCTTAGAATAAGCAACGGAGAAAACGTCTACTTGTAAGTGAGGATTATCCATCTTGTTGGTATCAGATGTCTCAGTGATGCTGGCTGTGTCGTACAAATAATGCTGGAAGCTGTTCAGATGCTTACAGTCAATGACGTCACTAGCAATAGCTAAGTGACTCTCCGAGAGCCTGTGAAAGCCGTACGAGTAGTTTACTGCCAGAAGTAGAGTGGCTGCTACTATTGCCAGGCATACAATGAGATAGGACATCACTACACAAACTTTTTTGGGGCTGCAACAAGGAGTGTCTGTAGTAATAAAGTTAATGGTAAAGTATCATATAATACCACATTTACTCCTTTCAAAAATGTACAAACTTTTACTGAAATAAATAGTGCAGTCACATTATATATATATATATAATATAATATTATATGTCAAATATATACACCTGCCGAACACATACACATAATTACACTTACACATATTATTATAAAAGGGAAAATTTGAATGTCAACAAAGTACTGAATAAGACTCGGCAGAGTCAAAACTATTGACATTACGTTTATTGATTTTACTACTTCATTTCATATAAAAATTATGAAGTCAATGGTATATCACTTTTAATTCTCAAACAAGTAAAAAAAACATAAAAATTAACAATAAAAACCATATTGCTGTAAATATCTTGTAGAGTAACTCCTCATAAGCATCAACTTAACATAATTTATAAATTAAAAACATTCCAAGTTCCTTTAATATGAAAACTCACTTTTATTTTTTAGTTTGTGGCATAAAAAAACAAGTATTTCTATAATTTATTTAAAATGCATGCAGTTTGTATTATCTTGGAAGTTAATCTCGTCCCTAAATTTGAACCATAAATTATTTAAACCACACACAATTAGCTACATAATAATAGCTACTACCTGTGGGGTCAGGATTCTTGTAGGAGACTGTTATAGAATCACAATCCCAGGGAGCTCCGCTCTCTTGAAAATTAACATCTACCCTGAACTCAGAATTCTCAAGCCACTTTGACTGAATGGGGCATTTCAAAACAGTTACAGAAACATTTGATTGCACTTCTATCCATTCTTCGCTGTCTCTTCTTTTGATGTCTACATAAGCACTACTGTGACTCGTGTCGTTATAATGAGGAGATAAAATCCAATGAATTGAACTGTCACCATTGGCGTTCTGAGCCACAGATACATCTTGCAAAAAATTTCCTACAAAATAATTATAAATATGAAGAACTGTCAATTGAAATAAATAGGTTAATTGACAGAATATAAACAACACATTTGTATATGACAAATATTGTCTTACTGTGGGGTTGGTCTAGATTTAGTCTTTCGGCCAGCACCCAGTCACTGGATCGATCATCAACACAATAGCAAACTGCATAACCATAGCGACTGGCTTCGTTTGAAGACACAGAATATGACATATCTTTAGAACTTTCAAATTCCTCGATATGGATAACTTCCCACTCTAAGCCAGAATGTAGTCTTCTTCTTCCAATTTTTATGGTACAGATACTGTTATGAAACAAGTACATGTTTTTCGGCTTCGTGCAAGTGATCTGTGCTTGGCCTTTCGGTATTCGCTTCATCTGAACATTGCTGGGCTTTATGTCACCTTTAATACACATTGAATTAATGGCTGAATGAATAACCAGTAACCAATTTTGTGCAGATTGCACATATTTAAAATTTTACTCTGAGTATTGTACATGGAATTTAGTAAATATATCGTGGCAATAAATTTGTAATACACCAATAACGCACTCTTAATTTCACAATATTTTTTTAAAGGTTTTTAGTAACTATCTGTCACAATCTGACCAGCGATATATTGATTGATTCATTGTACACATTCAATTTAATTGGAATGGACATCAGATAAGCACAAGGTTCTACTAAGGTATGGAAGTGTAGCTAATAACATTAGTGTACCAATCTTTAACTTGATTATTTAAGTGCTGAAATCACTCAAAACTTAGATTTTATTAATTTCAAATATGTTCAGCCATCTTAATATTATTTACAAAGACATTGTTCATACATATTTACCTGAAGAATGCTCTTCTAGAGTTAAAACATTCGATAAATCACGAAAGCCGTTCGCTAAATATTATTATTATATTGAGCATAACCAGCAATTATGAATTTCTATGAAGTTACTCAAATTTACTGCCATTTTTTTAATGTGTTCCGTGGAGAATTTATTTTATACTTAGCTACTTTATACAGTCTTACAATAATGATACAACAGTTTGTTCACTTCCGGTACATACTAAACACAATTTATGTTTGAAGTTATAGACTTTAAAGTGTGTTAATAATTTCTCATAACTTGTGAAGGAAAAACATTGCACCCATCAATTAACATGTGCATATCGTTGTAGTCCAAAAGAGTGTCCACAATATTATGTACCACAATATATATATATATCATAGGACAGGTCAATTTACACTATATATGGTGTACAAAAAAATAACTATAAAAGTAATCAAACCACAGAAGCAGAGTAAAGTGATCAGACGAATGCACTTGTACATGAGCACATGAATGTCATTATGACAGACTTATTCAATGAAACTAAAAAGCAAGCATCTATTTGAAAAAGTATCAACTAACTCTTACTCAATTTATAGAAGACTTCATCATCACTAGGAATATCTACTTTCTCGTGAAATATCTCACAAGTAGATCCAACTCGAATTAACTTTCCATCAACTTGCTCAACACTGAATTGATATTCTTGCGAATCCAATTCTAAACACATATGACACACAATTCACAAACAAGAGAATTATAACTGATATACTTGGTGAACAAAAATAAGTGTGAGAGTTCTTTTCTTTAATTAGTCATTTTATAGTGCCACACAGAATTGAAATGAAGCTATTAAATCATACCATTTCATATAAAAATAATTCTTAGTCTAAGTTAAAATACTAAGAGAACTGCTGAATGACAGATTATTGGATGAGCTGGGTTTTGATTTTTGCAGCACAATATAATGTGGACCATTTATTTATACAATAATTTGCGTGTGTGTTAATGATGATGGGGTGACTGATGGTGTGTGTATTAATTCATGAATAATTCAGGCACTGAGCAGAGTTGGTAAAGTGTTTCCACTAACTGACTGGGAAAATTATTAAGATATGTGCTCTATTGTTACAAGAAAAAAGAAGAAGAAAAGACAGACACAAAAGACATACGTCAAAGTTGGGACTGCGACCATCAACTTTGTCGTCACACACATCCATAACTCACCTGGTATCTCTTTGTCCCAATTGGCTGATTCCTGAGATTTAGTTTCAATGTAGAAGTGGGAGAAACCTGGATGATCCATTTGGGGAGGTTTCTGATATGTTAACTTCAATATAGTTGGATTAAGAATCACATCTGTTGGACACACTAAAACAATTTGAAATAGTATATTGATTACAATATTGAAGTTCTATTGCTATTGAATGTAAGGTACAAAATTAAATCAAAACTTTTTAGTGTTTGTATGCATAAAGTTAATAAACTTACATCCAATCAATCTTTCATGATACAAATTTACAACTTGATCTAAACATCCTTCATAATCGGGCCATAAAGAAGAATAGTCCTCTTTAGGGAGATCAATTCCAGACTGCTCAATTTCCCTGTACTTCATCTTGACACCTGCTATAAATTGAGTAACTATGTCAGTAAAGCTGCAGTTATTTCTTGTGCAAAGGGCATTGAGAAACTCCGAAGTACCAACTCCCATGCCTTCTTCGTTCATAAGATAAGCTTTGCGGTGCAGTCTTGTGCAATTAATGATCAATAGATTCTCAACTGATGGACGTATCGGTTCATTTGTTTCTAGTTTTCTGCAGCAATCTAGAAACAATACCTTGGAAATATGACGAATTTGATCTCTGTCAGATTCAAACAATTCTTTTATAGTGTTAATCGAAACATAGCCATCTTGCAGACCAATACAATCCTTCTTCCCATGTCCAGCAAAGTAGGTAAACAGCATCTTGTATGAGCTAGGGAAATCAATTCGCTCAGACAATGCCTTGAACACAGCCACAAATTTTGCTTTAACACATTCATGGAAAATGCATGACGGACAGCCAAGATTATGAAAAGCAGAGGAAATCTCTTGAGCTGATGTCTCGATATTTTGAAGCTCACGCTTAGCCCTCGGGCAGATTTTGTTAGTAAAAGCAACAACCAATCCAGATGCAGTGGGAAATCGTTCTATTGTATCTAATATCTGATGAAAAACTACAAGAAATAAGATAATTGCAGTATTATTATATGCAGTCACCACAGAAATATAGTTAATTACCTTCTTCAAAAAAGAAATTCACCTCATGCGTGGACGGACTAACGTCGAGTTGAAGATTACCTATAGGCAACCAAAATCATATTAATACAAGTACCGAAAAGCTCATAGTGCACACATACTTGTAGTTTGCTGCCTTGGAGTTGCTGGAGGAGTTGAATACCTGTCGTGCAACACGGGACGACTTGAAAATTCATCCACATGTTGCTGAATAGCTACAAATTAGTGAAAAGTGATACCACAATACAATGTATCAAGTATCATTGATAATTACTTGTCAAAAGTATTGAAATACATAGCTAAATAACCAATACCTATCATTCTAAAGAATCAACTCACAAGAAGTCTTTTGAGCTTCTGTTTCATATGTTGAATGTTTTGTTGTTAATGGAAGATTTCTTGGTGGAAGAGTTGCAAGCATGTGATCTCTGTAAGATGTCTCTTCATCATAAGTTGATTCTGTCTGTGCATTTGAATCTATCAAATAAAGTGCATATAAAAATTATATAGTAATAGTTTTCGCATTTTGGAGAATGGCAAGACATATATTTTTATCCCAAAAGGATAAATTACATTCTTCAGTGTCTTTGACACCTTTACCACACTATATTTTATGTTATTCTGCCCTTGGTTTTGTTCATGCCTTAGTAAAAAAAAAAAATAAAAATAAAATTCCAACAAATTTAACAAAAATGTTTTGTAGAATGAAACATATCAGGTGTGGCATAAATGAATTGTAATCACTTTTAACACATAATATGTAAAACATTTCATTATTTTCACTTGCAACATCAATTAAGAGAACATAAGATTTTACTGTGCAGCAACTATTTTTGTACTTTATAGACAGCCAATATTCTTTCTATCAATTATTTTTAGAGGATTATTCTGTTACCTCTGTTGTAAAGTGGTGTACTGAATATCTAAACAAATCAATAGTACTGCTATAGAACAAAATATCTTGTAGAAGTGTTTTTAGTTGCTCAAAGTGTAACACAGGTGTTTACCCCCCCCCCCCCCCTCCCTCCCATAACTCCCTTTGTTGCACATTTTCGGTTATTTTGGGTTCATTTGACAATATGACTAGTGATGAGCTTGAGCACAAATGGCGAGCAAGCCTAAAACTATACTATGGTTAAACGACTGATATTTAACTTCTAACACTCAAGCTATAAAAAAAAGTCAGAGTTTCTAAATAACGTATATAAGGGAAAGGGGATTCAATGCCACGGTAACACCTCCCTGCAACTGTTTGAATTGAAAAACAAAAAAGTAACAAAAAAAAACAAGTCACATTTTTAAAACGTTTTGTTTGTAATATTCTTAAGCTAATTAGTCGTTGTAATGCACAATACTTTCACACAACTGAACATATTCCACACAAGACTTAGCTTCGTGGTTACTCTAGTGGACAATGAATTTTCTAAGTAAATACCATTGTGTAGGGCTTATAATTATGACAAAAGGCATATTAACTTACCACCATCACTATCTCGAATAGAAATGGAACTCCAGTTAGTTTTTTAGTTTTAACTGCACCCGCAAAATAATTCAAACAGCAAACAATTCAATTTTTAGAATGATACAGGTAATGGTCAATAAACCGGTGGATCCTGTTTAGTGAAGTTTGGGATGGGGTCGATTGCCGCACTAACATGAAAACGCCAGGGTCAGAGTACAAAAATGACATACGTACGTCCAAACATATCTATAAACATATAACCCTGATTTTCAATTGTGTTACCCCTGATATTGTCTCGCTCTCTACGCTCGCTCGCCAACTATACTAGTACATACCCATATAAGTGGGTGGGGCCTCCCAGGAATACTCATAGACACTTGACGGCAAAGCTGGACAACTATGCCTTATTGTGTTGCTTCCTTATTTTTAGCAAATTTTTGAAAACGAGAAAACCAAAATGTGAAGCCATTGTAACCATGTCAGCAAATAATTTCTAGCTGACCACAGAGTTTTGCCTAATGCTAAGTAGTTAAAGTACTGGAAATGTAGTTTCGCATTAAAACTATAAGTGAGTATCACTTGAATGTTCGGATTCTTATATGAATACATCATTTACATCTATCATTATCATTGAACAAGCTATATTGATACTTTATCAGCCTAATATATTATGGTTTCAGTATGAGAAATGATTCTGTGATAGCTATAGTTAGTGTATATTTACGTTGAATGTTTGTACTTTTGGTATTTCCATGTGTACAGTACCAATGGTACAGGGTTAAAACAAATCAAAGTCTACAGTAGTAGATCTGTTTCAATCATTCATAACCAGTAAACTCATTATGGCCACTAATATGACTCTTCATGTGATATTTCCCTTATTTGGCCATTGCTATTGTAACACTATATTTGAAAGCAGTATCACCCATAACCTTTTGACCAGCCCAGCTTCCAGGCAAGCATACAGGAGTGACAAAAATCCTCTTAAAGCCTTATAACGATTGTTGATACATCAAAACTGCAATAATTTCAAGACTACACATTTTGTTTTTCACTAAACTTGCATTTAGGAAAGCAATATTAGGGTTGTAAGGTTCTCTGACGATGCCTTTCAATTTTGCTATCAGTTAAGTTAGTCCGACCTTAATCTGCACAGCCTGACAAGTTTTTTTACACACATATATTGATCTAAATCATCTTGCACTTCATGTCTGGATAAGGAGGCCAAATTTTCTGGTGTAGGAGTGATATTGGGAACCCCGTGATCTGACTGTATTATATTCAGCTCTTAAAATGCGTAGGTTTTGTTTAAAAAGTTATTCTAGATCCACAATGAATGTGGTAAGAACAATGGTAGATTACAACTAATTATCAGGTTCAAGATTAAAATCCAGTTGTAGTTTAAAATTACAACTACTGGCTTGCTTGCCATTTGTGATCATGCACACCATGAGTTTCTTTATTTATTTGCTTATTGTGGTGGAATTATAACCACACAGTGCAGGACACTAATATGAAGACTTATGAATATGTACCCTTGGTTAAAACTGCCATTGTATGTCAAGTGACCACAAGTTTGCGAGATGCGCTAGAGTGGGTTTTAGAATAGCTGAGAATGTGCTTTAAATACTGGCGAATCAGGTACCTCCAAAATATAATATAATCAGGGAAGGGTCTTCCCATGGGGGTAGGGGGGGGGGGGGGGGGGTGGTAGTGGGGGGGGGGAGGTCCCAATACCATTCTTACACCAGAAAATTAAGTCTGCTTATCCAGACATAAAGTGCATGATCATTTAGATTGTTACATGGGTGTAAAAAACTTGTCAGGCTGTTCAGATTACAATCAGACCAATTTAACTGATCACAAAATTGAAAAGTATCGTTAACAGAGAACCTTACCACCCTAATATTGCTTTCCTAAATGCGTATAACGAACTACTACATGTAAATTGAACTACTACATGATTTATTATGACTTGTCATTAGAACAGAAGCAACACTATAGATTTATACAAAGGGGCCCAAAACATCCAGGTGGACCCCATATCTCTAGTGATACAGGGGCTAAGGAATCCCCATTTTTTAGTGCTTTGGTAACTACTATTATAGGTCTGCCACTGGCTTAGGGGCAGGTGTCACCATATTGTGTGGGTTCCCATATCGTTCCTACACAGGGACCAATATGGGGGTCTTCAGGGACCCGAAATGGCCCTAAGTTTAGGACCATTGAGTAACAACAGAAAATGTCCTATGTTGTTAATTGGAGACCCTAAATAAACACATTTAATAGCTTGAAAATCAGCTATCTTGTCCCTGCATTAGCAACACCACCAGGGGATAAAGTAGTTTGTTATATGTTAAGAATAGCCAAAAACATAGCCGCCATTTAATGGGTTTCCGGTATACGCAAGCTGAACTTACCTCCTTCGGCCATCGTCAACTACTTCGCTGCTGAGGACTTAGCAGTGATCTTTGTAAAGGTTCCACAACGGCGCCAAGCAGAATGATAAAGCAAAAACACACCAACTTAGCTAGAGTGAGACCGGAAACGGATTCGTCCCGTCGGCGGTGTCCGCCCAATATCTAACTCCTCCATAAAGTCGACATAAATTCAACACACAATGTTATATTATTTCGAATAAACAATACGGGGATTTTCCCGGGGGTTCACCCCGGTAATTACCCCCAGAGTGCGCTATGATCTAATTTTTCTGGGTGGGTTGCACGTGTGATGAGGCTAGTGTGGGGGGCGGCGGGCAGTAAGTACTTATCAAATCGGTATGGGGAGTGGGCATTGAGAGCCAGTAAAAGTGGTAAAACTAGAAGTGGAAGCAGCATAATAGAAAAGGTTACACTATGCTATTTATATCTATAGTACTGTGTTGTTCAAACTGTCCTATCAGATTGCACAATTTACATGAATATAGCTATTTCTAACTCTTAGGAAGTGAATATGGGCTGGTTGTTATGAGTTTCCTAGAGCCTCTGTACTAGATTTATACTATCATTGGGTTTTCAGCCCATGTTTGTGTAAAACCCGCATCAACCCCACCTCATGATGTAACGTACACATAGATATATACAGATATACAAATATCTGTATACACTTGCTTTTATATTTATTAAAATAAACAATAGTTAACCAATTAGCTAAATATCTTTATACAACTTACATGGAAGTCAATTAGCTGTACCATATGCATTAAACTACAGGTGATTTAACTTCAGCTATATTTTTATTGTCATTCTTAGTTGAAATATTGTTTGTTATAGCAGATTACTACTGCCAAAACAATATTGTTAAAAAAAAACACAAAACTTTTTATTGACATCATGCTGAAGTCCACCTCAATATAGAGTCATTGCATAGATGTAGGAATTGGGGGGGAGGGGGGCACTGGAGGCACATGCCCTCCCTCCCCATCTATTAAACCTCTTTTGTGATTACATCCAAGTAGTCACCCTACAACTACATTTAGAGACAGAATAATCTTGATGTTGCCAACAATTTGAGTCTGTGTATCACCAAACGTGTAGCTGCAACACAAACATCTTTGCATGAGGAGGCACTCTTTAAGTATATCTTGCTATGTTGTGACCCCCCTCCCCCCTCCCTTCCAAATGATTAAGATATTATACTAAAATGTGAAATATTTGAGCATGATTAATCAGTTTATGTATTGAGCTGAAACAGGTATGTATGCAAACATGTCTTGAATTTAATTTTAATAATACAAATACAGCATATTAAAAATCAAACTCGGCATAATAATACATGTGTAGTGTTGCCTTAAATTGGCTCATATTTTTTGCGAATGGAGCAAAACAAGTATACTTTCTTCAATTTGTACAGCATGATCAGAAGCAATGGTGACAAGACCACTATTAAAGGAATAGGGACTGTTATGTAATGGCGAATTCCATACTTCATCTGAATATGAATGCTATAGTCACTGGGATCTGTCACAGAGTCTACAGCACATAGTACTAATTGATTGTTGCTGATATCCAGATGCAGTCGTACTGTGGAACCTACTTCAGATAATGTCTTCGCCTGGGAGAAATTCAAGTCGTCACTGGCGACGGAGTAATAGTCAAACTTTACACGAGCTGAAAAATGGATTTCATGATCGGTGTTGACCTTAATCACGATGTAGTAGTAGCCATTGTACTTGGTGGTCATCCGGTATGTAGTGCTGTTACTGCCACCGAGCAGATCAAATTGATGTTCATATTGAGGTATATACAATGGATTAGCTGCAAATGTGTTGTAGTTTTTGTCGCCAAGGATTAAATACATTATCATCTTTTTCGGCAGATACCTATAATTAGATAAGTTCACCTGGACTGTAATATTAGACCCCACCCATACATAGATAGGGTAGGCATAGTAACCATTGGGAATAAGAAATGGCTTGAAGTCTTTTTTTACTACAATCTCAGTACTACCAGTGTAATTGTGGACCTTGCGAACTTTCATGATTTCAGTTTTCTTGAAAGACTGGATTCTCATAGACAGGCCATTCGGGTTGTCATTGACAGTGTCTGTTGCATGTTGAGAAAGCAACACTTCTGACCAGAAAATTTTCTGCCTTGATAGTAGCTTATCACAGTCCAAGGTATCTCCTGTGATCGCTAAGATATTATAACTTGGTGCAGTGCCCATGACTGAGCCATACGTAATACCATAGGCCAATCCCAGGACAAAAACTACAAGTAGAATTCGCTTCAGCCACCAGCTATAATTGATGCAATCTGCAGTAGTACAAATAGAAATATGGTTGTAAACTACACACACATTTTTACTCATATTCCTCTTGGGAGTAATATAAATCATATCTATAATGAATGATCCATGTGTTAGCTAGTTCAGGCTACATCTTTTCAAATTGTACTATTAATGAATTACACTTGTAATATTTTGTTAAGTTTTAAAAAAAATATTTTTTTGTTTAAATCTTTCAGGATATGTCTCCCACTAGCTAATAAGTCACTATCAATATAGCTATAACAGGTTTTAAATCTGTCATCCAAATTGTATGGTTTAAGTTTTCTCAGAAATAATTGTAAATACTTTACCTCTAAAGGAGTTCCACTTCTTTTGGTATACACTCCCTTCCACATAGTGCCATAATGACTCATCGAATGCTGTAGCTGGTACTTCAACATCATCATACTTAGCCATTATTGTCAAATGCTTGCCACATAGACTTTGACTTTGGAGTGTTTCTTCTTTCTCAGATGGGTCAACATCTAATAGTTACATGAAGAAATATTTCTGTCAATTGAAAGTGAACTTATCAATTTTTACCCCCAAATCCATTGATATAACGTGTATAGATAAATTTTACATCCAAATTTGTAATGATATTTGACCATTGTTATTATGGGCATGTTTTTTTCTAACTGGCACCAGTAAAGTATGTCAGTAAATAAACAAATTTGTCTAGTAGGGAACATTTAGTGTTTGAAACTGGTAAAGTATCATCAATTTATAACATTGATGACCCATACAACTATAAAATATTTCTCCTTTATGTGACAACTAGTTTGCTACTCATCACAGCAGCATGTGCCTAGTTGATCACAAGTGGCTGTTCAGATAAAAAAAAGTCTAAATTACCTGAGTAAAAAAATATTGCTTAAAATAAGAGGCCCGATTTAATTATTATTTTGTTTGACCTAGACGTTAAATTATTTCTATAATATTATCAACTTGACAAACACAATGTTCATAGAGTTATACATTTTCAGCTATAAAATAATTTATGAAAGCAACAATAGCCAATGTAAAATAACCACCCCAATTTTTCTATATTTAGCCAGCAAACCTCAGGAGTGAAATGAAAAAACACACACACCTTTTATTTTCCTGTATGAGCTGCCATTTTTGCAAACTACTGTATAATTGAGCAAATGTTGATGATCAGCATGAAGAGGCTTTTTCCACTTTAATGTGCATGAGGCACCTTGAGTTAAGGTCACATCTGTAGGAGCCACTGCAGCAAGTAAAAATTTATGAGTAATAAATGTTGTGTGTACATAGTTATGTGTCTATAATGTCAAATAATATATAGTTGTATAAATGAAGAGTGAGACACTTTCAGAAGTGGCCAATAGAAATTAGGTATTTGCTATGCGCTATATGTATATCGATACATGTGTTGTCCCTTCAGCAGTGTGAGCAGTGGCTTTTATCACTGTTAAAATATGAAGAGCTTTTTTAGTCTACAAGGAGTATCTTTTGATATTGTAAGTAGTGTTAGCTGGAATAAATGATATTGTTTTTTGAGCAACAAAGAAATGAGGCAATAGTATAGCATCGTTAGAAATTTATAACAAGTAGTACGATACTGTTCGAAGGAGTAATTTTGCCGTGCTAGCCAAGTAGGATAAAATAAAATTAGTTCAGTGTGAGAAGATTTAATTCTTGAAGGGATGATCCTGAACAGATTCTTTTCCAGGTAAAATATCATTGAAAGAACCAGTAGTGGTAGAGACCTTGTTTTTTGAGAGCTACTGGTTTTTCAAGTAGTATAGAACGACTAAATTGTGAGATAGAGAATGTGTATGAGCTACTATTATACCCAACAATGAAATATTGTATAATTAGCTAAAATTATTTGTCATAATGGCATAGCTACTTCTATAACATAAAAACACCAAGAAAGATGTCATTCTCAGGAATGCACTCATTTAAGTAATGCTACCTCATTTGTGTTATATTTATAATATTTTTTTAGTTTTGCGAATACATTTTAGTCAAACTTGAAGCTAAGATCACTTACTTGCTCTCAACTTGTCCTCATAAAGGTCAATGCTTTCTGTAAGACTACCCTCGAAGTCAATCATGATGTCCAGCTGTTTTCCATCTTCCAATACGGAAGCATCTGTTACTGCCTTATTGAGATCAACTAAAAGAATCTCTGTCAGATTCCGTCTTTCTGGACGTTCCAATAGCTGAATGAGCTGTGTTGACGCGATACTCTCACCAGTTGCAGATACAACAAATGCTTCCTGCCCCAATGCTGTGGTATAGACCATTAACACATTCTTTGCGGCCCTAGTTTGCGATAATGGCTTCAATTTGTTCCCAGTTCTACAGCAATCAAAGATCAGCACTTTCACCATGTTTGCCAACGTCTGAGACTGGGACAGAATTTTCCTTAATTTAGGAATAGAAATATAGCCATCTTCAACGTTGATGTAGTAATCCTCTCCATGGCCGACATAATAGATGATGACTGACTTATATTTAGGAAGATTCATACTGGCTAATTCCTCGTATACTGCTACAATCTCTGCTTTAGAACGGTCTCTGAATTTGCAGCAAGCAAATCCCAACTTCCTGAAGGTGTTGCAGAGATTGTCACTTGTGTGGTGTATTTTATGAATTGTGCTTGCCCTACACCCTTTGCTGCTGGAAAACACAATGAAGAGTCCATTGGCTCGCCGAAATTTGTCATACTTCTGACTCAACTTCCTCATCGCTATTTATAATATAAAAATAGCAGGAAAGATAAAAATTGCGAGTCTACATAGTTTTAGAAAGGTATAGTTTAACAGTCTATACTTTTCTAAAGATTTGGTAGATCATGTGTCCCACACGCCCCCCTCACCCCACCCCATCCATTGATTTGACATATTGTAGCTACAATTACCGTAAATCGAATGCTCTATTTAAAAAAAATACACCATGTACAAAAATACGATTGTGTGATCCAATCTTGTGCTGAATGCGTACATGCATCTATTCATTACCAGATGCATTAATCGTAAAACTATTGTGTAGCTGTACCTTCTTTTCCATAAGCTTCCACTTCATAAGGCATTGGATCACCATACAAATGGTCTACAATTAAAAAAAAAAAAATTCTAAGCAGTCCATACAGCAAAACAAATCTATGTAGTGGTAATAACAAAGATGCTTTCTTGGCAAGATGTCAATAGTATAATTAACTGTCAATGATGTAGATCTACAATAGAGTTATCATACACACATCACACACACATATTACACAGATTACATATATACACACATATAACACGATTAATTGGCGAGCAAAGTGGGCAAGACGACACTATACGGTGGTGTCAAATTGAGAATCGGGGATATTTGTCAGTATATGTGTGGATGTATGTATGTCATTTGTACTTTGGCGCTCTCATATTTTGTGTTAGCTCGGTATTTGACCCCGTCACTAAACAGAATCCTCTGGTTTATTGATAATTTCCCGTACATCCTAGAAATTGAATTGTTTACCACTTTGAATTCTTTTGTGGGTTTAGTTAAAACTCTAAAACTTACCAGAGTTCCATTTCTATTTGAGTTAGTGGCTGTGGAAAGTTAATACGCTATTTGCACACCATACACAACAGTATTTACTTGAAAATTGATTGTCAACTAGAATAACCACAAAAGTAGTTTATGTCCTGTTGTGTGAAAGTATTGTGCATTACAACTACTACTTAGCTAAAGATTATCACAAAGAAACGTTTAAATAATGGGACTTGTTTTTTCTTGCTTATTTTTCAATTCAAAACAGTTGCGGGGAGTGGTTACTATGGCATTGAATCCCATTTACCGTATATACGTAATTTAAACACTTGGCTTTTTTTAGTAGCTTGAGTGTTAGAAGTTAAAATCAATAGTTTAACAATGGTGTCGTTTTATTTGTCATTTGTGCTCAACACATCACTAATACTGTATTCAAACCGAAATGCAAGAGCTACCAGTACTCAATAAATTTCATACATACATGCATACACACATACATACGTACACACATACATACATACATACATACATACATACATAAATACATACATACATACATACATACATACATACATACATACATACATATTATACATACAAATACACTCACACATACATACCATCAGGCTGCAGTTTATCAGGAAGTGGGGTGTGTAATCTGTCACCAGGTATGCCGCCACTGACTAACAACCCATAAATTATTAATAACATCAATTCATTGAATACTATGGGGGAGAGGGAGGGGGGGGGGGGGTCAATTTGACCCCAATGGTATGTTAAGGCATATACAATATTAGTAAAATATATCAAATTCATTTTTTCCATTACTATAATATATTATTATGTAATGAATTAAGTCAAAATTATGTAGGGAAGTTTTCATAAAATTTAATTAAAATCATGACTTGTGAAAAAGTAGGTGTGGTAGGCACTGGACACTTTTCTATGTGGGAACATTTTCCATAAAGAATATTATTAAATTTTTTTTACAAAGTTTCATAACCTGCAAACATTCAAAAACTAAAAAATTAAGACTTTATTTGTGTTGAATAATAGTAATGAGATATTTGTAATTTATGTTAGCTAATTGCATGAATTTTTTTTAATTGTATAAAGTTGGTTGTAAAATAATGACTCCTAGTAATTCAGGAGTCAATGAGTTAATTACCAATGCAGTAATTCAGGAATCAATGAGTTAATCACCAATGCAGTAATTCAGGAGTCAATGAGCTAATCACCAGTGCAGTAATTCAGGAGTCAATGAGCTAATCACCAGTGCAGTAATTCAGGAGTCAATGAGCTAATCACCAGTGCAGTAATTCAGGAGTCCACGAGCTAATCACCAATGCAGTAATTGTACCTAATGATTTAATTTCTGCAACTTTATCTAAGCTGGCTATGGCTCTGGCAAAACCTTGCAGCAATAAAAATGTGACCAACTCCTTCAGGACATCCTGCTCAGCTGTGTTTGGAATTATAGCAATTATAATAATATCTAATTATTGAATTTTAGTAAAATACAGTGTTCAATATCATGATGATAATTGACCTAATGATATAATATACATTAGGTTCTACTGCTCCAACTTCACACAGCAGCATGGAGAATTCAACTATGGCCAGAAACGTTGATGGTTCTCCTAGTTTTGTTACTCAGGAACTTTGGAAGCTGCCTGAATTTTCCACTAATCCACCAAGTAAGGAATTGTTATGAAAAGTTAAATCTACAATATGAGGTCATTTTGAAAGTGCCACACATACAGTGTAAGATTGTTTAATCAAAATATACAAAAAAGTATGCTAATAGTATTCAAGTTTTAAGCTGTAGGAATATCTCAAACAGCGTGACAAGTGTTTTCAGGTCTTAAAGTAAATAGTCTCCATAGTAGGAAGGCTACATCAAATTGTTCACCATATGCATTGAAGTGTTGAAGTTCCATTGTCATGTAGCTAGCTATGATAGCTGAAATGCTTCCATATAGACATAAACCTATAGAGCATTAACCTTTAACCTGTAGTAGATAGTACTATATCTTGCCATATTTGAGCTTATGCTAAGATAACAGAGTAATAACCTGCAGTAGATGATTCAGCAAAACACTAAGTTAAGAATGTTTTTTTTTATTAGTGAAATAAAGATGCCAATAAGACAATTTAGGAGCAATAAGTAGTATAGTCTGGCGTCGCCGACCCTTTTCCTTCTATTATTATTTTGCGTGGGCGAAGGAAAAGGGTCCGGTGAAGCTAACGTATACTACTTGTGCAACCGCACACGCAGCTATAGCTGCGTGCCAATCAGATTGCTTGAAATAGTCACGTGCCTTTAGGGAAAAGTCTGCGTGGCACGCCTTCTTCTTGATGATACGGACGGAACGGTTAGTGAAATCAGCGTTTTTGAGACTTGGGATACCCAGTGTCTACAACCAGATTTAGCTGGACCACCACAAGCAACACAAACTGTTGGTAGAAAAGAAGCCATGGCAATGCTGGATAGCACACCCGTAACTTAGCTTTATAATACTCGCGTGCATATTATTGCGTACTGATGTCATACTGTTACGCGTATGCGGTTGCACAAGTAGTATACGTTAGCTTCACCAGACCCTTTTCCTTCGCCCACGCATAATAAGACTATAGGTAGTATAGCTTATGTAATATATAGCTAGCTCATGGGATCTCACAAAAAAGGAAGGTGATAGGTAATTTCCATTAAGTGCAGTAAGCGGTTTAAAATTGAAATTAACAAACACTCTCAGTGAGGTGACGGTAAATTACAGTGCCACTGATTTATGCTACAGTAAATTACCAAGAACAAATATAGCTACCATTGCTAATATTTTATTTGTTTCAAGAAAGTTAATTGCACAATAAGTAAAAATCTACATCGCTGCTGCACCAATTAGCTAGCACAATGATTAGTCTCGCTAGCCAGACTCTTTGTCTGGCTAGCGAGACTATACAATTATAGGGTACAGACAAATTTCTGGTTCAAAGTGGACACAGCGGCTGGCGCAAGTACCGTGAAAAGCCTCGAGAGAAATTTGCACCCAAACCAATGGCGATCGTGTCTCAGTTATAACCTAGGCTACGTATCCGGTAGCAATATTTACAACTCACATTCGTCTGAGGTCGGATTGCTTGCCATAGTTTACCAGAACAGTACCTGTCGTTGAGCAGCACCGATAATTTGGGTGTGGCAGGGACTCCCCCTACAGTAAGTGTGCACTTACAAAATGGTATTCACTACTTGAAAACTTAGAAAGTTTATGAATAACCCACTCATAGTTAGGTATAGCATTCTAGCCTACATGGGATATAACTAATGTGTTAAGAATTTTAAGAAGTGGGACATTGTTTTCCCCACATGCTTTTTATGACTGAGAAAATATTAAACCCATTTTATTATACCCCAAATAATTGGAAGTTATATGATTCATTTGATCTTATGGCAGGAACAGAAAAGAACATCAAATTTATTTCACAGAAATAGGTATGAGAATATGAGTATGTAATTATAATTACTATAATTTATGCTTTGTTATAGTTATATTTTAGAATTCTGTGCACTGGACATCCATACTCCACCTTTATTTCTTATTATTAGCTTTTCTTTGACTTCTATCTATCAAATCTATTTTAGTTTTATTTTTGTGTTTTTTTTTCATTTCTTCAATTTATATGATCTTCTTAATTAGAAGAAAAACAAAGAACTTAGGTAATGAGATCTGAATTACTAACCATCTTACTATGTATACAATTTTGGCTACAGTCTTTGTAGACTTCCCTGAATGATAGGTAGCAAATTAGAAGATGTATTACTATTTAGCTAGTTTCATTCTCACTATACTTTACAGTGGCAAGTTATTGCAGTTGTTAAGTATTAATTTTAGGTTGCCTCCTTTAATGATTATAAAGAAATTTTGAAAAAATAAACAACCCCAACAACTAAATGTAAAGAATAATGTGTAGCTACACGGTAGGCACAAATAAAAAAAAAGTACATGAAAATAGAAACTTACAATGAAACTGCTTTTATCTTAGACGTAATGGTTTATTAAGCCTACACCACATATACTATCTTCCTTAAAATCTATCTGGTCCTTGTCTGAGACTGAGTCAGTCAATGTCCCTAGTTTCATAGCTGAGCTGGATTCCCACCTTACTCTAATATTGCAGTCCCTTAAACATAGCCTGAAGGAGGATATTGTGACTAAGAGAGCCAAGCTTGACAAGTACAAGTCAAGAGAATTTCAAGTGGGTCAGTCAGTTATGCGACGTAACCCTGGGTTAAATGCTTGCTGGGAAGGCCCCTCTGTTATTGTAGATAAACTTTCCCCAGTAACTAATAGAATTGCTCCTAAGGGCAGCAAAACCAAAGGCAAGGTTGTTCATAATTTTGTTAAAAGCAGCTGATTGTGTGTCCAGCATCTGCGCTGTGGTGGCAATCACAGAGGACAAGCATGACTGCATTACTAGAGTCTGTTCAACCTCAGAGCGTTGAATTGTCCCCAAAGTGTGAAAGTTCCGTAAATGCAGAGTTGTCTAAGCATTCTGCCATTTTTTCCAATAAATCTGGCAAAATCAACTCTGCATCTCATTCTATTCAAGTTACCAACGCAATTCCGGTATGGTCACCATCTTATTCTATTCCAGCTAAAGTAGAAGTTGGGTTTCATAAAGCATTGGATGAACTAATTGATTTGGATATCATAGAGCCATCAACATCAAAATGGTCTAGCCCTCACATTCCGATTGTCAAAAAAGACGGTGACATTCGTATTGTAGTTGAGTATCGTAAACTTAATGCAGAAACTGTTCCTGAACCCTTTCAAATGCCCACAGTGGATTACATCATTGCCAGCCTTGGTGATGCTCAATTCTTTTCAAAGCTTGATTTGCTCAAAGGATTTCATCAGGTCCCTATTGTTCCAGAGTCCCGACCTTATACAGCCTTTTCCTGTAAACGCGGTAAATAATCAATACAAAATGATGCCATTTGGTCTTTGGAATGCCCCAGCAACCTTCCAGTTGCTGATGCAGCGTGTTCTTCGTGGCTTAGAGTCCTTTGCCCTGCCATACATTGATGATGTTGTGATCTTATCTAAGTCTTTGCTCCACATTGATCACGTTCTTTCAAGGCTTGAAGAACATGGTCTTACAGTTAAATCTTCAAAATGTTGTTGGTGTTTCAAACAACTTGAGTTCTTTGGTTTCATTGTTGGTAACGGTCATTTGGGTATACCTCAGGCAAGAGTTCATCAACTTCAAGATTACATATGCCCTTCTACTGTCTCGCAACTTCGTTCTTTCTTGGGTTTTGCCAACTTTTACTCTCGTTTCATCCCGAAGTTCGCTGATCATACTTCTGCCCTTACTAAACATATGACTAAATCCTCACCAAAACTGTTGTGTGGACTGATGACGTGACACATTCGTTTGAGTTTATTATTTCACAGATTTGTAATCATTCTATGCTGACAATCCCAGCTTTATCAGACAAATTTGCTGTGTTTACTGATTCTTCTTCTTGTGGTGTGGGAGGAGTTCTTTGTGTTTGTAGGGATGATGTCTGGGTGCCGTGTGCCTATTACTCCCGCCAATTGCTGCCAAGGGAACAGAGGTATGCTGCCACAGAATTGGAAGCACTCGCAATGTTGACGGCCATTGAGCATTTTTCCTCTGCTGCTGGAATTGCTGTTGTAGGACTTGCGGTTATGTCACCAATAGTTGTGTTTCCTCTGTTGCTGGAGTTACAGTGGAAATGCCAACTGTGTCTGGAGAATCTGTAGCTGCTGGAGTTGTTGCCCTAGAATCATTGTCCAAACTTGTCATCAGAGGTGTTGCAGGAATTGATTTTGCCTCTTGTAACTTTTGAGCTTTCTCCTTCTGCTTCTGTCTTCTTGTAACTACACAAATCTCCTTTTCTTCTTGGCCTTCAAATAATGGAATGATAGTCTGACTTTCAGCTCTGTTACTTATGTCCCAGGGAAATATAATGCCTTGGAAATCCTCACTGCTCTCACTGACTGCTGCTTCTTTTTCAAAGCTGGAGTTGCCAAATTCATATTTCACCATTATGGTCTCTCTGTCTCCTCTGATGGGTCCATGTAGAGAAACTCTTCTTCCTGCCTTTGTTTTGTAGTCAGTGGCTGCTGCTACTTCAGGTGTGACCACACCCACAGTAGCTCCAGAATCTATCAAAATTCTTTGCGAAATTCCATTGACCTTTCCTGTAATCCAATTCTTAGCTGGTGGTATTGCTCCCATGTTTGACTCTTTGAAATTCTTCTCCTTCTTGATGTTTGTTTTCTTCTGGGGAAACTCATACGTTTTATGTCCTGCTTCATTACAGATGAAACAGTTGAAAGTGGCTTTGGAATTCCGGTGGCTGCTGGTGTTGCTGTCACTAGAATTTCCCTCTTTCCGGAATCAGCATTGCTCACTTTTATGTCCCACTCTATTGCAAGTTGGTCTGGACTCACTTTTCATGGTGTTTTCCTTTGAGTGATGACTTTGGGAATTTCTGGAGTGTTCACTTCTTTTCTCATTGTATTTTGAGTGTTGTCGCTGATTCATAGCCTTCATAAAATCACCATTTTGCCTTGTAGACAACCAAGAATCCAAGCTTTCTGTTAACTCTGCCAATTGCTGTGATTTCTGTTTTCCAGGAAAACTAAGCCATTATGGGGCAAGCAATGTCGCAACATTGTTTTAACCATGACAAATTTTTCTTCTTCCAGAGTTGTTGTTCCCTGCATCCATCCATCAGATAATCTTTTTAAGTGCTCCACAATTTGTACTGCATTTTGTGTTTGATTTTATCAGCTGATAATTCATAGACCTGTTGACCAAAAGCTGCAGGAGTTGCTCCTACTGATTTGAGTAGTGCTGTTTTCACTTCTTGGTAATTCTTATCAATTTCCTTTAAAGGTCTCATTCTCTCAGCTAATGTGACATCCAATCTGGGATACAGAATGGAGTTCCACTTCTTGTCATCAATCTTGCATTCTGCCATGATACTTTCAAACTGTGTCAAATATTGCTGGAGATCACTTCCAGATTTATAATTGCTGAGTCCTGACAGTTTCTCTTTTCTCTCTTCTGCCTCTTTTCTCTGTTTCAGTTCTTCTTCAATTCTCTTTTTCTCTGTGTCCATTTTGACATTTTCTGCTTCTATTTCCAGTCTATTCTCCTCAATTTTTGCTAATCTGTCCAGTTCCTCTCTTCTCCTTTTGCTTTGCTGTGATTTCTCTTGCTGCAGAGTTGTTCTGCATCAATGCTGTTCATTGGTTTTGTTCAATTCTTCTCTTCACAATCCCACCGCTGCCACCAATTTTGTGGGGTTGGCAAGCTTCTGTAACTCTCACTATTTGTGCTGCAGCAGTTTAGTAGTTGCTGCCACCAGACTTCTGTGGCAAGTGATACTGAATTGTCAAACTGTAGCTACCCACAAGTTGAATTGGCAGGAAGTAGGTTTAAAAAAAAAACATGTACAGTAACAAGACAATACTGCAAGGAAATCATAGACATACACAGAGTCAGTGGAACCATAAACAGCTTTGCTTAAATACTCATGCTGCTCATGTTCTAAAAGTAGTCTCTAGCTAAGTGTGAATGATTCTATAGTTCCAGCTACTAATGTGATACGAACCGTGTGAAGTGTTTCTTGTTTGAATGAAAGTGTTAATGACTTAAATGACTTCAATACATAGTTTAATGGCTCCTTCTGTGTAGTGCTGTTGAGGTTGAAAGTTCAGTTCTCCACACTGTCACCAAGTTCAGGAAGAAAATCTGGCATCAGGTTAATTCTCTTCTACTTGGCCTTATTCTGGAAAATTATTTTTTGTCCCATTCATCATCTGATGGTGATTGATATGCCTCTTGGCTGGAAGCTTATTATCCTTTTTTTCTT